>Ga0307517_10005594_pt1 | contig 18876 bp, 16 predicted proteins | sample 23_EM_MG_FD_194515 | JGI IMG/M metagenome (GOLD analysis project Ga0307517, IMG submission 194515) | Populus trichocarpa ectomycorrhiza microbial communities from riparian zone in the Pacific Northwest, United States - 23_EM | ecosystem: Host-associated > Plants > Roots > Unclassified | place... | reverse complement strand
CGATTCAGATGGCGAAGCGAGCTTGCCCCCGCAGGTTTGCGGATGCGTAATGGCTTCCATCGCCTTCATGTTGTTCTGCAACCTTGCAAGCGCGGCCTTATTGATCTGCCGGAATATTACTGCCAGTCGATAGTGTGGTTTCGCAGGCTGCGATTTATTTTCTGCGGCCCGCGGGTGAGTTTCCTCCGGTCCTTACTCTTTATTTAAATGATGAATAGTTCACCAACTAGGACGAAGCGAGCCCTCCGTTGCCGGCAGTCCTCCATAACGACTATGCCTTTCGCGGAACGGGTTTGTCCTTACAGTACGTCTTCATAAGTATTGGGTGATGGGCCGATGCCGATCTCCTTCTGGACTTTTCCATAACTTCGACTTCCCAGTCCCAAGGACTCCCAACTTGACAGGCGACAGGTTAATAGACGCTCATGACGATTACTGCTCGTAGCAAGCTATTCTTGGTGCTCAAGTTGTTTATTTAATGTTGATTTACCCATACTTAACGGCAATCCGGGAGTATCCGGACAAGACCCTTGCGAACCTTCAATGCAGTTCGGATACGCTAACATCTTCCCTGGACGTGCTATTCAATAACAGAATTGTCCGATCTAGCGTCATGCTACATATAATCTGCTTTGGGAGCACTGTACCCATTCAAAATTTTGTATTTGCCCCCCTTCGCCCTACCACTCTGATGAATCATCCCAGTCCAGGAGACAACTTTGGCCCTCCCATCTGGCTTCTTATAGTCCCCACATATGTCTCTGGTGAGTATTTTCTACCGTATATATGCGAATCGATGTTAACGAGCATTGACATAATGATACAGTTGCGTCCCTGGTATGGTCATTCATGACTATTGTGAGAGCAAAAACTCTGGCATGACATTGTCTTAACATTTAACATCTTTGATATAGTTGTCACTTTAGAAGATGAGGTGTGTTGATAATCACTTCTGCAACCAATTCTATGCTCAGCCAACGCGAAAAAAGGTCAAATATTTTTGGGTAGGGGACAACACGCCGTCCATCATCTGATTTTGTTCCTTACCTTTTCCCAGTCGCAGAAACCGCAATTTGGTGTCCTGACCTTCTATTGGGTGAGTAGTGAATGGCTTTTCACTATCTGTGACGAATTACTTTCTCTAGATCCGGTATTACACCATTTTCTTGGTCCTATTCGACACAATAGATGTCCATATAATCCATTCACCGAGAATCATAATTTACTCCATGTGAGCCCATCGGATATTTCCTCGCGTTCGCTCTGATCCTATCGTAGGATCCTAGGAGCAATTAGTCTCTGGTCAATCGAATTTGTAGTGCAATTGCGCATTTATATTTTATACAACCGTTCGAAAAGAGTTCGTTCTTGACACTGAAATGCCTTTTAAATCGCCTGACATCTTTCTAATCAAGGTAGCTCTTGTGAATGGCATTCTCTTCGCCATTTCTATCGCAGCATTTCTCTGGATCCTGATTGGCAATGCGATCAAGGGGAATGAGGTACATGCTTCTGACATACATGGAATTTCCGAAGTTCCCTGGGGGCCGCCGCCTGGACTGCCACCACCGCCTGGGCATGGGCCACCACTACCACCTGGGCATGGGCCACCGCCGCCACCAGGGGGGACGTGTCCGTCCTTAACTCAAGACAGTCGATGGGCTCAATGGGTTCCTGGTGCGTATTCGCAACCCCGTTATTTTCAATTCTAGTTAACACATATCCTTCCGACTTCGTGTTTCCCAGCAACGCTTTTCGAGTTTGTCCTATTTGGGATGGCCGTGTACAAAGCCATAGTCTCCTCTTCCGCCAAAGTCGATATAAATGGGCGGCGATCGCTCACCGCCATTTTGTTGTCTGAGAATATCATATATTTTTCCGTGACGCTGACCAACGTGCGCATGCGATGTTGAAAGTCCGTTCTCTATACAGGGCGGCGTGTGTTTTGGTTTTCAACAACCTCATATTGTGGTAAGTCCTCCGAGCGCCAAATACAGTCTTACATTTAAAAAATTATCTCAGTGCCAGACACATATCCCATGGCTTGGCTTTGGGTGAGTTTGTTATCCCTTGAACTAGACACACGTCTCGTACTAAATCATGATTGTGCATGTAGCCCGTTTCATGCAGGGTTGGGTCTTGCTATTGGACGTCTGCTCATCCATCTTCGCAAATTCGCTATGGAGAACTTAGAAGCAGTCGCATGACTGGCATGCTTCCAGACCTCGAAGTGGATCTACCGGATCTACCAGAGATTACGCCTTGAAGATACTACTAGCTCAAGTCCGGCCAGTTCACTTTGGATAGCTGTGACCCGAGCGATGGGGAAGAAGTGGAAATTTTCTAGTCAGAAATCTGATGCGTAAGACATGGTTTCACTTCCAAAGAGAAACTGGTCGCAATGCGAGATATTATCAAGAATTCCAAGATGAATTCCGGAGAGCTCTTTCGAGCGTCCTCATTCACCAAAGTAGTTGATAGAATCGAAAAAATGATGGGGCCGAGAACCACGTCCCGAGTTAATTTCCCTTTGATTGTGAAAGAACAGATGGAACAAAATGAAGGCAATAGCTATGCCTCGTCACCAACACTTTCCAGGGTCTTAGGCGCTCGCTGTGGGTGCAAAAGTCCCGTGTGGCGTAACGGGTCTACAAGATACGAAGAGCACTGCTATCTGGAGCAACGAGCCATCGTCTTGAGCTTGGAAAATTCCTCAATCCCCACTGCCTTACATAGCTTGTGAAATCTTGTTCCTTCGTTATTGATAAGCAAACCGGGGCTACAGAAGACGGTCAGTTTTACCGAAAATAGATTAAGAGTCCATCGGACCTGTCAAATTCCACAATCTGGCCCTCCTCCATAACCATGATCTGCATAACTATCAAAAGATATTCACAAAGCAGCTTGTAGCACAAACCCGGTCGTAGTCGACGACGGTCCTCAGCCTGTGTGCAATGGTGATAATCGTACTATCTGCAAACTCTCTTGAGGTCCGTTAGTATGTAAACATTCTCCGCTTTACACAATGAAACTCACTCGCGAATCGTCCTGCTAATAATCTCATCCGTGGCGTAATCCACGCTGCGAGATATGAGTTGATGGAATTATTCAGGCGCATCTATGGAAGCAGAGAGCACTCCTCACCTTGCTGTCGCCTGCCATGAAGCATAATGACGTTAGTTCACGGTTACTCTAGAATGCAACGTCAAAGAAACTGACCTCATCCATGAGCAATACTTTGGACCTACGAAGGAGAGCCCTGGCCATACAAAGCAGTTGCTTCTCCCTGATGCGATACCATCAGCCAATTTCTCGCAACAGAGGGTAATAAGGGTCAATCTGTTCACCCAGTAGAAAAATTGTCTCCGAGTTCTGAAACTGTTGTGTCCAAGTTCGCAAAGATGGAAGCGTTGTCTGGAATCATTGCAGACTGGGATTGACCCTTTTGCAAACCTCTAAAGGCTTTCAGCAGGTTTACACGCCTCAGCGCCTCATACTTTCGCGTAGCATGAGAAATGTGGTCTGAATCCGGTAAAGTGGAGCAAAATATGCACAATTTCTGCGTCGTCGTAATCTCCGAAAATATCCAGGGTCGAGCGCAAAGTACCACTCAGAAGAACAGGATCCTCTGCATATAATATACCATGTGTTTGTTGAATGTTTTCCCGCTCGTAACTGATCCGGCACTCACGGGGAACAATCGTCAGTCTACTTCGTAGGTCCGTCAACCCGATCTTTGCGATGTCCACGCCGTCAATCAGGATACGTCCTTCCCGGGCTTCCACAAATCTCATGAGGGCTAATCCGACCGTGCTTTTACCTGAACCAGTACGACCAATGAGTCCGACTTTTTCACCTGGTTTCACTTCGAACATCAAGCCATGAAGAACGTCTGGCAACTCTGGCTACAGATTTACATGGGATGTTAGTTTGCCACGCAAAGAGTGCGTCTTATTCTCAGGTGGCTTACCGCGTATCTCACAGAAAGATTTTCACAACGGATCGAACCCGAAGTTGGCCATGCAGCAGGGGGTCTAGGTTCAATGTGTTCCGGCGGTTCAGTGGGCAAATCGGAATATTCTTTGATGCGCTCCAGTGCGACCTGCCAGCATAAATTCAACGCTGAGAGGCGCGTTGACTTTGAATGGGGAACGGACCATAGTTTGCTCGACATCGATCCAGCGCCTGATCTGGGGAGAAGGAATGAACACTAGTGGAGGATTCTCAAGACTTCGCAGCTTACAAGCCAATACAGCTAATGTTTATTTAATGACATGTAAACATTAATAACCTTGAAATGTGGTCAATGAGAAGCGTGCTTACATCAAGAGTCAATGTTGAAGCGAAAGCGAGAGCAAGCCCAGCCCAGGAGGCATCAATGGAGGGATTCAGAAGGATGATTAATGCTAGAAATCCTATCAGGGCCCCCGTGATCATTTGGAACCGAACATTTAGCCAGCGATTCACTGAGGAGAGTTGGCTCTATTTTTTCATAAGCTGGGACATTGACTCACATCCAGCCGCCCAATAGCTTGGGTTCATGTTCTAGGATACTCCATGAGCCATTAACTCCCATGTATCGACGTCCCTGGTATACATACCGTGTCAGCGCATATTATCATATCCTTTAAAAACTTGGTTGGCATTCCAAATGCACGGATAATTGTCAGACCCGAAATAGTCTCTCCATATATCGAGAAAGGTGGGGAGCTGGTGATCGATGCTACACCGTAGCCCTATAAGCGGAAGCAAAAGGTAGGCATTTTCAGTGACCGACCACTCACATAACCTGCGTATGTCCCGCGCAACGCGCCCAAACATCTTGCGAATGATGTCACATCAATTTCAAGAAAAGGATTTCATCAATGGAAATCCAAACCTGGGCAACTTTGACAGATATGAGGACAATTAACCAGCGGGAAGCCGCGAAGACTTACTCAGGAACGCAGCGCCGAGGACTAGTAACGAAGCAATAAAGAGTGGTAAGCCTCCAACAAATGTTAGAGTCGATATCGTCAAGATGACGCTGATGGCGATCATCAGTGCTCGACCAAGTTCGTTCGGTAGCTCATTGTCGACGGCTTTAAAATATGTCCCAGTCCGTTCAAGGTTAGACAACTCTGGACGAACTATGCATTACAAACCTTCAAAATCTTTTCCAAAACGATTAAGGAGCCGGCCTCGCGAAATAGTGTCATGGACTCGTATGTTGGCAAAGAGGACAGTTTCCAAAGGTTCTAAGGTTTGGTGAGAATATCAAAAGGTGGTAGGATTTCGAAGAGAACTCACTCTCGTATAGAAACTTTGACGCATGGATGGATCCTGAAACTAAAAGCCCTGGGATTAGCGGACTCAAAGGCAGCACACAGACAGAGCTTACAAAGGATTAGCCAGCGGGCGATTTTTATTGTGATTTCTGTTAAAAATGTAATTAGACGGGGTTCGGACTGATGGGTTCACGAATACCCAATATTACGATCTATATTCCAATGATCAGGGCATTGTACACGACAGTTCTGACTAATATACTCACTCCAGCATAGATACCGAGGAAGAAACCAGCTTTCTGTGGCGGAGCTCCCGACGCAGACCAAAGTCTAAATGGAGGATGGTCAGCCAGATCACCAGAAATAAAACGGATTTGCACAAACTTGAGCCATCCGTTCTCGCAGACAGGTGACAAGGAGCTGAGAAGCAATACAACCCAAAGGACTAACCAAAAACAGAAGTTCCCATTTGCGCGTATGTATAAGAGCCAAACACCGGTGGATATTCTGCCCTCAAAACGTTTTTCTTCTTCAACGAGCTTACGTGCTTCCTGGGTGCCCTTTTTTGCTGCAGGAGGTTTCCCATTAACAATCGTAGCAATGTTGGCCTCAGATTGGGATATGGTTTCAGAAAATGCGTTCGTCGTTATCTCCTCGACATCCTTTTCGGTCTCTGGGGTTTCCTGGACTGGGTTTGCCACAAGGATCGAGTTCATGGCATCCGACCCCTGAAATTTGAGCCATGGTCCTGAGAAGCGCACTCTGCCGCCATCCAGGGCGAGGATGAGCTTGGAGTCGGGTCCACAAAGTTGAATATGGTGGGAGACGAGAATGGTTGTCCGGCGGTGCATCAATTCGCTCTTGAAGCAGTGGTTCCAGAGGTGATGGGCAGTATGAGCGTCGACTGTCATTCGATTGGATCTGTCATGAAGACAGAGAAAAAGAGAATGCCTACCAGCAGACAGGACGTCATCGAGCAACAGAATAGAAGCTCTAGAGTATACTGCACGAGCAAGTGAAACTTTATGTATGTGTCAGTACTATATTCTGTGGGGAAAAGTTTGATTTCCTTACTTCTCGCTTTTTGCCCGCCCGAAAGATTAATCTACGTGCAAAATATTTGTGACGGGGTTTACAATCGAATGCAAACGAAGCATGACTTACTCCGTGCTCTCCAACTTCGCATTCATCTCCATCCTCGAGGGCACTCAAATCATGCACCAACGCACAGGCCTTGCGCACAAAAAATGTAATCAAGATATTTAGATTGGAGTCTTACACTCCTAACGTACCTCGAGGACAGTATCATAACGCGCGGAGTCGTACGGCAAACCAAATAAAATGTTTTCTTGGAAAGTCATGAGGAAGGCCCGTATATTTGAAGACGGCAAGGAACCTTTTATACTCTGATTTCGAAGCCATGGCGTCTATAAGGTTTTCATTAAATTAAATAAAAACAAGGAGAAGCGAGTTATTACCTGTGGAACGTATGCACATATCCCATCCATGATCCAAGGTTCTGTCACATCTATTTTTGACAGGGACGAATACGAATCAGGGGCAGAACGTGGACAGAGAACTTGGCCAGCAAGTACGTCTGCTTCCCCCAAGAGAGCTGCATGTAATGTAAACTAATCGGCCATCGTGAGATAAATAGAGTTGGTCGACTTGCCCAATAAAAGGAGGGTCTTTCCAGACGCAATCTTCCCACAAACGAGAGAGAGCTCGCCTCGAGGGAAAGTCGTGCTGATGTCAATGAGCGAGAAGCCGTTACCTAGCGTCTCTCTCTCTGACGAAGTTGGTCGGATTTTGGGCCATCCCACCGTTGCAGATTGGAAGGTAATGTCGAGAACCCGCCGGCTTGAAGACTCGCCGGGTGTCCATACTTCTGCAACGTAAAGGTATTTTTCAATCCTTCTTAGGGATACGAATGCCTGTGAAAATGTTTCTCTAGAAAGTGGTAGATAGAAGGAGGGGTATATATGTACCTGCAGGACTGCCACAAAGAATTCGGGAAGTTGGTTGAGGTTGTACTTAATCTGCCCAAAGACTAGTGGCATGAATCAATGTGATTATCGGAGGAAAAATAAGAAACTCTGCTACGCACTGACGATCTATAGGACATGCGTATAGATTAGCACAACTCGTTCGGGAAGCTGAATACCTCAGACGTACCGCCGTGAACGCAATAGAAGGAGTCAAATCCTCTCCCCGTATCACAGTGAAGTGCCAAAAACAACCCAGTGCGAACATTAATGGGACGGAATTCCTACAAGTAAAAATGTCAATGATTTTGATCTATAATTTATATATAATTACCCCAATGAATTCCACAGAGTCTACCAGCTAATTTTCAGCACTTGACGGATTGTTGATGGATAAGTGTACCTGAAGGAGAAATATCTTCTTCTGGTACTTGAGCTCCCGCATCCTGACATCCAAAATTCGTTTTTCAAAGCTTCGCTCCCAAGCCATGAACTACAGTTCGACGTCAGCAACGTCATTGTAAAGACGTGGCAGCCAAATAAATTGGCGACCTTGATCATACGGATGGCTCCGAGGAACTAACCAATCGAATTCAGTTGCGTGACCTGGATTTATGTGTGGAAGCAAAACGAACCTCATTTGTAAGAGCAACACGTTCGTCACGACATGACATCACCATTTTCTGGAGGTAGACAACTGAATGCCCCGCAAATTGGTTCAGAGGTGTCATGAGCATCGTGATACCCAAACCAACAAACGTCGAGACACCTAGGGAGCACCCGTTCAATAAGAAAAAGCAGAGGAACTGCCGGTTGTATCGTCATACCAACTAGGCTGTACAGCATGTATGTCCCGATGGTAATTCCGATCGCAGCATCTGTCAGGGTCAAACATCTGGGTAAGGCTAGGCAGCAATTGTACACAAAAACAAGGTAGAGCACCTGTCAGAGAAAATATAAGCAACGAAAGCGCACGAGCTCGTCCAACGTCGGTGGTCATCAATGTCATAACTTCCGCCTTGCTCGAAAAGTCGGTCGAAGGGCCCGATTCATCAGACGATGATGCGTTTGTGTTGGAAGGTACATCCTTCCTGACAAGCGTTTTCGTGTACAGAAGCGTATTCAGCTGAAGGTTGAGGTTCGTCTTCAAGTTGTTGTTGGACAATGACAATAGTTGAGCATTGGCTACCGGATATTTCGTGAGAACCATCGAATGCAGAGAAAGAGATCGACCTCACATAGGATAACTACGAAATACGCAACAAATATCCCGGTAACATGAAACCAGCCCCAGGAGGTGTCTTTGCGTTGAGGGTCGGTCTCTATATATTTCAAAAAGAACTGGATGAATGCGATTGGAGCGTAATACATGGCTGCCGTCATGATCGAGAGGAGTTGGATCGTGCACACGAGCGAGAGGTTAACACGAAGGAGCTGGTAGGCTAATTCGTATCCGGTACCTGGTTGGCGGAGACTTTCGAACGGAAGCTTTATATAACGCCTGGCATATCTGATCTGGGACAGATTTACGACAGCTCGCAGGTGAGCAGGGAGGATGGGTAGTTCGTCAAATGTGATTAATTTTTTTGAGCCTCCAAGCATGAAGATGCTGCCGGCGTAGGAGAAGAAGAATTTGCCCAAAAGGGAGACCGCTTTGTCGCATAAGTTATAATCTGCTTTCAACGGGGGTGATAATGAACATACCATATTCCCCCGAAACGTTTTCTTTGGGAAGGTTCTCAGACTTCGACAGGGCTTTTGGACCGTAGATTCTTTCCAGTGGATAATGAGTTGGAGGGGCAATTGGAGTGGTGACCACGATCATCCAAGATAAAAGGGTGCAAATAAAATCGATTGTCCAAGTACCAATGCGAGGGAAAGCCAGTCCAGTTCCAGAGACTCCGTTGGAGGTGGGGAGTAAAGATATTGCGCCCATCGAAAACACTTGAATTGTCAGCAAAAATGACAAGTGAGCGATTGCGAGGCTATGGTAGCGGTTGTTGTGGCGAGACACCCCAGAAACTATGATAACCAGAAAACAAATCGACACGAAAAGAGAAGGTATAGCCTTAAGGAGCGACGGAAGGTGGCATGGCAGACTGTGGCCGCAGTATGACGATAAGTTGTAGCACCAATTGACGACGGTTGTCCCTTGTAAGAAAAGCAACGTCAATTTTTTCCTGTATAGCTAGGAAGGCATGGCATTTTAAGCATCGATGAGTGGATATTCGAATTATGGAAATACCTTTTGCAAGAAAACGCCTTCAGAGAATATTGGAGTCCCGTCTACGAAATCTTCTGCCTTTGCTGCATTAAAAGGATCGGCTTTCAGCCTCACGACGATAACTTCGGGTGGAAACGACGAAAAAAATCCTCCAAGTTTGGAGAATAAGGGAGTGAACAGATTCAAAACACTGAGAGCTGTGAGTGCAGCTATGAAATTCGTGATTTTTGTTTCGAACGATCTTGCATCCATCGATGATTGCGTCCGTGTCGTAGAAGTGCGTGGGATTTCCTTGCTTGTCCACACACTGGGCCATCCGGAGTCCCGGACTATGTACTTATTTTAAAATGCGTTTGGCAAGTTGTCTGGGTTCCGTGTTCTCCTTAGAAGGTAATTCACGTCACTGCAAAATGCGAAATCAAAGTCCAAAATAACCTGCAATCCATTTCGACCATCCCGCATCGTCGACGACAAGCAGCTGTAGTAGTGATGAACAAACACCTAAACATCGATGGTGGTAGAAAGCGGCCCGTGCAGTGCAAACTTTCCCCAACTGTAAACATAAGTTTTGGGCTCATGACCATGGATGTAGAAATGAAGTAAATTCGTTGCAGGAAGTTGCCACCTAGACAGTGTTCTCATGTTACAGATAAGAGGCTGAGATAATGTTGAAACGACGAATTGAGTTGGGGACGTGGTCATGTCCAAAAGCGGATCCACGTTGCCAACTCACTCACGCTCAACGTTCACGACCACTTCCGATGGTGCCCTCACCGCGGCCAGAGACCTTTCTGTTCTTCATTCTCCTTCTTTCCTTTCTTCGGTCAGTCTCAGCTATCAAGTTCAACTTACCGGCATTCCGGTATCCTTCACAAAAATGCATCTGGAATTCGGCACACGCCAATTCTCTTGTCATCGTCACTGCAAACGTCGGCCCAGGCCTCTATCAGCGTGTTGACGTCGACATCGTCGACTCGGGCCCAAATCATAACGTTTACCTGAGTAAGAAGGGCATCAAGGCCGAGTCACGGTTGGCTATTACGACACATTCAGAAGGTGAAGTCGGGGTATGCCTGCGAAACTGGATTGAAGGAGGTATGTTGTAACCTCTTTTTCACGCGAATAAAAATGACAATTGCGCTATAGATCCTGCAATTGGATATGACGAGCAAAGTAAACTTAGCCGCGTCATTGACTTGGATATCGACATTGGCGCTGACGCCGTCGACTACAAGTGCGTGTTTCAGCTGCGAAATGAAAGTGGAGATTTTCACTTACTTTTACATACAGCGCTATTGCCAACCAAGAATCACTCTCTGGACTTGAGACTGAGATGCGGAAACTGGAAGGCCTAGTTAAGGAAGTGGTGGATGAGATGAATTACCTCAGCAAGCGAGAGGAACGGTTCACATCTACGAACTGTACGTATTTTGTGGTTCATTCTCCAATCCGTCATATCCTTATCAATATTCTAGTCTCAACAAACCAACGTGTGCAAAATTTTGCTTGGTTTACAATGATTTCGCTGGCAGGACTCGGGGTATGGCAAATTTTCCATCTTCGCGCTTTCTTCAAGAGAAAGTACCTTATCGATTAAAATATTTGCATGTACTTGGCACCTACGAAGGATTTTATTGCCAGAGGAACAGGAATTTATCAGCACATAACGCCCTGCGCTAAGTTTTGCGTGTCTATTTTGTAAACATACTCACTTGAATGGCACCATTATTTATGAACGCCGATGTTATGTTGGGATTTCTGCCTCCTTGCACCTTTGATACTGGCCCGGATGCGCCAACCTGAATTCTACCCAGAAGGACTGGCCTTACTATCGGCAGTAAGCCCTCACTCAACTTCCGTCTCCAAAAGATCAGGTGGCTGACTTGTAGTTGGAGCTCACCTACCTACCAAGACATTTTTTGCACTCAAGTACAGCGCTGACAGTTGTCGATACAGAATGTCGACTGGACCCTTGTTACAACAAGGTGTGGCACGTTTCATGGCCAACTCTCAGATCCACCTGGCCCGTGTGGCTCCCGTCAATGTGCTCTCCTTCCTTCGTTATTAAAAGGTCAACACCCTTGAAGTGAGTTTATCCACGTAAATCTTGCTCGCCTCATTCGGAATCTCTTCATGATATCCATTACTGATCTCCCGACTGAGACTGGAGCTTCTCCTGAAGACAGTTTTCTAAAGTAGTTTTCCACACAATTCCACCATAACGACCTGCCAATGGCACCACATGCTACTCGACTTTCCAGGTGCGTAGGCTCAAGAATATAATACATTGGTGGTTGGCAGATTGGATTGTCAGTGAAAGACAGCTTGACAGTTCTCATTTTGCAGACATTTTTCGAAATTTTACTGTGCATACCCTTGCTCGCTCTCACACTAGTGCATTGGAAGCCGGTGGGTGCTAATCTCAATCGCATAGATTCAGAAGAAACTCTGATGGTGGCATTTGAGGATCGTCGTTTGTTCGCCAGAAGCCTGAATGCACGCTGTCAGTGGCAGTATTAGCCTGAATTTTGGTCATAATAGTGTAAGTTACTAGTGCTAGTTCGAGATCGACATATGCTAAAACATGTCTACGTTATTCTGTTTTCTGTTTAGCATATTATGTCTGGTTATGTAACGCTGGCTGTCGCTCGAAAGAAGCCGATTCGGAACTGCGAGTGGAGGCCATCGTTTAAAAGTTGAAGATCCTCATACATCATGGCAACCATCTAGGTTCCAGTGCCTGTACTAGAAAGGGTGGAGATTGCAGCTCACTATTTTCTTGGTGCTGCGATGACCTGAGGTGTAGATCTCACGCCGCTATCCCCCCTGGCTATGGCGGAGGCACTGGTGCAACTATCTATAAGGTGAGAGATATCAGGATACGATTCTTGGAACATAGCTCATACATATCACAGATGTGTGATTGCCAAGCCACCGAGGGTGGGCGATGCGAATTCTGGAGCCCCGACACTTGGTGTTGTGATGGTTTACAAATTACGTTGCCATAATAACGTAAGTATCATTCAGTTTATACTTGTGCAGATTCAATGGTTCAATGATTCAATGATACCTACAGAGATGCGTCAAGGATAATACGCAGCATAATACCACCTGGCTTCCATGGATGGTCCGACTCGGAATCCGATTAATTCCTGCAATTTATTATCGATTCTGAGCAAGGATGTATGCAACGTATCGGTATCTTTCACGTCGTATTTTTTCCCCTTATCTTTTTCCATCCTTATGTAGCTCCTTCCATATGACTGGTCAATCGTACTCTCCGACCCACGTTCGACAAGTTACCTGTTAATTGTGAGTATCCTGTTGATTAGATCCTGGCCTGGAGTATATACGAACCACCGCAGTATCTAGTCCCATTATAAATTCTGTACGGTTCACCGGGCACCTCGTTCTTTGCTTTTAGCCTAACTTGGACTTCATAGTGTGATTGGACACTCCATGGCCACAATCCGACCGTTTCCGAAGGCCAAATTGCCCTCGATTTTATGGAGCACCTGGAATAGCTTTCGCTTTCATGGTCATTCCATTTGGACTGTGATTTTCGAGTCCGGCGCTCCAGCATTGAAATTCAGAACGGGTGAACTGCAATGACGGAACCCACACTGACCCACAGATGACAAGTTGAGAGGAACGAAAGCTTGGCAGAACGAAAGCGTCCATCTGGTGTGAAATTCCTGTTAATAAGATGTATTATGCCAATATGTAGTAAATAGTATGTGCCGGGTTATGAATGCGGGCAGATACTCGGACTCGGCCCGGAAGTAATCGATTCGTGACGAACTACTTGCGCTCATCCCCGGCCAGACTGTGAAATCCCCACCATTGTCCTCGCTTTGCACCTTCCCGCAAAAAACAGCAGCATTCCAGCACGAGGCGGTGCAATCCCTTGCCTGTCACTCCCTCCCGCAGCTCCGCTAACCTAGACCTCCTGCTGCATGGCCAAGCCCCGGTTCGATCCGTTATGAAAGTCTTCCTGTGGGATACGTGGTGAGCCACAGGAAAAAACGAACACTTTGCGTGGCAAACTAACATCGCATTCAATAAATTTTTAGTCAGAGAGAGTCAGAGTTTCTTGATTGACGAGGCTGTGGTAATTTTATGGAAATTCATCCCTCATGCGACCATATCCTCACCAATATCCTAGTCCCAACAAATCACCGCGTGAAAAACTCTGTTTACAATCATTTCGCTGATAGGACTCGTATGGGGCAAATTTTCCACCTTCGCGCTTTCTTCAAGAGAAAGTATTTTTATCGATTATTTAATATGCTCATCACCTCGGCCAGTACGAAGGATCTTATTGCCAGAAGACAGGAATTTATCACACCCGTGACTGCGCTAAGTTTTGTATGCCTATTTTGTAAACAGCAAGTCCTCATTCAACCTCCTTCCCCAAAGATCGAGTGGCTAACTTCTAGCTGTAGCTCAGCTACCTACCAAAACATTTTTTGTCCTAATGCGCAGCGCTGATAGTCGCCGATACAGAATGTTACACAAAGAAGCCCATTGACAGGGCCCTTGTTACAACGAGGTGGCACGTTTCATGGTCAACTCTCAGTCGCACTGGCCCAGCAGGGGCCAGCAAGTTGATGAGATTAGATTCGAATCCCATTACAAAACGCAAAATTTTTTGAATCTCATCAAAAAAGTTTCCAACCTTCCACAGCCTTTGGATGTCACACAGGCGGGAACCACGTGTGATCCCGCCTCTCTAAGGCTGCGGAAATTGGCTGACTGGCATAGGCAGTCCGTCTGTCCGAACACCGTTCGGACTAAATCGGTGCGGGCGTTATGTGTCGATTCGACGAATGCATTCATGATGTGTATCCACGCTCGTTCTTGCTAATCCAAACATTGTAGACAATTAGTAATACTTAAAAATTTACATATCCATGTTTGCGTCTAATCAACTATATGTAGAGCCTCGTATATATCATCATCGTCACTGGGAAAGAGTTGGAGGAATCTCTCCATCACCGCCATTGATGCCTTGTCCACCTGAAATGACTGAAGCTGTGTCGTTGGGGCTCCAGATGGTGAAAAAACATCAATGTCCGAGTTTGGACCTCCTTCTTCTGCGATGCTCATAAATTCGCGGTTAAACTCTTCAAAGGATGGTAAGTTTTCGAGCATATTCATGTCTGTTGGTTCCAAGGAGGGTGGAAGCCAATGACCCACATCATCAACGACATTTGGGTCAAGGTCCTGAAAAATGTCATCTCCTTCTTCATCAGAGTCAACAAGTTGAATGTGGGGGGAGGAAGTGGATGCTACTGGCTGCTGGCTCGTGGACGACTGGGGAACATTTTCCTTCATCGGGGATGACCAAGGTGTCGAATTTGGAGTGGTCGAAGAGGTAGCTGTCCAGGGCCTTCGATCTCGAACCCGCATATTCTTCAAAGTATTGTTCTGGAGTTCTGCTTGCTTATTCTTGATCACCGCTAGCTGTGCTGCCCATGCCTTCCGCTTTTCAAGCCCTTCTTGAATCTCTGCCTTTAAAGTTTTCTTTTCCTCTCTGAGCGTGCTGCTTGTAGCCTTTCCAATTTCCTTGATCCTCGCTTCGATTTCCCTTTTCCTCTCAAGAGAACCATCATGCAACTGCTTCAGCATCTCCATTTCATTTTCAAGTTTTCGATAGTCATTGTGACCTGATTGCGTATTCTTTAACTTGCGATAGGTTGCCGCTCGCCTGGCGGCACTTCTCTTTTCTCGAACGAAAGGTGAGTTCCATCGGTTGGATGATGTGCAGGCAAATTCGTAGTCATTGAAGCGCTGGGCAATGACCTCATCGCGCTGCCGTGCCCTGTAGTTGAACATGGACATTAGTGTTATTAAAAGGCGCAAAGGCTCTAAAACTCACTCCTGTATTGCAAGTAAAAGAGGGGCATTGATACTGGTCTCCGCATTCCGGGCTGCATGGGCAGTTTCAACGATATTGGAATCATTAGGAGTAAGGTTCCAGCTTTCCCGCCTCATTGGCGACAGAAATGGATTTAAGGAAGGTAGGTACCACGGGTGCATCTCCTTATTCTTATACCAATCTAATCTCGAAGGTCAGAAAATATAACGAAATCAAACAAATAAATTCTTACCAACAACCTCTTTGTAGGGTGAGGTACTACACGCTTCCTTCCACGATGTGATCTCCTCGTGAGAGGAAAGACTGGGAAACGACTTCAAGGAATTAATGACATCACGAGGGACATGAGCTGGAAGCTTGTCAATGTTTCTAGAAGTCCATAATAAGTGAGATATTATTATTGGGAATAAACACAGGAAGACATACCGGTCAAAATGCTTGACGCATGTTTTTGCCACATGCTGGATTATTTCGAGTGGATCTTGCGTTGAAATCCCACTTACAGTAGGCACGTTGAAGTTCAGAATCACGTCGCCAGCGCCTTGCATTTGGGCTGCTTCAGCATCGAAAATGAGGCAATGTAGTTTTGCGTCAGGGTTAAAGAGTTTGAACTGAAGTTTCTTTCCGGTTATGCGATGAACAGTGTCGAAAAACTCCTGGACGAGAATTCGAAATGCGTCTCGGGTTGACCTGTTGCAATATAAACTTGCCAATGAAACACCTAAGAATATCGGGTTAGCTTCAACTTGCTCGTGGCTGGAATAATATTCGACTTACGGGATCCATATCGGTCAAGGATTGCAGCAACCTCCCACTCATCAAATTCACCGCGAATTCGTTTGAATGTATAATCTATCCCAAGGTACCGAACACTGTGAATATGCTTGAGGAGCTCCGGAAGCATAGCAACCACTAGTCGGATATTTGATTTTGAAGACACACAGTGAATGTATCGCTTGTTTTCAGGGAGCAATGCCTCGATGTTATCATTTTCGTATATAACACCTAGAATTTTTGGTCATAAAAAGAATATATCGCACTTCCAGCAGACTTACCGTCCCAATTGAGCCCTTTTGGATATCTCGTCTGATTTAACCCTTTGATTAAACGCTGGAGGCGAGGATTGTCAATCATGGATGGAAGGGCTTCCTCCCATTTTCGGCCTCCCAGAACCTCTGCCGTCGAAGCACTGTCCCGCAGAACCTTTGGTGTAATTCTGGCTGCTCGTGACGCCTTGGTGCATTTCTCAAGGAGCTCCTTCTCCTCAAGCGTTGGCTTTACATGTGGATGCCGTGGATGGTTGTGAGGATACTTGGCGATAACCAACACCTTGTTTCGAATATCATCCACTGGCTCAACCGGCTCAAATATGAGTAAACGTGATGGGCATTTACGGTGGAATCCAATTGTTCCAGTTGCCGTCTGGCCGTCAATAATGTGGGTATAACCTGGCAACAATAATGAGATAACTATCCAGCAATTTGTCAATAACAAAATGCGACTTACAGCATTTCTGCTTGTGGCTCCGCGGATGAACTACAATGCTACATAAACCATGGAGTTTTGTATCCGAATTCATCTTCCCCTTGTTCTTGAATAGTGTGACAAATGCATCTTCATTGATGTCTCTGTCGATTTGGACGTTCCTATGAATGGCAAGGTCGCCAACATGCCATGCCGAACATCCAACAAAATAGTGCTTTCCATATCGATCAGGTGCGTTCTGTTCAGAAATGATGGAATTAGTAGGGGAGGGTGAAAGCGGTGCATAGGTGCTCACTGGTATCTTACGTAGCACCGGAGTTCCTGGGCAGTTGGGAATCTTGCACGGAGTATTTATTGCTCGTAGATAGAATCTATGGAGGACGAGTGGTCAATACATTTGGGGTGGCACTGAGAAAGACAAATTACTCACCGACCCAAAACGCCATGTGGGTTTGAGGATTCTTCCTCATTTGCATCGAGCTCTAGCTGCCAAAATGGTTGCATCTCCGTCTCGTCACATTCCCATCCTTCGAATCCTTCAAGGAGGGCAGGGTCGATGTATTCACAGCACTTGATCCCATTACAGGTGAGGACAGTTCGGTGACACCAGACTTTGGATTGACCAAATACTTCGAGAACATAAACTTCGCCAGCAACCTTTCCAGTAGATCCAGACCAAGAGCACTGATCCTACGGCTTACATCAGTACGAACTCAAATAAAAATAGGAAAATAAGACGAACCTCATGTCGAATCCATGATGATATAGATTTTTCATCCGTCTTGAGGAATGGCGCATCATCATCAAGAGTAAGGAGGTAGGCCGTAAGTTTCTTCGAAACATCCCACCCTGTCGGAATTTTATTGATATCAACTATGCGCTCAACCTTCTCCTTACGCGTGATTCTGATCCCAGCCTTTCTGTCGATCTGGTCATGTGCGGCATCTGGTAAGTCCTTCACGGGTACGGTTCTTGTTTCCCTTCTGTTTTTTTTTCTTCGTCCAGCAGCTGCACTTTCCCGGTCACTGTCACTGCCAGACTCGCTACACAGACCAGTCAAATCAAGGATTTCTGGTCCAGGTGATTCTTGCTTGATCTTCCGCCGCTTCCCCAACGCCTTGCCTGATTTGGGAACCAATTTTCTTGATTTGTTCCTAGGCATGTCGTCATCGTCGTCGGAAATCATGATCAAATCGGGATCATTCTGCGGGGGAGGACTTGTAGCCCTGCGTTTACCAAGGGCGACTTCACTGGGCTTTTCTGGGGACTTTTCCGGGGTCGAAGTACAGGCTACTTTGTGCCACAAACGGAAGAGGTGGAAAGGGTAATCGAGGATCCAGTGTTCCGCGTTATCGAGGGAAAAAAAAGGCAGTCGAGCAGTTTCATACGGCAAAATCTATTTTAGAATGGAATGAGTATCTCAGGAAGTTGTGAATATGTCTGCCACTCACAAATGATCGATATTCTTCGATAATTTCAGGTTCGAGTGACTCCCATGCGAGGGATTCAACACCTGACGGTATTTGTGGGTTGTTGATGTGTTGGAAGAAGCACGAGAGTGCTGCGTCGTTAAGCCACTTGTCGCGGTCCTCGAGGCTGAAATGAGGGGTGTTTTTGGGATCCAATAAACACGCAGGAAAGACCTATCACGACGAACACTCAATCCCAGTTAAGCCTCAGTCAAATAGTTACTTACGAAGCTCCTGTAGGCTCGAAGATCCTTGAATGTCAGCTTTGGGGGGACCATTTACGGTTTCATGTGGTACAGCAGTCAAGAGGATGGGGGAGAAAGGTGGAGTGAAGAACGACCATTATTATTACCAGTAAAATACGTTGAGCATTGATGGGCCAAGTGGGCCAGTAAACATACAGATGGATTTGGGAAAGGGCGGGAGCGTCACATCGGTCACTCAGAGAGCGGGACTCCAATCCCATTACAAAACTTTATTTTCAATAAATTTTTCGAATCTCATCTCATCACCTTACTATATACTCCCAACAAGTTGCATGTTTTTTTTTGTTTTTAGAATGCGA
>Ga0307517_10005593_pt1 | contig 18876 bp, 21 predicted proteins | sample 23_EM_MG_FD_194515 | JGI IMG/M metagenome (GOLD analysis project Ga0307517, IMG submission 194515) | Populus trichocarpa ectomycorrhiza microbial communities from riparian zone in the Pacific Northwest, United States - 23_EM | ecosystem: Host-associated > Plants > Roots > Unclassified | place... | reverse complement strand
TTTATTTCGAACCATTTTTCTTGTCGGATTCCATCGGCGTTGGCCGTCCTCCCGCATATGTTCAGGGATGCGATTTTGATTGAGGCTTTGGTAGCCGGGCTTGTTCTTGGTAGTGGTCGTCTTGGTGACGACCTTTTCCTGGAGAGAAAGAGAGAGCCGAACTGGTAGAGGGGACAGACACTTCCCGGGAATACCAATATATATGCCATATTGCCACCCGAAAGGCAGTTTCCAATCCCCCCCCTCAGGAATCGAGGACAACTATCTCGAAAGCAGACGCACAGGGCGTGGCACCGGAGAGATAGTGCCACTGTGGGCGGAAACCCATTTGAATTTTTGATTCCGCGTGGAATTCCCACACGCTCAAATCTTGCTGCATTTTTATCAACTTCTCAACATCAGACTGCTGCGTACCGCACAAAAAAACGAATATGGTGAGACTCGATGTCCATAACGACGAAGTATCACTTCCGGAAAAATCCCTGTTGCGCAACTGTGCCATGTGTTATCTCCGTTTACCGAGAGGGTCAGGATAGCACCAAGGAATCAATTTCAAAGGATTATCGTGTGACCAAATCCAGCTGCCGCCCCCAGATATAGAAGCAGTCAATACACACCACATACCCATCGGTTTTACGACCCCCGAGACACCACAAATCGCCAACCATCATATCCCTGGTTCTATTGATACCTCCCCCGCAACCCCCTCGGACGCTCACGCGACTGCTTATCTTTACAGCCGCGTGGGGTGGAGGGCTCCAGTCGGGGATCATATCGATGAGGCCCAAACGGGGGGAGTTGGAAACTGATTCAAAGACATCAAATCTTCTACGTATAGAAGGGCACAAAGGACTATCTGGAAGCATTGATATTGGCCCGACACAAAGGACGGGGTCCTGCCAGTTCCCTTATAAGTCCATGAATATTCGTGTGCATGTTGTAGACCTACGGACAATCACTCAATATCATGCGACAAGTCCACCAGGTTGCAGGGCATTCGACATCGGACACACTGCGACCAGACAGAGGAAACAGTTCGATTGCATTCGTATGCTCAAATAATTACTCGAAAAAAAGTCAATCGAGGAACGGTTGATTATCGTACTTGTAAGATCTGGAGAGGAAAAAGGATATGCGCCTTTGAAAGTATGCTACATGCTTGTGGAGTGACAAAAAGAATAGAGGGAAGAGATAAAAAGAGAGAGAAGGAATAAGAATAACGTGCACGGTTTCGACAGATGTGAACAAGACCAAGAGGGGGAGGGGAATGGGGGGGAGGTAGGGTGATGGGTAATTCGAACCCGCGAAAACATGGTGAGGGGTGGGATATGGCACAAACGAACGTGAAGCTAGTTCTATGGGTGGTGTGTCTGTCAATCATAGTGCACGAACGGGCGCGACATAGAAACGGAAAGAGACACAGAGCATGGAGGGGGAGGAATGCGCGGGAGATCGTCGGCCACAACAAACATGGCAGAAACACAACAAGCACTGACGAGGAGAATGTAGAAGAGTTCGTGGATACCAGTTCCAGTGGGGAAGGGTGGGGACGGAGAGAGCGATGGGATAGCATAAACCAGGGCGGAAGGAGGGTGAAAGAGTCTACATAGGAGGGGGCGTGATGGGGGAGAGCGGGATCTGCAGATGACTCGAAGTGGTTTTGGATTGGTGACCATGGTGTGATCAGAAACCAAAGGCGATTTTGACGAGACTGTAAGTGGAAGGGAGGATGGGATCTGGAAACAGAAAGAAAAAACCCGTGGAGACCTCTTGAGTTTTAACTCGAAATATACCCATGATTCTCATCATCCTCTCCAAAAATCTCCGCAAATACCTCCTTGCCGTAGGTGGAAAGCGGGGGCAACTTCTCTGTCCCATAGACCGAAGGTGGCAAGTGGATGGAAGACCCAGAGGATGTCGAGGAACTCGAGCAGGAACTCGATCCCGATCCCTTCATCCGCCTCACCCGCTCCTGGTTCCAAATACTCTCCAACGTCTCGGCCACATTCTTCAGCCCCCACAAGAACCCACGGTCGGGCTGGTCCGGGTAATGCGGCGGGAACCGGGCGTATATGCATCCCGTCGCTGGGTCGATGTCGGCGACGTAACCTCTCCCACTGGCAACTTCTTCTACCTTGGGGTGCTGAGCATTGAAATGCGCTGGGGAGTACTTGTCCATCGACGGATCGGGATAAGGTACCCAGTCCTGACCGGTAGTCGTGTGGGCGAAATCGACGATTCGGAGGTTGACCTCACCGCGTTTACGTGGTCGAGAATTGTGACAACGTTTGGCGACAGGCCCAACCATAAGGTCCTCACTGTGGGATCGACGAAGAGGAGTGGGATGCGGCGAGCTCGAGGGAGAGTCTTGATCCGGTTTCTCACTCCCGGCGTCAGAGGATTGACGGACCCTCAGGGCGGAAGCGGAAGAATTCTTTCCGGAAGAGGAACCAGACATGTGCCTCTGATGATTCTTCCTCCGTTCCAAAGACTCTCCTCTCTGCTTTCTGGAACTCGGTTGCTCGCAGGTCTGGGAGATAAGCGCGTCCTGAATCTCGTGGTCTCCATCGTAGGTCAACAGCACAGAGCAGCCATAGAAACGATATCCCTTGAGCCGATTGACGATTTTGGCCAGCGAGTAGATCTTGGAGAGCAAGATTGGGATCTGGTGAACTAGAAGGCGCTCGCCGTCGTGCAGAAATGAGGCGAGAACAGAAGCGAAATCGTCCACCTTGATCTCCCGCCCGTTGTACTTGTTTTGGGTCACGTAAGACTGGGTCGCGTTATCCCACACCTAACAAGAATAAAACCGCGGATGCGCAGCATTAACGTCAATCAGCAACTAGACGTTCAACGGATAGATGAGAAGGAAAGGCAACGGCAGAGAAGGGAAGAATGCTATGTATAGGAAACTAATACAGATGCGGCAACTCGGCGAACAGCAAATCCAACCAGTTTTTGGGTATAAAAAGGTCTAGGCAACTCACCTGCATGCCACAAACCCTAACCCCCAACGACCTGCTGGTCGTCTTGTCGCACTTCTTCCTTTGACTCTTCTTCTTTGCCGGCGTCGCATCCATCCCATATTGTCTCGTCCCCATCTTCAGATCCAACACGCACGGCTTCTTGAGCTTCCCAGTAAGGTCTTCCATCAGAATGAAGTGGTTCTGGCGCGGAGAAGAAGTCGTAGCGCTCGTAGGCGATGGTTCAGTGTTAGCGGGTGCGGATACTAGGTGAGCGGGAAGTTCACACGAGGGAGGTACTGGTGTCTTCGAGTTACGTCGCCCGCGAGGAATTATGAGGGAGGGACGAAGAGGAGGAATTGACACACGAGGACTAGGTCCGAGAGACCTGGATCGACTCCTCTTCCTAGCTAGGGGGAGGAACGAGCTACCAAGGGTCTGCTTCATACGAACGTCCTCTCCCGCGCTATCGAGCTCCATATGGAAGACACCACCGTGCTCGGGGGAGAGGGAATCGTCACGCTTCCTAAGTCCAGCCATCGTTTTCATCTTCTCCACGCTAACTGACATATCCTCGCTGCGGGTCCTTCTAATCATTCCATGCCCCTCAGCCGAGCGATCGCGAGAGTTGGTATCCTCGTCGGCGGGGATCGTAGAACGCTTTCTCGGACTCCTGCTGCTTTCACCTTCGGTATCGGCGGTGTCGCCCTCCTCAACAACCCTCCACCTCCTTCCTTTCAAACTGGGCGAAGGCTTGCCCGTCGAGGCAGAGTCGGACATGGCGGCGGACCCCGGTGCCCGAGACAGTTTCCTCAAGGACCCAGTGGAAAGCCGATGACGCTTCGACATCCGCTTCAAGATCGTGCTGAAGATGTGGTCCTTCAGCTTGGTGTTGACCGTTGTCGACCCCGTGCCCCCGAAACCGCAAGGTAGCATCGGACTCATCGGACTGAGGCCGTTGGGCGTCATCGGAGTGACAGGCGAGGGTTGGTAATCATGTTCCCCAGCCGTGTACATCAATCGACTGAGCATCTTCGGTGAGTTGACAGGTGTGGGAGCCGCACTCTCCAAGGTGGCATGCCTCGATAACGGGCTTGGTTGTGGGCAAAACCTCGTCTCGGCGCCGAGGTCAGGGGTAGAAAGGGTCGCATCGCCAAATTTCCGCCTTGCCATTGCCGCAGGCCCGACGCCCGGTGAGAAGTAGGACCCAGCATCTGAAGGGAATGTGGATTGCGACATTGATGCGGCTCGGAACCTCTTCCTGTCGGCTTGCTTGTGCCTGAGCAACCAATGGGGGACGATGTGAGTGTTGCGGTCCAGTACGACTTCAGGCAACTCGGTTTCTGTGTCTCCGCCATCATCCTCCACGAATGTGGGCTCCTGGTCCTCGATGGCACGGGAAACCATAGGATGAGCCTCGCGCGTCAATTGGCCGTTTGTTAGTGTCGGTCCGAGGGCGGTGACAGTATTTGCCTTGTGCAACACCGGTCGAGCCTTCCGGTCATCCGAAGATGCGGGAGAATGTTCGCTCGACTTGACACGACGGTACGTTACAAGCATGACCCCGAGGTATCGTGGAATGAACCCGAGAAGTGGGGGGGCTTCACGTTCAACGGCTTCGTAGAATAGATTCTCCCGCGAGACCAGAGGCTTTGTAAATGTATGGTAAGGAAATATAAAACAAGAAATTATCAGAAAGGTTGCAAGAACCAGGTCAATTGATAATTCAACGTACCTTGCACACCGCCTGCTTCGTAAACTTGTAGATGGCACTGTGGCCACCAACCTGGTTGCGAAACGGTCGGAGCGGTATGTGCGGCAAGCTCTCCTGGGACAAATTGGGGAGTTTCCCCAGGGAACCAGAGAAGGTTTCGCGGACCTCTCCGGCTTGGACGTCATCGCCGCGAAAGTTGGAGAGGTAAGGAGGAAAGTCTGAGAGCTCTGGAGGAACGGTCGACTGGCGAACACGTGAGTGCATCATGAGACCGTCGTCTTCGTCATCTTCATCTTCTTCACGATCGTTGCGATGGACAGAGTGCTTAACCACTGGTGATAAGGAGGCGTTGCCCTGAGATGGGGAGCGCGGCCATGGGGAATTGGTAGAAGCAGTGGTTCCAGAATCAGAAGCAGTCTCGTCATCCCAGTTGGAAGACTCGCCGTCCTCGTCCTCTGTGGTGTATGGAGAGTTGGGGGCGTTCGCTGGGGGAAGGACGCCTTGATGCGACAAGGGGAAATCTGCGATGATTGCTGATGGGACGATCGGTGACGTCAAGGCGATATCCGTGAGAGAAACAGGGGATGACGAGGAGGGGGGAAACTGAAAATCGCGGGGATGCCTGAATGGAGTAGATTCATTTCGGCGCGAGACCTGGTGATCGACGGGGTCCGTGTCCTGATTAGAGTCTAAGGAACGCTGGCGAGGGCGACCGCGATCCTGATATGGATCACTGAGAACATCTTTCCGCCAGTTGACAAGATCACTTATGACGTTTTCGCGAACAGAGTGGGGGCGGTCTTTACGTTTTTGGGTGTCCGTAGGATCCCGAGATGCGGAGTTTGAGTAACTGCCGTCCCTGGTGCGGCCGCGCTCTCTGGTACCGCCCGATTGTTCTCGCCGTGCGGCAACGGTCTCGCGGTCTGGCCACTCTGATCGCTTGAAAAAGGCGAACTCTGGCTCTGCGCTGGCCTGAGGGTGGTGTTTTGACGATACTCTCCTCTTTTTGGAAGTGACTAGAGGTATTGATGGCTTGTCGAGGTCATCGAGTTCGTCGGCCGAGGAGGTCGTCTCTCGAAAAAGATCGAGCGAGGCAGCGACCTTGCGGCCCATGCCATGTTGTTGTGACGACTGAGGTTCAGAACCGGACGATGAGGACGAGTCAGTAGATGAGCGGGAACGTGATCTCGGGAGGGGCACGAGGGAATTTGAGTGGTAAGGAGGGAGAGTAGATGTTCTTTGAGAGCGGGAATGTCTTGAAACGTTCGTCGTTGGTGTCCGACTCCTCGGGGAGAGGTCAGAGGGGGACTCAACGGTCGTTGTTGGAGCCCGTGGAACAACTGGAGATTTGCGGGGTGTTGTACGGCGGACGGTTGGGGTTGTGGAGAGATAATGGTCACCGCCATTGGCGTGTTGGTTGTCCAGGTTTGAGAGAGCTGTTGTGCGGTCGGAAGGGAGAGAGGAGGAGGCAAAGGGGAGCAAAAGCGAGGCGGAGGATGGATGGGAGGAGTCCATCACGAAATAGGGGGAGCGGGAGGGGGGAAGGGGGTTGTCGGGGGAAAGCCTGAGGATTTATGGGAGAGGGGGGAGGGAAGTGAATGATCCGCAAGCGAGAGGAATTCCGACCGTCGACCAAGAAACGAAGAGGTAAAATCGTCGGGGGGTCGGTTTACAACGCGGGAAGGTTCACGTGCGTGCTCTCAAGGCCAGGCCAGGCTGACAAATCAGTTTGGTAAACACACTCTCTGATAAGTATCCCCACAATTTCAGCCCACTTACCTGGAATCTGGAGAGGTAAGGAGGAGAGCTAACGAAGAGGTAATAAGTTCCGACGGTCTGGCTTTATAAAAACATTTTATAAAAACATGACGAACGTTTGATTCGTACGTATTCAGACGTAAATCAAAACGCATCCCATGCCCTGGAGGTGACCCGGTCACCCCCAGATGCGGTCGATGTCGATGAGGTGATGTCCACTCATCCCCGTTATCCGGTTCCAGTGGGAATTTGTAGAGCGCGGCATTCAATCTTATCGACCTGCTTCCTTTTCCGTCGATCCTCTCCAATTATTTGTCCCCTTTCCGACGGGCGGGGCTTCCGCTGCTAGAGTACGGACAGCTAAGCGGTGAGATTCCCTGCCGTCCTTTCGTTTTGCCATTGCAAATGTCGCGATTACTTTTATCACCACTGCATCCGCACAGCCAGCATTCCCCCCGATCCCATCACATCTTCCTCCGATCTGAGCTCTAAACGCCATGGGCAAAAGAGGTCCACCCTACAAGCCACCCGACGACGCCCAGTTCATCGTGGTCCTCAGACCCCCTCACATTATCCAAAACGACGGTCAGATCGACTATTCCCCCCTCGAATACTGGCTGCGCGCCCTCCTCGATGATCAGCGAGTCGCCAAGTTCATCTATGAGATCGAAAGGCAGCCGGATGTAGCTGTTATCGTCGAACTCCCCGCTCCAGATGAGGTGCCCTTCCCAAAACCCGCATATGGTGAACACAGCTTGCGCCTAGGACTCAAAAGGCGTCCCTGGTTCACCCACAAAACTGGCAAAACCGTCATCTTCCCTTACAACTTTGAAATTGTCGGCCATCCTGAGGACACTCGAAGTATGTGTACCAGAAACCCAACGTCTCTGTCGGATTGACACGAGATCTCAGAGCTGCTTCCGATGATATCCGGTGCCTGCGAAGATGAATGGTCAAAGTTTGATTTGACCATCCCTTACCCAACCACGCAACCGTTCGACTTCAGCAGTATACCCCAGAGGGTAAAAATGTATTGCCGGCGTCCCCCTGCTGTGACGCCTCCACCCCCGGACCCTATGGAAATCGAACGCTACCCAACGTCACCTACGCAAGAACGACGACGAGCTCAACGATCCCCGTCAAGGTTACAACCAGAGGACAACAAACCTCTGTTCCTTCCAGAAGATGATTGTGCGTGTCCTTCATACGACCCTTCTCCATGGCCTTCAGCTTAGAAACGTTCCGCCTGACCTCAAGCAACCAAGCACAAGATCAAGAACCTAGATCCGTACCAAGAAGGTCCGTCCGCTCCGCTCCCGTGATACATCTATGGCTGCTGATACCAGAAAATCCGGCCATTCCATTTAAATCCCCCACTTTTTTCCCGCCTCCCTGGACACCGACCGGAAATCTGTGCGCTCTTCCAGAGGAATCCATTTCGTCTTTTCTCCGAGGCTCTTCCGCCACCAATGATGCCTCGAGGTCGGGCGTCAAGGGTGAACCTCGGCTAGACTCGGTTGAAGGGCCTACTCCTCGCAATCCGAATACAGTCCATAGAGAACCGGATGCATTATCGCCCCGAGGTACGCCTGACTCTAAATCGACCTTCGACTTTACCATTCCCCTCCACCCCGCATTGCGTTCCATAATTCTATTCGCCGGGCTCCCCTAATGTGTGGATAATCCATTCCCATTCAATGGTTCACCCCATGATTGGGTGGCGTAGCCCGACCGTGCGCGCTGGCATTCGCCAACACATCCTTTGATATCTACGCCAGTCTTCCGCATTGACATTTCATCCGGCGTCGGCGTGACCAGCCAACGATCATTGATCATTTTTTGGTTTGTCGGTTTGTTTGCTCGTCCGCTGCTACGATCCGGCGGACCGCAGCGAACGTGAGCCTACGTTTGGAATCCCTTCTTTTTCTTGCGTTCATATCCCGATGACGAAACCCAACTATGAGTTCACATAACTGACGTTGTTTCATCTCTCCGGGGGGGATTCCGGTCGATTGACTGCAGCCCGCGACGAACGTGCGTTATATTTCACATCAGAACTTCTCCATTCACTCTCCCCCCTTCCATACACGATTCACAAAAAACACACACACACACACGCATGCAGACACGCGGCGGGGCACGTGATGTCAATACAAGATCACAACTTGATTTCTCGTCATTTCGTGATGCAGTTACTGTGCCCCGCGCGTACATCGTGCGTGCACGAGCGTGTCATGGAGCCGGGGCGTGTGTGTGAATAGGAGGGGGAACGTTGGATCCCTACGCGAATTGGAAGCTGACTTCTGACCTTTAATCTCTCGGTTCATTTTTGCTTTTCGCTTGATATACGCGCACCTTCGCGACATTCCACGTTCGTCCGCCACGATCGTTTTTTCTCTATCGACGCGTTCTCGACACTCGGACTCTCTCTCTCTCGGCTCAAACCCAAAATCCAAATCCAAAATCGGATGGATGGGCGACGTGTGATTACGCGATGGGGGGTGGGTTAACGAAACACAGGCGGAAACCCTCTAATGGTCAAGCGAGAATTCGCCAATCAAGATGATACCGTTTCTCAGACGATGTATGAACTGCTCGATACGGTGAACAGAAGCCAGAGTAGGTTTCACCCTCCTTGGCGGGTTCTTTACCGTGCTCAGATCCCTTGTCTCGGCGTTCCTAATCATGGAAACAGTTCCCCCGGAGGATGACCGTCTCACAGTTAAACGGGAACTCGAGAATCAGGATGGCGCCAGCGCTCAGAAGATGTACGAAGTGCTTGATGCAGTAAACAGGGGACAGAGTCAGTCACCGCTCTCTCATTTCCGTCCTTCCTTTCCCGTTTCTCACGTCTATCCTCATGCAGGCACACATGTAGCATCTCCTAATCAAACCGCATCATGGCCTCAAGCTCCTCGGCGCCCAACTCCAGGCGGAGATCGCGATCATGACGGTAGGAACAGTTATTCTTCTTCGAGCTCGTGGCGAGACCGCGACGAACGTGGTGGTCGTGAACGTGACCACAGTGAACGGAGGGAGGACGGTGAACGAGGTCGGGAGCCTGCCAGTAGCGGCGAGCGGAAACGGTCTTTGGGGTATCAGGATGGACGCGGACATGTTGAAGGTCATGGTTCTGGCGACCGCGACCGCCGAGAGCGAGAGTGTGAGCATCTGTTCCCTCTCGATATATTTTTTTTTGTCCCCGGCCCTGTCATTTTTTGGTCCTCGTTCCTTCACTTCACCAGTTTCACATCAATTTTTGTTTTCCCCCTGGAGTACCGAAGCCATCGGATCCTAGACGCCCCATTACTCCTACCCACCCAGCGCCTCCTCATTCATTTTCCAATCCAAAAGCGAGGGAAACGCCCTTACGTTCCACACACGTGTTTTATTTTCAATGAACGAAACAAAAACGCTAACCCGCTCACGGAACTTACGCAACTCGGTTTCTAGACCCAGACAAACGCTCAAGAGCGAACTATCGTTGATCCCATGATCCACGCGTCCGAAGGATCTCGTTGGTTGTTTGTACCAACTGTAACCTCTTGACACCCAATCGTTTTTTCCCAATCCTCCCAATCAAAACCCAGACGCGTTGGGCGCTTTTCAATCGAATCGAGACAAGAGCCGGTACTGTGATCGAGGTCCGGTGAACAGTCAAGTCGTATCGGGTACGGTAGCGGTGCACACCACTCTCTCACACATTCAATTGGGGTCCTGGCGTTCAGTACGCACTACTGACAATGCTACAGGTCCGTGAACCACGGGATGCGTGGTTTCCTCCGGATACCTGGTATTACCATGGGCTGGCTCAGTTCAGGTCGTGGCGATTCCGCGAAACCATCAACAGGAATTATGCCACGCGAGTATTCGGGAGTTCCCGGCCATCGACCTCAGGTTTTGAGTTGCTGGCGCAGCTCGCGGAAACACCACCTCCGGAACAGACCCGACCACCAATGCTGGATCTCCAAGCATATCCCGACTCGGAGGTGCGACTTGGTCAGGAATCAACCCTGTTCTGCCCAACCTATCGAACAATCTCTAGTCTCTTATCTGGGTGTCTCACCCTGGGCGACAGGGAAGAGGTTCTCGGATACCAACAACACACTCGGGCTATCTTCATCAAACCGGCAACGATTCGAGGCGCCATCGGCCTAGTTGGAATGAATTAAAATCTAAGCATTCGAGTCACTCTTCATGAACCTCGAGCCTCCCTCCTGCCGATGCCAACATTAAATATGCCGTTATACACATATCATATCGAAGAGATAGCGGGAGGGGCACACACCCTAGATCCGTTTCAATACCTCGGCAGTGACTTCCTCAGTCTTGCTCTTCCCACCGAGATCAGGGGTGAGGACCGCTCCATCCCTAATGACCTCGTCCACCGCATTTTCGATCCGCTCCGCTGGCTTACCATAACCAAGGTGACGAAGCATCAGCGCTGCAGAACGGATCGCTGCCAGCGGGTTTGCGATCGATTTTCCTACGATGTCCGGAGCGCTCCCGTGGACCCTGATTGTTGTGGAGAGCGTACGTTCGCCAGAAGAGGAACCGCCATTTCGAAATAGCGCGCGATTGCGGCGTTAGAGAGGACGGTCGTTCGGCATCCGGGAGACCCACAGGGAGGGTGGTTTGTACCCGCATCGTATGTGGCGTTTCGTAGGTTTTCGTATGTAGTGATGGCATGAGACGGGGGTACCCACGTGGAGTAAACAATATCAGGTTTTTATACGACCGAGAGGAGTTCGTTCCCGTGAACGAAGTCAAAAAGTGTATGGTGATTGTACACCGAGGGGTCAAAGGGGGGCCGATAAGTTGGCGCAGAAGGGGATGATTGACGGGATCGGGGGGGGGGTCAACGGCCACACAACATCAGCACCGGCAATGGCCGCCCAGCAGAACGACGTGAGGGACAATCGGGAACAAGAGGATCGTATTGGCCGAGATGGGCAAGAAGAATAGAAACGGGAGGAAGCGAGTCAGCGAACGAACGTGAGGGGACAAGCACCGAACGAAGCACAAACTTGGAAACTTACGGTTCACCCATTACGAACGTGTCTCCTGCATTTACTGATGGAACGAGACCGAGCGACCCCACCAAGGCGGCTGCCGCATCCCTAATTGGGGAGGGCGGAGCTCAGGGGCACGGTTCCAACACACTGATCTAGAGCATATCACACGCACGATAGGATGTCACCGTAGAGGTTCGGTGCTACCATGACGTCGAAAACGCTGCGTGTAATCGAGATGAAATCGGTGGGGATGCCATTCGGACGGCTCGTTGGTGACTACATACTGAGGTTCTCGGAAGAGTCTTTGTGGGGAAAAACCGAGGGGTTATTCAAAGTGAACAATAGACACGTGATGATCAGTCGTAGATCATGGTCAGCAGACACGGAGGTGAACGGAGCGCGTCGACATGACGCATCGAAGATACAGGTGAGTGAGGACGTAATAGTGTCCAGGCGGGTACATACCTGTACATGGCGCTATCTACGATCTGTTCTCCAATCTGGATAGAGTCGTACTTGCCATTGACTTCGGGCAACGATGGAACGCGTCGCACGGTCTCCCGGAAAAGACCGTCGGTCACAGACAAGACATTTGACTTGTGGATGATCGTGACGAGCTGGGTAAATCGCCAAACACGAAGTATGAGTCAAATCACCCAGAATCTCTCTCGTGGTAAGGATCGAACAAAAAAAACGTGAAAAAGGGACCGGGTCGGGAAGACGCGGATGAGATGAAGGGCGACCGGGAATGAAAGCATGTCGTATCGATGAGTGTACGAACCTTTCTCGGACGTTGCAAGGCTATCTCGCAAGCCATCTTGCCAATCCTTGTGGAGGCACGTTCGGTGATGAGCCGTGTGGCTCTGGCTTCACGTCCATACTTTCCCATCTCAGAAACTTCTTGCTTGATGTACTATTCTAGACCGTCAGCCATACCAAAGTTTAATCATATCCAACGCGCGGTGTGGTTGCCAAAGCTAGAAACACGTAAAGACGTACCAGGCATTCGGTGTTTTCTCTGACAACGACAAGATCTACGTCTGGTTTTTGGGATGGGTCTTTCGAGACCTACTCGAGAGGTGTCCGCATCAGTAGCTGTGGTGTGGACCTCGACTCGAAAAGACGCACGGATAATACGGGCCGGATGTTAGCATAAAGGTCGAGCTCTTTACGGAGAGCGACGATGGGTGACGAATATCCGACCACCTTTTTCGAAGGTGAGCTATATCCAGAAACTCCGTCAGCCAAAAGCCAGAAGTTCCGGACAATGTTTGAGGGTATAGAACCAACCTGACGGCACCGAATAGAGCGCAGTCCTGTTCCCGCAAGGCCCTTGGTGAACCCGGTCAACACACACGTCCAGGCCCCTCATTTACAAAGAAGCTCATAGATAACGCACTCAATCGTGGCTTCGGGGAGAGCTGTGCCCACTCGTGTAAACAACTCGAATCCAGCAAGCAGATCCACGAATTCTAGCCGGGGTAAATCTGAACCTAGAGCTTCTAGCGCAGCCTTGGCAGCCTAGAGGATGGCAGAAAATTTGGTGCATATCAACACCACATGAGCACACAATAGAGATAGTAGATAGAATCCAGCAAATGGAGTACACGCACCGGAATAACCTCCCTCCCGATACCATCAGCTGGCAACAACGCGACTTTGAGTGTCGAACGTGCCTGCGTCGCCATGCTGCGAATCGCAGTACGTCGAAGACCAGTCCTCAGTGCGCCGCGGATGATCATCTTAATGTGGTCGCGGTGGTATGTGGTGAATGATGTCGGAGGATTTCAAGTCAATTTTTGGAAGCGGCAGTGATCAACCCCATGAGTCTGATCAGCATCAGATCAAAGTTCCACGTGCTGTGGACTCCGACTCCGTCTCTGTTTCCGCTCACATTCGAGCTTCGAGGCTGACGAGAAGAAAACGAGCAGGTGCATGTTACAAAGTACAAAAGGGTGGTAGTACGACTTAAGAGGGCATAAGTTCAAAGGGGGGAAACATGGGTACGTAAATATGCATGTTGATCATGTGGTAAGTTCTGCGCAAGAGTAGGTGTGCTGTTTCATAGGTCATCCAAAAGGTGTGCTTCGCCTTCTTGTACGTCCAAGCTCCAGTGCTTAAGCATAACCAGGAGCGGGCAGACATTTGAGGTGAAGAGTATACTTCCTTTCCAACTCCCTCAACCGCCTCCTAAGCTTCTTCTCCCTTCTCTTCTCTCTCTCTTCCTCCTCGATCTCCTTCCTCCTCAGTCTGGCTTCACGCGCTTCGATGGTTGTAGGGTCCTGTCTCCCGTATACGCCTCCGTAGTTGCCGTACCTCGTTCCACCAGGGGGTATGTACTCATCCTCTGAACCACCATCGGTCGGCTCAGAAGAGGAATCAGTGATATCGCCGGCCGTAATGTTGAAGCCCGGGAGGTTCGTGTCAACTCTCCCGGCATATTTCCCGTTCCTACGCTCACGGCCCTTGTAGACGATGAGTTCGACACCACGGGGGATGAAGAACGAGCCGTTCCAAAGTTCAACTAGGTCAGTAGCCACGACCACACGTTTGGGAGGACGGCCGTCCTGCTTGGCGGACTCTGGGATGGGAAGTCGACCGAGCCAGGCATTGGAAAGGTCCTGCATAAATCGGATCCAATCCTGGTGGTAGACGTCATGAGTGGTGAGGACGGCCGGCATCTTCGGCATACTCTCCGTCAAGTCATCTATATCCTGGATCTTGAGATCCTCGAAATGTGTGTAGGATTGTGCAGCATTAGGAGGTCGGCTGAATCCTTCAGGAGGTGGTAGCATAACCTCCTCTTGAAGGGGAGGTTGTTGGTAGGCAGGCGTACTGTATGGCGAGGGCGATGGCCCGCGATCGTATGGATCTCTGGCGGCGCTCTGAGGCTGAATTGCGGTGTTCGAGTGATAAGGGCTATGGCTCGGGGCGGTGCTCGTAGTTGTGTAATGGCCGCCAGGAGTACCAGGGTAATCACCACCAGGCGCGGGCTGGTATCCGGCGCTCTTCTTGCGAGAGTGATATTCAGAAGCCCTGCCCCCGATTCCTAGATCGCCCATTTTCTTCTCAACTTCATTGTAGGCAGACCCGTAGTTAGGGTTGGAGTAGTACGTGGAAGGAGTGTTTCCTGGGAGGTTTCCACCGCCGTGGTAAGGGGAGACAGACCTGTCGGTGCTCGGCAAGACACCCCCAGAGTGGTAGGGAGAGACGAGTTTGGTACTGGGTAATGCACCTCCAGAGTGGTAAGGAGAAATCGGCTTGGTGCTCGGTAGGACTCCGCCACCGTGATAAGGCGAAACGGGGCGCTGACCAGGCAGTGCTCCGCCGGACCTGTATGGAGAAACGGGCCTCTGACTGGGGAGTTGTCCTCCTCCGTGGTATGGGGACACAGGGCGCTGGTTTGGGAGTTGTCCTCCTCCGTGGTATGGAGACACAGGGCGCTGGTTTGGAAGCTGGCCACCTCCGTGGTACGGAGACACAGGGCGCTGGTTCGGGAGCTGGCCGCCTCCATGGTAAGGAGAAACTGGCCGCTGGCCAGGAAGAGCGCCTCCACTCTGGTAAGGGGAAACGGCCCTTTGGCCCGGGAGCTGACCTCCTCCGTGATATGGCGAAACCCTTCCGGATCCAGCTCGGTATTGGGCATGCCTGTCACGCTCACGAGCCTCGCTAAGTTCTCGCTCTTCAGCCCGTTCACGTTTGCGACGTTCCTTCTCGCGGCGGGCAGCGTCCTTCTCTTCACGTTTGCGATGTTTGTCCTCCTCGCGTTGCCTATAAAGCCATACTTTGTCACCATCGCGACAAGTGAGTGCAAAACTATGGCAAACCATTCTCGCTCGCGATCGCGATCCGGTGCGCCGCGCCAGGATTGTTGGAATTCCTGGATACAAGATGTTATCGATCAGCCAATGGAATGCAGATCGATCGCCGGAAGCTGAATTACCGTGTTGGCTGGGACCGCGTTTGTAGGGAGGATCTGGGTTGCCTCCGCTGGAACCCACTGGATACCGCTCACAACGCCATTTGGAGTCTGATAACTGCGTGCAGGATCGCTGGGTAAGTGAAAACCGACAAATCCCGATCGCGGATAAGATCACCTAGCAGGGACAGCTCTGTGGGCGGAATATGAGATCCAAAGTGGAGAACGTGGAGTAAAATGAAAGACGTACTTGAATGGATGATAGACGGTCTTTCCATCCGGTCCGATGGTGGTTGTGTAAGTAATCTGGCCCGCGGCGATCTGGCCATTGGTCGTGGACGGCAAGCTCTGAGCAAGGGTATTGGGCGAAGGCTGGTGGTAGGGCGAGGGTGCCCTGTAGGGCGATGGGGCGCGATGATAGGGAGACGGGGCACGATTGTAAGGATCCACACTGTACGACATCTCAGATGGTGGTAGCGGTTGAAAGAGAGATCGATATCGGAATGGGCTTTTAGCTGCCCTCAGCCCACCAAGGCCTCGAGGCCTTGGGGCGTGACTTCAGGGCGCACAAGACACCAAAAATAAATAAAAGTGGGATGTAATTAAGGCAAGGAAAAAAGATACTAGCGTAGCGTACAAGCCATTGCAGAGCAGATAACACACGAGGGCGAATCGTCACCGAAAAAGTCATCCCGACAGCTTCCAAAATATGATGATGAGTAGGATGAACACGATAGCCGCCACTGGGGCATATTTTCGAATCATTGCCTGGACGTTGATGTTACGCGCCGCTTTGCGATATTTTTCGGACTCGGACCGTAGTGATGTTGACAAATGAGACATCCCTGCAACGAAAGGATCAGATGACAAGACACACGAGAGGTTGGGGTGAACTTGCGGTCAAGCGAATCTCCTCTCCACAACAGCTCCTCCATGTTCTTGGTCATGATTCTCGTAACGTCTTGGAGTTCATCATTGAGTTTATCAAGGTTAGACCCGCCCGCCACGTTACGGGTGTCTTGGTACAATCTAGCCGTCTTCGACATAAATGTATCTGGGGACGTAAGTTAGCGGTGAGAACTGCATTAACAGAGATTGAAGAATAAACCTACCGAAACCAACGAAGGCATACGGCTTCCTCGTACCTTCCACCTTAGGTCCATAGCTCGTCCAGAACTCCTTCGAAAGCTCATCAAGATATGAGAATGCGAGTTTCCGAGGGTACGATTTGTCCGTGATGACAAGGTAGACAATGTTGTCGGAAATCGAGTAACTGTGAGTGGTTCAATTCCCCTCCGTTAAAGAGCAGAGAAGCCGGACAAACTGGAGAGTATACGGGCCAGATTCTATTGAGCACATGGGCTCAGCGTTTGGCGTGATACGGCGGAAGATGAGCTTCGCCTGCTGCTTCTGCTCCTGGAGTGCGGACTCGATCTGCCCATTCGTCAAGCGGTGGACGGACAACTTTAGATACGCCGGGAATACCTGTTCGTCATCGACGCTGGCGGCCAATGGGAGAGCATCCGAAGCTCGAACGATAACTGTAGAGCGAACCATTATTTGCGGTGGAGTCTGGCGGTCAGTGTCAAGGTGAGTGTAGGCGGGTGTGGAGGTGTCTCTTGGTCAAATGACGTGTCGGATGTGGCAGACGTGTGAGCGCGTTTATCCGAAAATTTCCCGCCCAATCCCGCTATTTCCGAAACCTCGACTGAAAGCAAGACAACAAATGTATTATCATAGGATATATTACCGGAGTGTGTGGCCAACCGAGTGCAGGAATGATATGTTACGTGGACGTGGGTGATGCAAGAAATGGGGCTGGGATGAGCAGAAGCGAAAGATCTCATTTCTTCTGGATTGCGTTCACCAGCCTACAACGGAGGTCATTCCGGCTGGGTTCGAAAGTACAGAAGGGTGAGCTTACCAGTCTAAACCTTCCTCCAGGCCCTCGCCTTTGAGCGCACAACTACCTCGGACGCTCCATTCTCGACTTTTCTCACCACCGGCCAGACCCAACTCCTCACTGATCTTCTCCGGCTTCAATGCACCCTCTGCATCTTGCTTGTTGCAGAACACCAACAGCGGAACCCCGTTTAGTTCTTCCTCAGAAAGCATCGTGAGCAGCTCCGAGCGTGATGTCTGAAGACGTGCAGTGTCCGATGAATCAATGACATAGATGATGGCCGAGGTGTTTGGGAAATAGCATCTCCAGTAGGGCCTGATCCGGAAACGTACGGTGAGCATCGATGTGGGTTGATGAAAAGCAATCAAACGCGTACCGAATGCTCGACTGTCCCCCGAGATCCCACACTTGAAATTTGATATTCTTATACTATTCAGGGGGTCACCACACCGCATGAGAGCCATGGCAAGCACCACGACGCACCTGAACCGTCTCTACATTGAAACCGATCGCTACACGGTCGCAGTTAGCTCCAGTTCGATTCACAGCTAACTTCTGGTCGGCTACTCACTTGGTATCGTTGAAACAACCTCTCCAATCTAACAGTCGAACGCTTCAATCCCGCTGCTCTCATTGGTGTCAGGAAGGGTGAAGTACCTGTAACCTATACAGAATCGTCGTCTACGCCCAGAACTGTTAGTCACCATCCTTTAACTCGGCCAAGAACTGGGCAGCAGTGCGAACCTTTCCAGCAGAATCCAACCCAAGCATCAGAATACGAACATCCTTCTCTTTCGTCCAGCGGGTAAAGCTAGACAGGGAATCCAGAATCGACGAGAAGGTGAGACCCATGGCGGTTACCGAGCGGCGTGAAGTGAAAGGGTGTGCGTGTCATGAATGCCGCGCCTGCGAACATGCATAAGCATTCCCGGGCGGAGTTCACACGATTGCTCCCTCTTCGCAGAACTCCCTCTCGTTCCCGCAACATCCTCCAACCATGGCGAATTCGGATTCTGATAAGAATGAGCACGGTGTGGAAAAGCCAATAAAGGGTATGCGTTTCATTCGACGACGACTGTCGCGGAACAACTCATCTGTTAGAATACAAGGAGAAGAAGAAGAAAAAGGATAAAGTCATGGACGCCTCAGGCCATGCTGAAACCCAACCGGAGATCGCAAAAGGGACTCGAAAAAAAGAGATGTCGATTGAGGACTGGGAGACTTCCTTGGAACCCGAACTCGTTCCCTCTAATCCAAGAGGGAAGGAGAAAAAGAAGAAACGGAGGCGCGACCGAGAGGACGAGGGATCTCCATCTGGCGATAAAAGGAAGAAAAAACGGAAGAAAGAAAAAACCTCTGGTGCTACCTCTGATTCTCCTGCTGTCCCTGCTACCGATTCCCCCCTCGAGACTACTGGGACCACTGTGGCTGCGAAAGAGAAGAAAAAGCGGAAGAAGATCAAATCCTCCGCAGAGACTTCCGACCCTCCTCCCTCCTCTGTCACCGAGCCCATACCCAGCGTAGGTGCTGCCGATGAACCAGTAAAGCCACGGAATCGAAAGCTCACGAAAGATGATGCCGTGGATGTCAACGCCGACGCAGAA
>Ga0307517_10005592_pt1 | contig 18878 bp, 17 predicted proteins | sample 23_EM_MG_FD_194515 | JGI IMG/M metagenome (GOLD analysis project Ga0307517, IMG submission 194515) | Populus trichocarpa ectomycorrhiza microbial communities from riparian zone in the Pacific Northwest, United States - 23_EM | ecosystem: Host-associated > Plants > Roots > Unclassified | place... | reverse complement strand
CCCGGCCGGCAACGACATCAACATGATCCTGGACATCCCGGTGCAGCTCACCGTGGAGCTGGGCCGCACGCGCATCCCGATCAAGCACATCCTGCAGCTCGCGCAGGGCTCGGTGGTGGAGCTCGAGACCATGGCCGGCGAACCGATGGACGTGCTGGTGAACGGCTACCTGATCGCGCAGGGCGAGGTCGTGGTCGTGAACGACAAGTTCGGCATCCGGCTGACCGACATCGTGACCCCGAGCGAGCGCATGCGCCGCCTGAGCCGCGGCTCCTGAGCATCCCATGGTGTCTTCCGGACTGAACTCCCTGCTCTGGTTCATCGCGATCATCGTGATGATCCCGTGCGCGCTGTGGCTGCTCAAGCGCACGCCGATGGGCGGTGGCGCGGGCCAGGGCGTGATGCGCAGCGTCGCCGCGCTGCCCTTGTCGGCGAATCAGCGCATCGTGACCGTCGAGGTCGGCCAGGGCGACGAGCGCCGCTGGCTGGTGCTGGGCGTCACGGCGCAGAGCATCACGACCTTGCACACGATGGTGCCGCAGGCGGACGCCGAATCCGAGCCGGCGCAGCAACCTGTCCCGGCCTTCGCACAATTGCTGAGCCGCTTCAAGGGCAACGCCGGGGCGCCGCGATGAAAGGCGGCGCGAGATTCGCGGCCGCGCTCGCGCTGCTGCTCGTCCCCGCCGCCGCGTGGGCACAGCAGGCCGGCGGCAACGCCAGCCTGCCGCTGGTGATCGGCCAGGGCGCGGGCGGCACCAGCTACTCGGTGCCGATCCAGACGCTGCTGTTCTTCACCGCGCTCAGCTTCCTGCCCGCGGTGCTGCTGCTGATGACCGGCTTCACGCGCATCGTGATCGTGCTGAGCCTGCTGCGCCAGGCGCTGGGCACGCAGGCGGCGCCGCCGAACCAGGTGGTCGTGGGCCTGAGCCTGTTCCTGACCTTCTTCGTGATGGGCCCGACCATCGACAAGGTCTACGCCGACGCGTACCAGCCCTATGCCGAGAACAAAATAGCGTTCGACGAGGCCCTGAAGCGTGGCGAGGTGCCGATGCGCGCCTTCATGCTGAAGCAGACGCGCCAGGCCGACGTGATGCTGTTCGCCAAGCTCGCGAAGATCGACCCGGCCGTGAAGACCGCCGACGTGCCGTTCAAGGTGCTGGTGCCGGCCTTCGTGACGAGCGAGCTGAAGAGCGCGTTCCAGATTGGCTTCCTGATCTTTATCCCGTTCCTGATCATCGACATGATCGTCGCCAGCGTCCTGATGAGCCTGGGCATGATGATGTTGTCGCCGGTGCTGATCGCGCTGCCGTTCAAGCTGATGCTGTTCGTGCTCGCCGATGGCTGGAACCTGCTGCTCGGCTCGCTCGCCGCGAGTTTCTCGACCTAGTCATCCGACCCCACCGATGGACGCACAACAAGTCTTCAACGCCGGCCAGCAAGGCCTGTACATGCTGCTGCTGGTGTCGGCGCCGCTCTTGATCACCGTACTGGTGATCGGGCTGGTCGTCAGCATCTTCCAGGCGGCGACGCAGATCCACGAGGCGACCCTGTCCTTCGTGCCCAAGATCATCGGCGCGGTCGCGGTGCTCGCGATCGCCGGGCCCTGGATGCTCACCAGCCTGGTCGAGTACATCCAGCGCACTCTTCAATCGATCCCCAGCGCGGTCGGCTGATGCTCACGTTCACCGAGGCCCAGGTCCTCGAGTGGATCACGCCGCTGCTGTGGCCGTTTCTGCGCGTGCTCGCGCTGTTCGGCGCGCTGCCGGTGTTCGCGCAGCGCGGCGTGCCGGCGCGGGTGCGGGTCGCGCTCGCGTTCCTGATCGCGTTCTGCGCCCAGGCCTCGCTGCCCGCGATGCCGGTGATTCCGCTCGATTCGGCCGCGGCACTGCTCGCCGTGGTTCAGCAGATCCTGATCGGGGTGTCGCTGGGCTTCTCGGTGCGCATCGTGTTCAGTGCGGTCGAGTTCGCGGGCGAGATCATCGGACTGCAGATGGGCCTGAACTTCGCCGGCTTCTTCAACCCGATGACCGGCGGAGAGGCGACCGCGACGAGCCGCTTCTTCGGCATCTCGGTGAGTTGGTTGTTCATCGTCACCGGCGGCCACCTGGCGCTGATCGCCGCGGTGATCCAGAGCTTCCAGGCCTTCCCGGTCGGCCCGGAGCCGTTCGCGTTCCTGCGCGCAGTGCAGCCGCAGGTCTGGGGCGCCGAGGTGTTTCGCCTCGGGCTGTGGATCGCGCTGCCGATGATCGCGATGCTGCTGTTCGTCAACCTCGTGCTCGGCATCATCTCGCGCGTCGCGCAGCAGATGAACATCTTCGCGATCGGCTTTCCGATCACCGTCTCGGTCGGCCTGATCGGCATGCTGCTGACGCTGCCGATGATGCAGATGCCGTTCACGATGGCGCTGGAACGAATGCTGCAGTACTTCCGCTAGAACAGCATCGCGCGCGGGACGCTACAGTGAGCCCGAGCGCGACGATGGCCCGAAGCGCGCGTCCCCGGGATGCAACATCCAGCGCTCGATCACCTCGAGCAGCTGGCGCACCAGCACGGGCTTGGTCAGAAAGTCGTTCATGCCGGCCGCGAGGCACGCGGTGCGGTCTTCGGCGAACGCGTTCGCGGTCAGCGCGACGATCGGCACGTGTTCCCCATAGGCACCGACCGCGCCGGCACGGATCAGCCGGGTCACGGCCAGGCCGTCCATGTCGGGCATCTGCCAGTCCATCAGCACGAGGTCGAAGGCATGTTCGCGCAGCAGCGCCAGCGCATGCCCGCCATCATCGGCGGTCAGCACCTCGTAGCCCGCGCCCTGCAGCATCGAGCGCACGATCAACTGGTTCGTCGGGTCGTCCTCGACGACCAGGATCAGCCCGGCCGCGTCCGGTGCACGCGAGGTGGCCGGGCCCGCACTCGGGCTCGCGCCCAGCCCGACGCCGAGCCGGCTCACCAGCGCGCCGCGCAGCACCGGTTTCAGCATGCCGCGCGGCAGGTCGAAGCGAATGCGCACGGAATCGTCCGCGGACGACTCGGAGCGGTTCATGTCGACGAGCCGATCCGCGGCCATCCACTCGCCGGCGTTCTCGAGCAGCTCGATGCACCCGTGCGCGTCGGTCGCGACCAGCAGCCAGGGCAGCACATCGGCGCCGGCCCGTGTGGGCGCGCGCGCCTTCCACGCCCGCAGTTCCGCGCTCGTGCGGATGCGCACGCCGTGGCAGCCGCAGCGTGTCAGCAGCGCCGCGAGCGCATCGGCGCTGGCGGTGTGGGGCTCGAAGTACAGCACGTGGTGGGCGAGCGGCGCGGCGATGGCGATGTGCGTCGCAGGCGCCGCGAGGCCGACCTCGAAGCTGAACTCCGACCCTTCGCCGGGCGCGCTGCGCACCGAGATGTCGCCGCCCATCGCGCGCACGAGGCGGCGCGAGATCGCCAGGCCCAGGCCCGTGCCGCCGAAACGGCGCGTGGTGGTCTCGTCAGCCTGCCGGAACGGCTCGAAGATCTCGCTGTGCTTGCTGGCCTCGATGCCGATGCCGGTGTCGCGCACCGTGACCCGCACCAGGCCCGGGCCGGTGCCCACCGACGCGTGCAGCACGACCTCGCCGCGGGCGGTGAACTTCACCGCATTGCCGAGGATGTTCAGCACCACCTGACGCAGCCGCATCGCATCGCCGTTGCACCACACCGGGAGATCCGGATCGATGATGCCGCAGACCGTCAGGCCCTTCGCGCGTGCCGCGACGGACGCGGTCGCGAGCGCGGCCTCGAGGCAGTCCGCGAGATTGAAGTCGTCGCAGGACACCGGCAGTTCGCCGGCCTCGATGCGCGACACGTCCAGCACGTTCTCGATCAGGCCCAGCAGGTTGATGCCGCTGCTGCGCACGATCTCCACCAGATGCGCCTGCTCGAACTCGGCGTCCGACTGCTGCAGCAGCTGGGCCGCGCCGATCACCGCGTTCAGCGGCGTGCGCAGCTCATGGCTCATGTTCGCGAGGAAGCTGGTCTTCGCGCGCGACGCGCTTTCGGCGCGCTCCTTCTCGCGCCGCAGGTCGCGGGTGCGTTCGACGACGCGGGATTCCAGGGTCGACACCGCGGCCTCGAGCGATTTGTCGCGGGCCTGCAATTCGTCGAGCATGCGGTTGAAGGCGCTGACCGCCTGCCCGACCTCGTCATCGCCGCCGCCGGCCAGGCGCTGCGAATAGTGCTTCGTGTGCGCAATCGCGGTGGAGGCGTCCGCGAGTGCCGCGACCGGGTCGGTGATGCGCCGGGCCGTGCGGCGCGCCAGCGCCAGCGAGATCAACAGACCGAGCGCAGTGCCGACCAGGATCGCCGCCAATTGCAGCGTCAGGCGCCGGTAGACGCTGTCCAGGCTCTGACGCAACTCCACCCGCCCGACGATCTGGCCGGGGGACCCGATGGTCTTCTCGACCACCAGGTCGTTGCCGAAGAGTCGGTCATGCGTCGGCGTCGCCACCGCAGCCGCGCCCTCGGGCCCGAGGTACTGGGCGACCTGCCGGCCGCGCGTGTCGTAGACCGTCGCCGAGCGCACATCCGAGCGTGCGCGCAGCATCCCCAGGGTCTCGCCGGCCGCCTTGTGGTCCTCGAACGCGAGCGGGACTTCGAGTGCATACGCCAGCGTTCCCGCGAGCTCGGTGGCCTCGGTGCGGGCGCGCGCCGGCTCGAACCAGATGCCCGCCACGACAACGGCCGCGACGCCGAACAGCGCCGTCGTGCCCGCGCACAAGGCCAGCAACAGCGCCAGCCGCATCCGAAGCGGCACATGCGGACTCCGCAGCGACTTCATGGCAACGACTTCATCCTGGCTACTGCCTCACCTGACGCGCCAGCTTCAGCACGCCCGGATTCACGCTGAGCCCGGCCTCGCGCAGCGCGACCAAGTTGACATCGAAACGCAGGGCGTTGTCGACGAGGACGATTTCCACCATGCCGCCATCGCTGACGAATCCGTCCTGCGTGCCCACCGTGAAGGCCGGCTCCGCGCTGAGGCTTCTGAGCATTCGATCCACGCGGAATCCTCCGTTCTCATCGACAAACAGAATGTGGCAGTTCTTCGCCACCGCTTGCGGGTTGATGACCGTACGCACGGAACGGGTACCGACCAGCGTGTTGTTCTGGCTCTGAAACGCGCGCTCCACGGTCGCGCTGGCGGTGAACACACACAGGCGCAGCGGCGATGTGTCGGTCTCGAAGCTCGCCGGCGGCCACTGCACGAACCTGGCCAGGGTCGCGACGAGTTTCGCCTTCGCGGCGGCGTCGCTGCCCAGGGCTTGCGCGTGCGCCGTGTCGATGTCGATGTCGAAGCCGACCACGAACGCGCACGCGAGCAGCGCGTGCCGAATCCGCCGCCAGCGCTGGTCGCGGAGCGGCGTCACGGTCAAAAGGCCCAACCCAGCTGCAACCGCAGCTCGCGCCCGTCCTGGCGGATCGCATCCTGCGCGAGTTCGGGGCCGACCGGGTCGAGGTGGCGTTCGCCGCTGAGGTTGTAGACGCCGAGCGCGACCGACCAGGGTCGCCCGGGCGGCGCATAGCTCAGGTGCGCGTTGGCGCGCACATAGGCGCCGAGTCTGGCATTCGAACGCGTCAGGCGGGGGCTGACATACTGGCCGTTCAGGCCCAGGTTCGATCCCGCGACCGGACCGGCGGTGGTCCAGGCGACCTTCACCAAGGTCTGCGGTGCGCCGCTCAGGCGCTCGCCCGTCTCCCGATCGACCGCGAGCTGACGCGACCAGCTGATGCGCAACTGCCCGCCGCCGGCCATCACCAGGGTTCCTGTGAGGTCGACGCCGCGCGATCTCAGCTCGCCGCGGTTGCGAAAGACATTGACGCCGTCGGCGTCCGTCATCAGTTCGACGAGGTCGTGAATTCGAAACGAATACGCCGAGGCCTCGAAGCTCAGGTCGCGGCCGGGCCGCCAGATGGCCGACAGCTCGCGCGAATCGAGCGATTCGGCCTTCAGCGCCGGGTTCACCTTCTGGGTGTCGTCGAAGTAGAACCTTTCGTAGGCATTCGGCTCCCGGAACGCGCTCCCCTGCGTCCACTTCAGGGTCCATTGCGGATCGGGTGTCCAGATGGCCGCCAGGCGCGGCGACGTCGTGACTTGCCCATCGAGGCGCCAGTCGGCGCGTGCGCCGAGGTTCAGCAGCACCGATGGCAGCAGTTGCCATTCGTCGCCGGCAAAGAAGGCGTGGCGACTCGAGCTGATGTTGAAGTCGGTCAGCACGGCCGGTTGCGGCGTGATCGTTTCCGAGTGAATCGACTGCCGCAGGTTGCGCTGGAACTCGAACCCCGCCGTCAGCCGATGGCCGGCCCAGCGCAGCCACGAATACCGGACCTCGCCGGACACGGCATCGGCATCGTCGGCCTCGGTCCCGGTGCTCGCATCGTCGGCCGGGGGAAAGCTGGTTCGCGATCGAAACTGGTAGCGCTCGGCGCCGACCCGGACGTGCAGTTCCTGGTCTGTGCCCCAGCGTCTGGTGAAGTCCGCATTGACGAAGGCAAAGCGGTCGGTCCAGGGATTCGGTGCGTTGAAGAGCGCTTCGTACGATGCCGTCGGGAGGTCCTTCACGCGTTCCGAGACCCCGCCGGTGACGCTGAGGTCGCTCCAGCGGGCCTTGATGAACAGCTTGTTGGCGCGTTCGCCGTCCCGGCCTTGTGCGACACCGTGGTTCGTCGCCGGCGTGTCGTACTCCGCAAAGTAGAGATCGCGGCCGGGCCGGCGTTCCGTGGCATAGCCCAGCAACACGCGCGCGCCGGCGAGCTCGCCGCCCCAGGTCGTGCTCAGCTTGCGGTTCGCATCCGTGCCCAGCTCCAGCGTCGACCTGAACCCCGGCAGCTGCGACGGCGTGCGCGTGATCACGTTGACGACCCCGAGCACCGCGCTCGAGCCGTACAGCGCCGAGCCCGGACCGGGCACGTACTCGACACGGTCGATCAGGCCGACATCGAGCGGGAACTCCCGCCCCAGCGGGCCGCCTTCGTAGAGCGCATCGTTGATGCGCGCGCCGTCGATCATGACCAGCAGGCGCGAGTTGAAGTCGCCCGGGCGGTTGATGCCGCGCACGCCGCCGTACACATAGGTGCGGTCGTACTGCAGGTGAATGCCCGGCATGCTCTCGAGCACCTCGGCCAACGTGCGGTAGCCGTGCGCCCGAATCTCGCCGGCGGTGCGGACCACCACCGCGGCCGGCGCGCTCTCCAGATCCTGCGTGTGCTTGGACGCGCCGGCGGAACGGCCATCTCCGTACACCGGCTGCGCCAGAACGCCTTCCAGTTCGCCCAGCGCGGGCGCGCGTTGGGTCTCGTCAGCGGTCTGCTGCGCGCGCACGCCCGCGGTCGCGAGCGTCAAGATGCCGACGCCAGCGAGGACGCGCCAAAACACCCGCCGAGGTGGTGGCATCGGCGGACAGACAGAGGAAACCGGGTGCGACATCGAGGGGTGGGCTCATTCCTGAGCAAGAATTGTCCGGTTCCACCCAGCGGCCGATGCCTCGATAACCGGTGCAAGTGCCGGCCAATCGATGTGTCGTGAACGACGCGTGCGGCGGCGCTGCCCGACAACGTGAGAAAAGACACCGATGCAGACGGCATTCCTGAAAGGCTTCGCGACCTCGGCCGCATTGATCATCGCGATCGGCGCCCAGAACGCCTTCGTGCTGCGCTGCGGGCTCAGGCGCGAGCATGTGCTGGCGGTGGTGCTGGTGTGCGCGCTGTCGGATGCGCTGCTGATCACGCTCGGCGTCGCCGGCCTGGGCGCGCTGGTGCAGGACAGCCCGCGTCTGCTGCTGCTTGCGCGCTACGGCGGCGCGCTGTTCCTCGTCGTCTACGGCGCGCTCGCGGCGCGGCGCGCGCTGCACGCCGAGTCGCTCACGACGCGCGACGACGCGCCGCTGACGCTCACCGCCGCCGTCGCCGCATGCCTGGCGTTCACCTACCTGAACCCGCATTGCTGGCTCGACACGGTGGTCCTGCTCGGCGCGATCGCGAGCCCGTTGCCGGCGCCGCAGCGCACCTGGTTCGGCATCGGCGCGACGTCTGCGAGCTTCGTCTGGTTCTTCGCGCTCGGCTTCGGCGCGCGGCTGCTGCGCGGCGTGTTCGCGCGGCCGCTGGCCTGGAAGATTCTCGACGCCACGATCGCGCTGGTGATGTGGGCGATCGCGTGGTCGCTGCTCCGATGAAATGAAAACGGCGGCCCGAGGCCGCCGTCACGAGGGTCAGGTCGCGCTCACTTGTTGATCTTGACCCAGGCCCATTCGAGCCAGTTGTCGGCGCGGTGCACGACCTCGACATTGCTGCGCGTCGCCCACGGAATGAACTGGCGGTGCAGCGGAATGTGATGGACCTGGTCGTTGTGCTCCTTGACGGTCGCCTTGATCAGTTCCTCGCGCTTCTTCGGATCGGGCTCCTTGCTCGATGCCGCAGCGAGCTGGTCCATCTTCGGGTTGTTGACCTGGCCGTAGTTGAAGTCGCCGACGCCGCCGGTGCCGCGGGTGCGGTAGATCGGCGTCAGCGTGGTTTCGGCGTCGGTCACCGAGCCGCCCCAGCCGAGCATGTACATCGAGGTGTCGAGCTTGTCGAGCTTGCTGAAGTAGACCGAGCGCGGCATCGTGTTGACGCGCACCTTCACGTTCAGCCGCGCCCACATCGAGGCCAGCGTCTTGCAGATCTCCTCGTCGTTGACGTAGCGGTCGTTCGGGCAGTCGAGCGTGACCTCGAAGCCGTCGGGATAACCGGCCGAGGTCAGCAGCTTCTTCGCCGCGGCCAGATCGAACGGCAGGCGCTTCTCGAGCGCCGGGTCGTTGTAGGTGCCCATCGGCGAGACCATCGTCGCCCCGGTCGGCGCCGCCTGGCCGCGCATCAGCTTGGTCTTGATGCTCTCTTCATCGACCGCCTGGTACAGCGCCTGGCGGACGCGCTGGTCCTTGAACGGGTTCTTGCCCTTCACACTGCTGTAGAGCAGCTCGTCACGGCCCTGGTCCATGCCGATGAAGATGATGCGGTTCTCGGGCCCGTCGATGATCTTGACGTTGGGCGTCTCGCGCAGCTTGGGCGTGTCGGTCGGCGGCGGGTCGAGCACGACGTCGAGCTCGCCCGAGATCAGCGCGGCGACGCGCGTGGCGTTGGCCTTGATCGGGGTGTAGATCACGTCCTGCACATTGCCGTCGAACTTGCCCCACCAGTTCGGGTTGCGCTTGTAGACCGTCTTCACGTCGGGCTGGCGGCTCACCAGCACGAACGGGCCGGTGCCGTTGGCATTGAACGCGGTGTAGCTCTGCTCCTTCGCGGTGAAGTCCAGCGGCTTGGTGACGTTGTTCTTCTCGCACCAGGCCTTGCTCATGATGAAGATGGCGTTCGCGTGCTGCAGGAAGATCGGGTCGACCTCCTTCAGGTTGAACTCGACGGTCAGGTTGTCGATCTTCTTCGGCTCGCCCATCGCGCTCGCGTAGACGCGGATCTGCGAGGTCTTCTCTTGCGCGCGGAGGATCGAGAACACGACGTCGTCGGCGCCGAACGGCGTGCCGTCGTGGAACTTGACGTTCGGCCGCAGCTTCATGCGCCATTGCAGCGGGCCGGTCTGCTGCCATTCGGTGGCCAGCATCGGCACGATGTTGAGCTGCTTGTCGCGGCCGGTCAGGGTCTCGTAGACCTGGCCGTTGAGGGAATTGGTCAGCGACTCGTTGCGCGAGTCCGGGTCCATGGTCTGCAGGTCGCCCTGCGAGGCCCAGCGCAGCGTCTGCGCCTGCGCGGAGACAGCGAGCAACAGGCCCGCCGTGGCCGCGGCGAGCAACGCCACTGAAGGAGAACGACGATTCATCTCTTGCTCCGGCAAGTGGAAAGACCGGCAGTTTAGGGCCGGCGCCCGGCGCAGCCGCCTCGGGGATTGCCCGGGCGCACGCCGCGGGGGCGTGAGCAAGTTTCAGGCCGAGGGCAGCCTCAGCGCGAGCCTGCGGTGGCCGCGAGCGCCTCGCGTCCGGCCCACAGCTCTTCCAAGTGCGGGAACTTCCAGACCTCGTTCGATTCGCGTGCGCTGATCTGGTCGCTGCAGCGCGCGTCGCTGGTGTCCAGCAGCTCGAGCGGCACGGGCATCTGCGACCTGGTCGAATAAAACACCTTGACCCAGGGCTTGAGCAGCTGCGACGCGCTTTGCTCGGCGATGACCGCGAGCCGCCCGGAACGCATGCGCACCAGCGAACCCACCGGGTACACACCCAGGCTCTTCACGAAGGCCGCGAACACCTTCAGGTCGAACTGGCCGTCCTTGGCCCACGCCGTCATGCGCGAGATCGCCTCGGCCGGGTCCCAGCCGTTCTTGTACGGGCGGTTCGAGGTGATCGCGTCATAGACGTCGCAGACCGCGCCCATGCGCGCCGAGACCGTCAGCGCGTCGTCGCTCAGGCCGAACGGGTAGCCCTTGCCGTCGGGGCGCTCGTGGTGGTGCAGGCAGACGTCGAGCGCCATCGCCGGCGTCGCCGTGCCGCTCAGCAGCAGCTCGTGGCCGCGCAGCGGATGGCTCTTGATGAGGTCGAACTCGGCCACGCTGAGCTTGCCGGGCTTGTTCAGCACGTCGAGCGGCATCATCGCCTTGCCCATGTCGTGCAGCAGCCCCGCCAGGCCGGCCTCGCGCGCCTGCGCTTCATCGTGTCCGAGCTGACGCGCCAGCGACACCATCAGCGCACAGACCGCCACCGAGTGCATGTACGAGTAGTCGTCGTGCGTCTTCAGGCGCGCCAGGCTGACCAGCGCGCCGGGGTTGCGCCAGACCGAGGTCGTGATGTCGGCCACCAGCGGCAGGCACTGTTCGGCGTCCACCGAGCGGCCCAGGCGGGCCTCCTGGAACAGCGACTTCATCTGCGCGCGCGACCGGTTGACCAGCACCGCGGCGCGACCGAGTTCCTCTTTCAGCGTGACCGCGGCCGCAGGTGCGGCGATGCGCGAGGGTGCGGCCGATGCGCCGGCGAGCACCACCGGGAGGCTCGCGGGCAGCTCCGGCGGGGCCGCAGCGGGCACCACATCGAGGCCCTTGGACACATCGATCCAGCACTCGCGCACGCTGCTCTCGCGCAGCAGCGTCAGGTCGGCCGCGCTGCGCAACTCGAAACTGGATTTCCAGAACGGATGATCGACCCACGAACCGCACAGGCCATGCAAGTACATGCCCAGTCGCAACTCGTCAACGGTGATCTTCTTCAACATCGCGGCATTCGACAGGCAGGACAACCCTGTGAATGTCGGCATTTGGCCGCGCGACTTGACCCTCGGCCATTAAAAAGGCCGCTGGAGCGCAGCGGCCTTCTGGCGATCGGGTGACCGGCGCGGTCAGCGGAAGCGCGACTGCGGCACCGTCTTCAACTCGCCCGGCAGCGTCGCGAAGTAGGCCGCCAGCTGCTTCGCCTCGGCCTGCGTGAACGGCTTGGCCATGCCCATCATGATCGCGTTGTTGCGGCCGACCTGCGGGTTCTTGTCGGTCTGGTATTCCTTCAGCGCGATGAACAGGTAGTCGGCATGCTGGCCGGCCAGCTTCGGGTAGGTCGGGTCGATCGGGGTGCTGAAATTGGCGCCGTGGCAGGACGCGCAATTGCCCTTCTTCAGCAGTTCGGCGACATCGGCCGGCGGCGCGCTGGCCAGCGCTGCCGGGGGCGGCTCGCTCTTGGCCTCGGCGGCGTAGAAGGCGGCGAGGTCGGCCATGTCCTGCTCGCTGAGCGAGGCGGCGATCGCACGCATCGTCGGGTGCTTGCGGTCGCCCTTCTTGTACTGGCCCAGCGCCGAGACGATGTACTTGGCGCCCTGGCCGGCGATCATCGGCACGCGGTAGACCTCTGGAAAGCTGGCCTTGTAGTCGGGGATGCCATGGCAGCCGATGCACATCGCGGCCTTCTTCTCGCCGGCCTGGGCGTTCTGCGCAGAAGCGTTCAACGACAGGCCCACGGCAGCCAACGCGATCAACAGGCGGAGAAGGTGTTTCATGGTTCCCAAAGGTGGAGTTTCGGCGGGCGCTTTCAGTTCAACCGTCGATTATAGGGGCGCCCTTATACTGGTCCGCGACCCCGAAACCACAGCTGCCCGGCCCTCCCACAATGAAGTTCCAAGGCTCTGACAACTACGTCGCCACCCCCGACCTGATGCTCGCGGTGAACGCCGCCGCCACGCTCAAGCGCCCGCTGCTGGTCAAGGGCGAACCCGGCACCGGCAAGACGATGCTGGCCGAGGAGGTCGCGCAGGCGCTGAACATGCCGCTGCTGCAGTGGCACATCAAGTCGACCACCAAGGCGCAGCAAGGCCTGTACGAATACGACGCGGTGAGCCGGCTGCGCGACAGTCAACTGGGCGACGAGAAGGTCAAGGACATCCACAACTACATCGTCAAGGGCGTGCTGTGGCAGGCCTTCACCGCAGAGCAGCCGGTGGTGCTGCTGATCGACGAGATCGACAAGGCCGACATCGAATTCCCGAACGACCTGCTGCGCGAGATCGACCGCATGGAGTTCTATGTGTACGAGACGCGCGAGCTCGTGAAGGCGACGCACCGGCCGCTCGTCTTCATCACCTCGAACAACGAGAAGGAGCTGCCCGACGCGTTCCTGCGCCGCTGCTTCTTCCACTACATCAAGTTCCCGGATGCCGAGACGATGAAGAGCATCGTCAATGTGCACTTCCCGAACCTGAAGAAGGAGCTGCTGTCCGCGGCGCTGAAGAACTTCTACGACGTGCGCAACCTGCCGGGCCTGAAGAAGAAGCCGTCGACGAGCGAGCTGCTCGACTGGCTCAAGCTGCTGCTGGCCGAGGACATCCCGCTCGAGGTGCTGCAGAGCAAGGACGACAAGGTCGCGGTGCCGCCGCTGGTCGGCGCGCTGCTGAAGAACGAGCAGGACGTGTCGCTGTTCGAGAAGCTCGTGTTCATGCAGCGGAACAACCGATGAGAACGGGACGAGCGCCGGGCCGCCCCAAGCCGGCCCGCATCCCCTCGGGGGATCGTCGGACGTACTCGTTCGACGAGGGGCTTCAATGAGCTGGCTGTCGCCGGTCACGCTCGAAGGCGCGCACTGCGCGCTGCGGCCGCTGTCGCAAGACCACCACGACGGCCTCGTCGAGGCCACCCGCGACGGCGAACTCTGGAAGCTCTGGTACACGGCCGTCCCCGGCCCCGAAGGCATGGCCGCGGAGATCTCGCGCCGGCTCGATCTGCAGGCCAAGGGTTCGATGCTGCCGTTCACCACGTTCGATGCGCAAGGCCGCATCGCCGGCATGACGACCTACATGAACGTCGACGCCACCCACAAGCGCGTCGAGATCGGCTCGACCTGGACCGCCGTGCGCATGCAGCGCAGCCCGTTCAACACCGAGTGCAAGCTGCTGCTGCTCGGGCACGCGTTCGAGACGCTGGCCTGCATCGCGGTCGAGTTCCGCACCCACTTCTTCAACCAGCAGAGCCGGCGCGCGATCGAGCGCCTCGGCGCCAAGCTCGACGGCATCCTGCGCAACCACCAGCGCGCCAGCAACGGCACGCTGCGCGACACCGCCGTCTACAGCATCACCGAGGCCGAGTGGCCGACCGTGAAGGCGCATCTGCGCTGGCAGCTCGACAAACCGCGCAGCACTTGACCGGGCCGCCAGCGTGCGGCCCGTCACACCCGCCGCACACTCACCTGAAACGTTAGCCGCACGCGCCCCTACACTGCGCGGCTTGCAGGGAGGAGATCACCATGCCTTTTTTCGGCCTCGGGCTTCATGTCCTGATCGCACTGTTCTTCGCTGTTCACGCGATGCGCAGCGGCCAGCAGATGTACTGGCTGTTCGTGCTGTTCTCGTTTCCGCTGCTCGGCAGCATCGTCTACTTTCTGGTGATCTACCTGCCCAACTCGCGGCTGGATCACGGCGCGCGCAAGGTCGTCGCCGCGGCCGCGAAGACACTCGACCCGACGCGCGAGCTGCGCGATGCGCGCGCCGCGTTCGAGTACACGCCGACCGCGCAGAACCAGATGCGCCTGGCGGGTGCGCTGCTCGAATCCGGCCAGGCGCTGGACGCCGCGCAGAACTACGACGCCTGCCTGAAGGGCCCGTTTGCCAGCGACCTCGAGATTCGCCTCGGTGCGGCGCGCGCGTACTTCGCGTGCCAGCGCTTCGGCGAGACGATCGCGCACCTCGAGTTCATTCGCCAGGCCAACGCTGGCTTTCGTGCCGAGCAGGTCTCGCTGCTGCTCGCGCAGGCGCTGGGGATGGCCGGCCGCCAAACCGAGGCGCGCGCCGAGTTCGAGTCGGCGATCGCGCGCTTCGGCAGCTTCGAGAGCCGCGCCGAATACGCCATCTGGGCGGCGACCTCGGGCGACACCCCCACCGCCGCAAGGCTGCATGTCGAGCTGGAACGCGCGATGGAACGCTGGAACCGCCACACCCGCGAGCTCAACCGGCCGCTGCTGCGCCGCCTGAGTGCCGCGGTCGAGGCGACCAAGCGATGAGCCACAACCCCTACGCACCGCCCACCGCGCAAGTCGACGATGTGCCGCAGCAGCTCGCCGCCGATGAACCGCTGTTCTTCGCGGTATCGCTGACCAAGCTGGTCGTGATGACGCTGTGCAGCTTCGGCCTGTACGGCCTCTACTGGTTCTATCGCAACTGGCGCCTGATCAAGCGGCGAGCCGAGCCCGGCATCCTGCCGTTCTGGCGCGCCTTCTTCGCGGTGTTCTATTGCTACGCGTGCTTTGCGCGCATCCGCGATGCCGGCCGGCAGCGCCACATCGAGCCGCCGCTGTCCGCGGGGCCGCTGGCCGCCGGCTGGATCGTCGCGTCGCTGGCCGCGAAACTGCCCGATCCGTACTGGCTCGTCACCCTGTTCTCGTTCCTCTTCATGCTGCAGGTGCAGGCCTTCGCAAACCGCGTCAACACGGTCGCGGTGCCGAATCACGATCGCAACGCGCGCTTCAGCGGCTGGAACTGGGTCGCGGTGGCGCTGGGCACCGTGTTCATCATCCTCGTGATCATCGGGACCTTCTTTCCGGAGCCGGCATGACCTCTCACCTCCTTGGCGTCGACGACCTCTGGAAATTCGAGCGCGTCGGCGGTGTCTCGCTCTCGCCCGACGGCGCGCAGGCCGTGTGCTCGGTCAGCAGCTACTCGATGGAAGAGAACAAGAGCAGCAGCCAGCTCTGGCTGCTCTCGACCTTCGGCGGCGAGCCGCGCCGCCTCACCAGCTGCGGCGAGAAGGACGGCCAGCCCGCCTGGTCGCCCGACGGCACGCAGATCGCCTTCGTCGCGAAGCGCGAGCAGGAGGGCAAGAAGGACGACACGCCGCAGCTCTACGTGATCGCGCCCGACGGCGGCGAGGCGCGCCGGGTCAGCCGGTTCGCGCCCGGCGTCGAGGGCTTCAAGTGGCTGCCCGACGGCAAGCGCATCGCCTTCATCGCCTGGGTCTGGCCCGAGCTGAAGGGCACGAAGGCGCAGACGAAGCGGCTCAAGGAGTTCGACGAACGCAAGGCCACCGGCTACGCCACCAGCGAAGCCCAGTACCGCTTCTGGGACCACCAGCTGCCGATGGGCCGGGTGGCGCACCTGCACCTGCTCGACGTGGCGAGCGGCCGCGTCACCGACCTGTTCGAAGGCACGCCCTACGAGCTGCCCCGCGCCGACCCGAGCGCCGACGGTTTCGATGTCTCGCCCGACGGCCGGCACCTCGTGTTCACCTTCGATCCGCAGCGCGAGAAGCGCATCGAGAACTGCAGGGCGCTGATCGAGCTGAGCTGGCGTGCGGGCAGGTTCGAGGCCTTGACCAGCGATGCCGCATGGGACTTCGATGCCCCGCGCTACAGCCCGGACGGCAGCCACATCGCGTTCGTCGCGGCCAATATCGGCAAGCACCACACGCTGCCCGGCCATGTGGCGCTGCTCAAGCGCGGCGAGAAGAAGTGGACCCTGCTCAGCGACACCTGGGATCACTCGGTCGGTGGCCCGCTGCGCTGGGCCGATGACGCCGGCGCGCTCTACTTCAGCGCCGAGGACCGCGGCCGCAAGCACCTGTACCGCTACGCGATCGCGAGCCGCAGCGCGAGCATCGCGGTGCGGGGCGGCTGGGTGCAGGGCTTCGACGCGGCGGGCGACGTGCTCGTGACCGTCGCCGACGCGCTGATGCATCCGGCGCGCGTGCACGCGCTGCGCGACGGCGCGGCGCCCAAGCGCCTCGAGCAGTTCAACGACGCGCTGCTGAAGGGCTTGCGGCTCGGCACCTGCGAAGAGGTCACGTACACCGGCGCCTTGGGCGAGCCGGTGCAGATGTGGCTGACCTACCCGCCGCGTTTCGACCCGAAGAAGCGCTACCCCATCCTGCACAGCATCCACGGCGGCCCGCACGCCGCGGCCGGCGACACCTTCCACTACCGCTGGAACACGCACACGTTCGCGGCCCAGGGTTATGTGGTCGCCTGCGTCAACTACCACGGCTCGAGCGGCTTCGGCCAGGCGTTCCTGGACAGCATCACGCACCGCTGGGGCGAGCTCGAGCTGCAGGATGTCGAGGCCGGCACCGACTGGTTGCTCAAACAACGTTGGGCGGCCCGCAGGCGCGTGTTCGCTGCCGGCGGCAGCTACGGCGGCTACATGGTCGCGTGGATGAACGGCCACGTGAAGCCGGGCCGCTACAGCGCCTACATCTGCCACGCCGGCTGCTTCGACTTGTCCGCGATGTTCAGCGACGACGCCTACACCTGGCACGCCAAGGAGCTCGGCGCGTGGTACTGGGAAGATCCGGCCAAGGTGGAGGCGCAGAGCCCGAGCACGTTCGTCGCCGCGATGCAGACCCCGACCCTGGTGATCCACGGTGCACTCGACTACCGCGTGCCCGACCAGCAAGGCCTGGCCTACTACAACACGCTCAAGGCCAAGGGCGTGGACGCCCGCCTGCTGTGGTTCCCCGACGAGAACCACTGGGTGCTGAAGCCGCGCAATTCGAAGCTCTGGTACGGCGAGTTCTTCGACTGGCTGAAGCGGCATCAACCACGCCGCTCGGCGTGATCGCCAGCGGTTGAGCGCGCGTCAGGCCGCCCCGAACGCCCACCCGACCGGCTCCGCCAGCACCACGCAGTCGCGCCCGGCCGCCTTGGCCCGGTACAAGGCCTTGTCGGCACGCGCCATCAGGTCGGCACCGGTCTCCGACGCGTGCTGCGCCACCGCGACGCCGACGCTGACCGTCAGGCTGTCACCGATGTGCGCCCAGGGCGCCTGCCGCACCAGGTCGCGCACGCGGGCGCCCAGCTTGACGGCACCGTCCAGATCGGTGTGCGGCAGCAGCATGCAGAACTCCTCGCCGCCCAGCCGGGCAATGTGATCGACACCACGCGCGGCCTCGCGCAGCAGGCCCGTCAGCGCCACCAGCGCGGCATCGCCGGCCGCGTGCCCATGCTGGTCGTTGATCGCCTTGAAGTGGTCGATGTCGAGGGTCACCAGCGCGTAGGTCTCGCCGTAGCGGCGCAGGCGCGCGGACTGTCGCCCGAGCAGCGGCATGAAAGCGCGGCGGTTCAGCAGCCCGGTGAGCGAATCGCGCTGCGACAGGTGCTGCAGGCGCAGCACCATGCGCGCCACGACCATCATCGCCAGCACCATGTTGATCACCAGCCCGACGAGCATGAAGATCATCACCGCGACGGTGTTGAAGGTCGTCGCTTCGTTGAGCGGGCGCGCCGCGGCGTCGGGCGCGATCAGCCCCAGCACCGCACGGGCGCAGAAGACGAGGCCGAGCAGTGCGAACGGCCCGGCCACCGCGCGTGCGGTGCGCACGCTCGCCTCGGCGCTCATGCCGCGGTACAACTCGACGGTGCTGCGCAGCAGGGTCCAGGCGATCGGCACCGAGGCGCTGACGACGATATAGCTCGGGTGTGCCGGAAACAGCACAAAGGCAGTCATCAGCACGGCATCGATCGCGACCACCGCGAGATTCTCGGCGTCGGTGCGCGGCAGGCGCAGGCAGATCTGGGCACCGCGGCGGTAGGCCACGAAGGCGGAGACGATCAACACATTGGCCAGCACGTAGGTGACGAACACCGGCCATGTGCCGCGCTGCACCACCATCAGCAGCCCGAGCGACATCAGGACGGTGGCCACCAGCCAGTGGCCGGCCACGCGCCGCGGCAGGCCGAGCAACCACCCCGCGACCCACCATCCCAGTGCGCACAGGCCCTCCTGCAAGGCGATCAGCAACAGGATCGAATGGGTGTCTTTCAATGCAAGCCCGGACCGCTGGGTGCCCGTCTCCGTTGGTTCTCATCTGCCCGGCAGCAAGTATGCCGCGCGATCCTGTGCCCCGGCAGGGCCCGCGTCACAATAGGCGCATCGCCGCCGGAGCCGACCGCCATGCTGATCAACTTCTTCTTCACCCTGCGCGCCGCCAAGCTGAAGGTCTCGGTCAAGGAGTACCTGATGCTGCTCGAAGCCATCCAGGCCGGCGTGATCGCCAACAGCGTCGACGAGTTCTACTACCTCGCCCGCACCTCGCTGGTGAAGGACGAGGCCAACTTCGACAAGTTCGACCGCGCCTTCGCCGCCTACTTCAAGGGCGTCGAGATGCTCACCGACTTCACGCAGGAGGTGCCGCTCGACTGGCTGCAGAAGAAGCTCGAACTCGAACTCAGCGCCGAAGAGAAGGCGGCGATCGAAAAGATGGGCTGGGACGAGCTGATGGAGACGCTCAAAAAACGTTTCGAGGAACAGAAGGAGCGCCACGAAGGCGGCAACAAGATGATAGGCACCGGCGGCACGAGCCCGTTCGGCGCCTACGGCTACAACCCGCAGGGCATCCGCATCGGCCAGGACAAGAGCCGCAACAAGAGCGCGGTGAAGGTCTGGGACCAGCGCCAGTTCAAGGACTACGACGACTCGCTCGAGCTCGG
>Ga0307517_10005591_pt1 | contig 18880 bp, 13 predicted proteins | sample 23_EM_MG_FD_194515 | JGI IMG/M metagenome (GOLD analysis project Ga0307517, IMG submission 194515) | Populus trichocarpa ectomycorrhiza microbial communities from riparian zone in the Pacific Northwest, United States - 23_EM | ecosystem: Host-associated > Plants > Roots > Unclassified | place... | reverse complement strand
TATTGACAATATAAAATAATTATATAACTATAAATAGTTGCTTGATATTCTATAAAAATTAATTTAATATGATGTATAAAAGTTAATTTGGATTGCTTCCACCACTTCAACGAAAAGATATACCATTTATAATTTTTTTAGCAGCATATAAGTATTAAGAATCTAATTATAGATTAAAAAATGAACTCGTGAATCACTGGAGTGAGATTAGAAATATATCTTAATTGAAAAAAAATATTAAATTGAATTATTTGAATATTTAGGATATACAATTTTTTTTTGAATTTTTTGAATTTAAATCTCAGAGTTGATATTAAAAAAAATCATTAAATTTTCATAAATATAATTAAAGGATGTGTCATTAATTTTATGTTTAGAAAATATATTTAATTTTGATTAATGAATAAACAAATCCAAGAATATCCATTTTCATAATAAAAACAATCTACCTTATATATATATATATATATGTTTTTTTGGGTTAGATATGTTGTCATAAAATAATAGTTTAGCATTTTTAGCTAAATTATTCATGGATTACACGAGCAAATACAGATGATCACCGAGGATCTGGCGGGAAAAAAACCTTAAAGCGGCATAGAAAATCGTGCTACCATATCTTTGCTTTCATATTTATTAGCTCTGCCTTGAAAAAGAAAATAAAATAAAAATATACTCCAAATTTCTATATCTGGTTTTGCTCAGCAAGGAAGAAAAGTGAAAGGCTGACATGACCAACCAAAGCAGAGGACCCACAATCCGTACTCTCCCATCTTGCTGTATCCCACAAACAGCAGCAAATGGGAGTGACCGAGTCACTGAGTTTAGTAGAGCTACTCTCCTTTGCGTGGCGTTGTGTGGTGTAGTGCACTGTAGTAGTTTTTTGTCTTAGTATTTATTTTTGCAAGATTTACGAAGGGTCCCTTGCCTCCTTAGAACCTTAACTATTCCCTCACCTTCCTTCCTCTCCCTTTCTCTCCTTGTTGGTGAAGATATTTTTAACAGCAAGTACGAAAGGTGAGTCCAAGTTTTAAACTTCATGGTTTATTTTTCTTTTTCTTTTTTTTTTCTTTAGTGTTTTGGTTCTTTATTTCATTTTCTTCCTGAGAAATTTGATTTTGTTTCAGGGTTTTTATTTTCTCTTTTGATTCCTTTTTATGTTACGTTGTTTTTTTTTTTACTATTTTTTGTATTTTGATTTCAGTGAAGTTTGAATCTTTCTACTCTAGGATGTCACTGTTGCATTGATTAAATTACATTTATTAGCTTTGTAGTTTTAATTCGTCTATGAAAGTCAATTCTTCTTCTTCTTCTTCTTCTTCTTTTTTGCAAGAAATGTTAAATGCAGCAGTAGACCGATAATTTATGGTTCTGGGTTTTTCTTAGCCTCGAGTTTGGTTGCCTAGACAGTGAGTGAAACAGTGAAAGCGGGAAGATAGAATAATGGGAACTTATGATTCTTATCGTTTTGGATTTTAGAAAATTTAAAAGAAAAATCTTTGTATTGCAGGATTTTAAGGGTGATATGAGCCAAAGAAAGAATACAGAAAAAAGAATAGGAATCAAACATTCGTAGTCAAATCCTATATTTAATGGTGATGGTAATGAACTCATTTAAAGACAATTTACTCTTGATTTCTCACTGAAGGGAATCTGTACTGTAAGTTGTAACCCTCCCTTTGTTGCAAGCCACGATGTTCATCACTCATGTCTTCCTGTTATTATTATTGCAATGGATTGGCATTAGGCAACAAAAGTTTGGTGTTTGTTTTGAACAATGAATGGGTTGCAAAAGAAGAATTTATTTTTTTTGTTCTTCTGGGACTTTTATTTGAAATTTGTGGAGCAAAGGACTTTGCTTTTTGGCAGATCTTGGTTACTGCCTATCTTTTCCCTCTTTGTTTTGATTCCTTTTACAAGCTCTATAAATCTTTTCTAATTATAAAGTTTTCTACCAATAAGGTAGGTTAGGATGCTGTAAGAGACATGACACTAAAGTTGCTGAATGGGGGACATGTTGTGTTGTTTTCTTTCCTTTAGAGGTGCATGCAATACAGGCCTAAGAATGGATATCTGTGAGAGTTGAAGCTTGAAAAAACCCTGTTATTGGTTTTCACCATGTCAAGGCAATCTCTACTTCCTCCTCGCTGCCCATTTCGGAAGCATGTCGTTTCTCATCCAATTCACGAATCCAGTCCGCAACACCATAGATCTCCCTCCCAAGGTTCAGTTCTGGAGGAGAAGCCAGCATGGCTTGATGATTTGTTAAGTGATGAAGATGCAGATTCAAAAGGAAAGTGTCTTCGCCGGTCGGCCAGTGATTCGGTCACCCTCTTGGATGGTATCGTGGATTCATTTTCAGGTTTGAGTCCATATAATGATGAAGCTGCTTCAGGTGGCAATGAAACTTGTAGTGGACTGGAGTCAGCTTCTATGTATGGTCCTAATTCTCCTAGGAGAAGAGGGAATGTGACCTTCTCGGAAAATGCCATAGCATCAGCACTATCGGAGTATGCATTTCAAAATCCTTTGCAGTATGTAGATGGCAGCCTGTGCATTTCGGGGATTAAACCCTTGGATCAAATGGGGAATGCATGTGGTTCAGCTGGGGAGCTCAATGGCGAGACAAACCCTGTGAAACGGTTAGAATCTGAAACACTCTTGTTTGATTGCTCGCTTCTTTTGTATTTCTAAGGTAATCGTAATTACTCTTTTTATCACATCAATTTCTAATCAATTTCACAGGCTATATTTTTTGTCTGTTTCTCACATTTTTAGGCATTTGTTGTTGTAAACTTAGGATGGTCATCTGCATTACCCTGATGTTCTGGTGAAGATTTCTGATTGTGTTAATGCCCCAGCTTGCTTTAACAATATTTTAGCTCAATTTGGAATCCATGTTAGGCTCAATTTGGAAGTACTGAACCAAGATTTAGCAACCTAGTTTCAGCTTTGCTCAAGTAATTTGTAGTTATGTTTCCTTGCTGATTATGATGTGTCCACTTTATACCATGGCCCCCCTTCCCTCTTCACATTCACAGGTTGTTCTGTACTGAAAAACTTCATTTAAGCTTGTCTTGGTCTGTTTGTGAACAGTTGTCTTGTAGGCGTAAGATTTTCCGTTCTGTGTATTGATTCCAATTGTCTTTTGAAACAATACAAACTCCGGGGGAATGTTTAATTTTCTGGTAAGAACTACTCCATGAACTAGTATGGTCATCCAAGGTGACTTCTGTTGGTGGTTTTCCTTAACCAATCTTCCCTTACAAATGTCCCTAGACATAAACTTTGACTGAAGCACAACTACCAAATTTTCCACCTGAGAGCAAGCCTCAGAATTCTGTACTACTGTCCCTAAGAAATGTGCTCCTTCATACTATGTGCTTGAGGAGGGTATATGATTATTCTAGTCTGCAGGTGCTTGCTGACACTGTTAATTTAAGTACACACCTAGGGTTTTTACTAAGAAGAATATCATGGAAAACCTACCATTGTACATAGGGCGTGGTGTTATTTGCAACTGTATTGTACTTGAGATGAAAGTCAGGAGATTCTCACTTCCAAACAAAGTATTCGATCGAAAACTTTATGTTTTCTAGTGTCTTCTCTCATTAACGTTATGCAAAAAATGGAGACAATCTTACTTGTTTTGGTGGCTTTCTTTATAGGCATTCCGGGCAACGCTCAAGAGTTCGTAAACTCCAGTATATTGCTGAACTTGAAAGAACTGTTAATGTTCTGCAGGTAATACCTCTGAGAGATGAGGCATTTTTGTCCCACTTTAGTCTCTGTATGATTGACTCTCTCTTTGCAGGGATAGCATGCAGCAATTTTATTCTTGATGTAGATGGGGAACTTTTAATCTTTGTGCATGATAAATCGTCGACTAAATCTTATCAACTGGTGTTGAGAAGTTTTCAATCATATCCTATAGATACTATTGGCAATATATTTTCAATTTCATAGTTTTTATTTTGTCAAGAATTTCTTGTTTAGTAAATAAAAATTCAGCGGCTGTATAACTCTTTGCAGACTTTGGAGTCAGAGTTGGCTGTCAAGGTTGCTTCTATGCTTCAGAAACGTGCTACCTTGTCCCTGGAAAACAACACATTAAAGCAACAGGAGGCCAGAATACGGCAGGAAAAATTGATCGCAGAGGGTGAGTTTCATATCTCTATGATTTTCTTGAAAACTCATCCCAAATATAATATTTGAGGATTTCAAAGCTCTTTCAACGAGGAAGAACATAACACAGCTTCCTTATTATTCTAGTTGTTCTTGTACGAAACTGGAATAAGGTGCTCAATTTTCCCTAGCACATTATTTTCTTCTTCCATGCATTTTCTTGCAGCTCAACATAAGGCTTTGAAGAAGGAAGCTGAGAGAATGAAAAACAAGTTAGGTTTCACAAATTTGAAGTTCAGAAATTATTCCAGATCAAGTCGCCCTCCGGAGGCAGCTAGATCAGAAGTTACATGGCAGATGGCAAAACTTAATCTTAACTAGTCAGGGGAGTCCTTGTCCATGCTTCAACAATACGTCTCAAACATGATTTTCTACTCATCAGTGTCATTTTGTGAAAAAAGTAGACAGCCTTGCTGCATCATGTCATAAACTGGTTAGGATACCTTGCACTCCCAGGGCACAAGTTGTTTATATCTTGCTGTACATGAACCGCCAGTGAACTGACTTGTATAACAGGGAGTGGCATCATCTTTTCACCATAATTGTCTTTGCATCCATGCACGGGTTACAATCTCGTGCTTGATCATTAAAGTAAAGCTCTTATCATCTGATGAATTCAAATCTAAACGAGGAATAATGAAAGAAAGCTTCATTGCAGAAGATCTCCCCACCTTTAAGCATTGAAAATTACACCTTCCTAACTCATTCAACTGCGGCATCAGAGCGGTTAGGTGCCGCTACTGCACTAGAATACTCAGCGTGTAGAAAGCTATAGATTTAAAGTGATGGTAAGGAAAGGAAAAATAACAAAGACAGGTTTGATTTTATACCCCACAATTGGCATTTAGATGTGTCACATGCGTTTTATCGTCCCATTGATGATGACTGATGCAACAGAGAACTATTTCTTGCTGGACAATAAATTCGAAATGCATGTCTTCAAAAGTTATGTTTTTGCTATAGTTGACATGGGAAGAGAAGAATGGAGACCAGCAATGGTATTTTGCGATCTGAAATGCGAGAAAGGATAGAATCCTAGTGGTAGCTGGCATTTCCTAACAGCCAATATTTATTTCAAATAGTAAAACTATAACATTTCTTTTTTCTGATGTCAAATGTACAATTTTCTATTTTTTTTTTTGTGCTTCATGTAAGATTCTTAAAATAATGCAATTCAAATTAATGTTATAATCATAATAACATTAATTTATAAAATCTCTATTAAAGAAATAACAAATTTATAAAGATAATATGATTTGAATTTTTAAATCTAAAATATTAAATTAAATTTTTGTAATGATTTGTTGTTTATAAATTATTTATACTTCGTTTATAAATAATTTTTAAACCCGAGTTACTTGGGTTTGACAAATATGTCTGACCCAAGTTTACTTGGATAATAATAATAATAACACTAAAAATAATAACAATAATAATAATCGTACTAATAATACAAAAAATAACAACAACAAATACTAGATCCAAGGTGCTTGGATCTGCAATCATGTCTAACCCGAGTTTAGTTGGGTCTGTCAATATGATAGACCCACGTTACTTGGGTTTGACAAAAATACCTAACCCACGGTAGTTGGGCCTGGCACATGGGTTTGATAGCCTTGTCAGACCCATGCACCTTCAGCCTGGCAGCTACACCAGACCTGTGCACCTGGGTCTGCCAAACCTATGCGCCTAGATTTGCCAGACTCGCGCGCTTGGATTTGTCAGACCCACGCCTAAATCTGCCATCAAACATGGATACCAAACCTTAAACGTTTGAGTCGGACAACTCATGCCAGTCCCAAGCAAACAACAAACAAAGAGAGAATATTAATATACTTTAATTGTTAGAAGAGAAAAAAAAAAAGAGAAAAAAACGCAACAATCGATCACCAACGATAATCCAACCATGATATGTCTATACACACCGCTCAATATGAAAGATTGCATGACTGCGCATTTAATAATACAATGATTGACCAGATTTGACTACCAGGAAGTGTCTAACACGCCTCCTTAATGGCACGGGCGCTGCCCATTCACTGGGCGTGTAAAACATGCTCAACTTTTTAATTAAAAATAAAAAATATTACATGAAAATACTAAAACGCCTCCATGATCCTCTTAATTACACAAAATACCCCAAAAAACAAAGCTTCTTTTTTGTCTTTTACAAGGCTAAAAACATTTTTTGCTTGTACTTGAAAATTGAAAAAACATGAATACCTTTGTAGAATACAACCAAAAAAACATTTATCCACTCGCAAAGATAAAAAATTAAAAGTGAAACTACTATTACAATTCATAGTGAAATATCTCTTGATTTACAGTGATTTTTCCACACCTTTAGAAATTAAAAAAAACTAGATATTCTTGTAGAAGAAAACCAAAAACATTTATCCGCTCACGAAAAAATAAAAAATTAAAAGTGAAACTATTATTATAATCCACCGTTAAATATCTCTTAATTTACAGTGATTTCCCTACATCATTTAGCTTATGTTATAATAAATATAGAAAAATCAAAATATTGATATCAAGTTTAAAAAAAAAAAGAAATTACATGTAAAAAATTTCAACTTCATTACATATCTAACCTTGGAGATTCCAATCGCCAAACTGTTCAGAGGTATCCCTTTTCACAAAATGTATTCACAGTACTTATTATTAAATCATTGCAAGGACTAAAGCCCTCCAAACACCAATTAAATCACCCTATCAATCATGGTAAATATGCACGTTTACAAGGGTGCACCATACAGTTCTTCCAAGTTTTAATTACATTCACAGGGATCACAAAAGAAACTGCCTAACCACGAAGAGATGCCCGAGGGACAGCAGGTAAGCCCAGTTCATCCTCAGCCTGTCAAGAATCAAGGTTCAAAGAAAGAAGCATTAGGCAAAACACCAAGAAAGACATATGGCAAATGCAGGTGCAGCATATTTAACTCTGGGAAACAAGCTGGCTGTTCTCTTAAGCTTGTATGAAGGAATCTAAACTCCATTGTCTTCCTTTTTTGATAGATAAATTAGTATTCTGTCCCATTAAATAGAGAAATGTTTCTTCCCAATCAACGGTAAATATCAGTACACGATGAGAGTTTAAGGAACCATGTGACTCAATATACTTCTCACAACACTCACTAGAGTGAATATATATATATTTGCTGTACTATTTAATACCTGATTATTGGCTCTACCAGCTGGCGCTGCATGTCCTGTGGGTGCCGAAGGCAAGTTCAGTTCTGAATCAAAATCAGGTTCCTTATCAGGTTGCAGATAAGAAGGCACCCCGTCAGATTCAGTTTCCATTGCCATGTCTGCTTCCAAAGCATCAAGTTCTGCATTCCAAATGAATAGAACAATTATAAGATATAAATTACAGATGGATTATTTATTTGAAACCAGTGCATGAACGACTGTTTCAAATTTTTGTAGCAGAGTAGGGGAAATATTTTCGACAACGTGCGCCTTCTGTGCTATACAATATTAAAGAACTTGCTTCTCAAACATCTTGGCTGAATGGCAAATCAAAACTTCAATTTTGTCCAAAAAAACTGTATTGAGCCTTTGAATGATCTTAAGCTTACCACCCATGAGATCTTCCTCATCAATATCATCTGGCACGCTGTAGCTTCTACCCAAGGTCTCTTGAATTTCACTGCTAACATCCATCAAGTCCATCATCTCATCTTGCAAGTTCTACACAGAGAGAGAGAGAGATAATAAAAAGGGGGTGGGGGTACAAAACACCTATCATCAGTTCATCATGATTCCCAGGAGATCCCAATAGATAAGCCATAAAGACAGGATAGGAAGAGGGGCTTTGGAATTGACAGACTACATACATCAATATCTTGAATCTTCACAGTTTTCATCATTCCTTTCAATTCCTTGTTGGCGGATTTCAAAGCTGACACCTGAAAAGAACACCACAAAATTAATGCATGCGAGAAGTGAAGTAAAAAAATTTTAAACTCGCTCACTTAGAATGCCTTGTGGTCATATATATTTTATCTTAAACTAAATGGCTATGCATGCTGATGATACAAGAAACCATGGAAACCATGTTCATGAATCATAAGCAATCCCTCCCTAGCAGTAGATGTTTCATCCCCTACCTCTCTTGAGGTAGGCTGCAGGTTCCCATTGGATTACACATATTGCTCCACCAGCTTGAACCATGCCCCTTTAGGTGCTACCAAGGCAAACAAATATCTCAAGGTGAGCATCCCATCCCCAATGCAACCACAAATCTATCTGGTGTAAGATGAATCTTCAAAAACGACATGCAAACAAGTACTTACAGGGATGCCTTATTCATAGCATGTATGCCTTTACTGTCCACTACTTTTTGCACAAGAAAAATTGGTTTTAAGTGTCTATTCAGTTTCACAAACAGATGCTTTATGGGGCACTTTTTACTAGTTACTCCAAACATGAACATTTTAAAAACTATATCGATGTTTTGGAACATACAGTTTGTTGAGCATCTTTAATTCCTTCAGAAGCAAATGCAACTTGATCAAGGTTGAACGTCTGATTATAAAGCATGTCACGCTGTCCTTCATACCTGTCCAACAGATTTACCGATCACATAAGCCATTAAGGCAATTGACAATATACAAATCAAGCTTGTATAGCATCACCCTAGCATTAAACTTAAGCAAATGCAATCCATTACATTTCATTACGCCCAACAAAAATGGCACCCACCCTAAATCAACATCCAAACAGGCAATAGCTCTACAGTTTAGTGCTTCAAATGCAACGAAAAAGGTGAAAACTTTGAAGCTCAAATTCTGAAAAACAATCCGAAAACCTCAGGGTTTCTTTCAAAGTTATGATCACAACCCAGTAACCATTATCAAATCCAGAGTAAAAAACAAACGAACCCAGTTATTTAAATCACAAAATTCAAAACCCACAAGCCCTTTAACTCCAAAAATCACATTAAAAAAGGGGGGAAAATGTAAATACTCACATTCTCTTCTGCTTAAGAACCCTCATAGCTCTAGATTTAACAGCCTCTTGAGCAGGTCCAGGTCTTGTATTCTTGATCTGTTCTTTATACCTAGCAAGTTCTGCATCAAGCTTCTTGATCTTCTCATCTACTGTTTCACCTCTCTTATTAATCTAACATTTTTTATCATCAAATTAAAAACCCGTGTCAGAAATCTAACAAAATCCAATACTAAAATCCAAGTTCAAAACTTTCTTGAAAATACACAAACAGAGAATTCAAGAAAAAGTTACCCTATCTGATGAATCTTGAATTGAAGGTGGTGGTTCTTTATCTTTTTTTACACCAAAAACTCTCTTCATGTTTCCAGAACAAACACAACGATCAAGTTCTTGAAAGAGAGAATTGAGAGAGAGAAAAACAAAGAGATTTTCTTGTTTTCGAAGAAGTAAAGACTGTTGCTTTTGGTTCTGTTTTTCTTTTACGCGTTAAAGGAAGTTTCTTGGAGCTTGCAATGAGAGTGTTATTTGATGGATATGGATTCTATTGATTTATGACGTGGCCTTTTTTGGTTGGTTGGATTGGTTTTTTAGGTCCAATGGTAACATGCCATGTAATGAAACAAGTTTTTGTAACTGGTAGTGATTTTGATTTTGATTTTATTGATATTGTTTGGACTAATTGCTACATACAATAACCATTATTTTTTGGAACAATGATTTTTTAAGAGTTTTATCAGTAAAAGTTAGTGAAAATATTTTATGAGTAGAAATATTTTATTTTACCTTATTAGAGATTAATGTAGAGGGTGCAATTTTAAAATAGTTTGTTGAAAAAAATTGTTTTAATTGAACCTAAACTGATTTGAAGATATTTTTTATTATTGAAAAAATATATTTTACTTGAATCTTTATATGCAGTTGAAATAATTTATATGAGTGGTATTATCTATTAAATTGACTTGATTGGTGTTTAAATTATAATTATTTTAAGATAATTTAGAGATTGTTTAAATTTTAAAAATAAAAAAATATTATTTTAATTTTTTTAAAAATATTTTTAAATAAAACTTAATCTAGATTAAGTTTTGAATATATAAGTTATGTGATTAAATCATTATGCCATACTAAGATACTAAGTTTTTATAATTATGATAAAAACTTCAATTAATTTCGTTTAAAATAATTGAATATTTCTTTCTAATTTAAAAATTAAAATAAATCTTATTTTATTCAAAATCTCAACCTATTATAGAAATTTAGACTAAATTTTACCCGAAATGCTCTTGTTTTATTTCGGTCGTTTCATTCCGGCTAAATAGTGACTTTTTATTAAAAAATTTATATTTTTTGTAATTTTATACTTTAATATTTAATTTATTGGATATTGAATAATTTATTATGACTTGTTTTTTTTGTTATTTTAACTTTATGATCCATGTCACGGGTTTGATAAGTTAAGCTAATTGTCTCGAGTTTTTTTATCTATTTTTTTAATTAAATTTTTTTAGTTTAATGACATAAAATTTTAATATTTAGTTGCTTATGATTTAAGTTTTGTTATTTATTTTAATTTATTTTTTATAAAATTATTTTATTTTGATTAGGAATTTCACGAATTAATCTGAGTAAATTTAAATCATTTTATTATATTATTTTTTAAAATTAAATGTTTTTTAGTTTCATCTTCCTAGTAAATTTATTAAAAATTAAATTTTATAATTTGGTGTGAATTGTTTTTATTCGAGGTTAATATAACACTTTTAGAAGCCGAAAACTGGCACTTCCTCCGGATATTAGGGGATCAGAACTGAAGAGCTCATTCCTCTCCTTAGGCAGAACCTTCTCAAGCTCTGGTACTTTCTCTCTCTGTCAATCCCTCTGTGTAGTTTTAGATCTCTAAATTTCTCACTAGTCCACTACCATGGATACCCATGACAACCAGCCACACCCAGCAACAAGATCAAAACCCTCTAAAATCTACTGTTTATCAATACCGATCCTCTTTTTAGCAATCTCATTAAGTTTCTTCATCAAGACAAGCCACTACTTCAAAATCCAACACCTAAAATCAACACTCACATCAAACCCCACTTATTTTCAAGAACTCCTAGGGTTTCTTTATTCAACCCAAAACCCCACCAAAACCCAACAACCAAATCACATTTCCGTACCCTCTCACTGTGTTTTATGGATGGCACCTTTCCTTTCAGGTGGTGGGTATAGCTCAGAATCTTGGTCATATATTTTAGCACTTAATGAAAACATGAACAAGAAAAGGTTTAAGTTGAGTATTGAGCAACACGGTGATCTAGAATCTTTGGAGTTTTGGGAAGGTTTGCCTCAAGAAACCAAGAACTTGGCTGTTAAGCTTTATCAAACTGAATGCAGAGTAAATGAGACTATTGTGATATGTCATAGTGAGCCTGGTGCCTGGTACCCACCATTGTTTCAAACCAGGCCTTGTCCACCAACTGGTTATGAAAATTTTAATTTTGTTATTGGTAGAACCATGTTTGAGACTGATAGAGTGAATGCTGAGCATGTTAAGAGATGTAATAGAATGGATTATGTTTGGGTTCCTACTGATTTTCACGTGTCTACATTTGTGCAAAGTGGGGTTGATCCATCTAAGGTTGTTAAAGTGGTTCAGGCTGTTGATGTTGAGTTCTTTGATCCTTTTAAGTATGAGCCTTTAGATCTTGTTTCAATAGGGAATTTGGTTTTGGGTTCAGGAAAGAAGGATCTGGATTCGAAGATGGAGTTTGTGTTCTTGAGTGTGTTTAAGTGGGAGTATAGGAAAGGGTGGGATGTATTGTTGAAAGCATACTTGAAAGAGTTTTCTAGGATTGATGGGGTTGCTTTGTACTTGCTAACAAATCCTTACCATTCTGATAGGGATTTTGGGAACAAGATTGTGGAGTTTGTTGAGGATACTGGCATAGAGGAACCAGTTAAAGGTTGGGCGCCTATTTATGTGATTGATACTCATATAGCTCAGGTTGATTTGCCAAGAATGTATAAGGCTGCCCATGCATTTGTTCTTCCATCAAGAGGAGAAGGGTGGGGGAGGCCTCTGGTGGAGGCCATGTCAATGTCTTTGCCAGTTATTGCAACGAATTGGTCTGGACCAACAGAGTATTTGACAGAGGAGAATAGCTATCCATTACTGGTGGATAGAATGAGTGAAGTTATGGAAGGGCCATTTGAAGGGCATCTTTGGGCTGAACCTTCTATTGATAAGCTACAAGTTTTGATGAGGCGTGTAATGACTAATGTTGAGGAAGCAAATATGAGGGGAAGGCGAGCAAGGGAAGACATGATTAGAAGGTTTTCTCCTCGGATTGTTTCTGGTGTTGTCACAGATCTAATTGAAAATCTACTTGATCGGATGATTTGAGAGTTTTGCTTCTTCTTGCTTGCGGAGTTCATATATGGTGTGGGTCAGCTGGGGAATTAAGTAATCAGATTTCAATATGGCATGGCATCTTTGTAAATGAGGAGACTCATGATGTATTTTGCAGGTCTACGAGATGTTTGAACAACCGGATGACTTCATTTCCAACGAGTCATTGTTTATGTTCAAGTGTTCTGTCACTGTATAGACAAATTATGTCAAATTTTGAGACATTCAAGAGCTAAGTTTCAGGGTTTTAAGCATCTGCTAGGTTGCTTCTGTTGTTGAGCATGGCTGCTGGAGAGAGTGCCAGTGCCTAGAATTGCTAACTCAAGAGTGCTACAATACGTGGGAAACTCTATACACTAGACAGTGCTTTGTGTAATGGCTTGCCGTTCTAAATAATCTTCCATCAAGGATAGGCAAATTTCTTATCAATTTGCATGATCTTTGTAATTCAGGAAGAGAGGTAGATGATTGACTAACAATATTTGAATGGGCCAATTGGAACATGCAGTAAAGAACCTTTCCTTCAGTTCTTTTAAGAATTTCCTGGCATTCTTCTTATCAGATTTGGAGAGAATTAGCCTCTCTCTAGTCAATATTCTTCACAGAACTCTAGCATCAAAAGTATGATTCAGAGTATCATATTTTCAGCAGGTATCATTTACTTAACAGCATTATCTGCAAAACAAGCTTTGACTAAATCCCATTTTAGAGGAATTTTTTGTTCTAATTGTGCTCTCCTATATATCATGTCTGCCGTTATTTTTCAGATTTCTTTCGAAAGCTTGCCTTTTTTCTGTGAACAACCCTTAGTGGTAGAGGGTGCGTGGTACTATATATTTTTATATATTTTTGGAAAGGGAAATTTTACACATAGAAACTGATGTGGCAAGTGTTGTATAGTGTAATATAACTGATTTATAAAATCATTTCATTAAATGATGATGTAACTACAAAATTATTCTGTATAATTTTTCGATTTGTTTCTCCGTACTGTTTTGGAAAAAACAATCTTTCTATTTCTTGACCTAAAAGTTGAACAAATTGAGTGAAAAAAACACCAAAATCTTCCCATAAAATCGTGTTTTACCAATGAAGTAGGCCAAAAACTTGGAGGGTATATAGAAAAAAAAAAGTGAAAAAAAAAAATCACTTCCTAAATGGTAAAACAGTTTAGGAATCTCGTACAAGCTCTATGGGGTCTTGCCTTCGGTTTATTACAAAAAAAGAACACAACAGCTCCTTCCCTCCGAGGAATCTTCTCTTCCTCACAATCTCACCAACTTCTCTCCTTCCTGTTGTCTATCAATCATTAGTTTTTATTTCTTTCGAACCTTATCTTAACCAACCCCCAACAATGGCCACGGCTGCTCTTCTCCCCTGAGCACCACCTACCCTTGCCTTTCTCAAAGCACCTTCCCAAATTCAGGACAGGATGGCCTCCTGTGCCTCGTCCCTCCTCCTTGGCCTCCTGTCTTTCCTCATTGTGGCGAACATAGCATCATCATCATCCTCTTCCGGGGGAATCCGCCTCAGTATTATCCGAAAACCATTCGCTGCTGTCCCTGTCTTCAGGGAGGCTCCAGCTTTTCGAAATGGGGATTCCTGTGGGCTTCAGAGAATCCACATTGTCATGACTCTTGATGCCAATTACCTTAGAGGCACCATGGCTGCCGTTTTATCCATCCTCCAACATTCTACTTGCCCTGAAAACATGGAGTTCCATTTTCTCTGGTCACGTTTCGAGCGTGAGGTCTTCTCCAGCATCAAATCCACCTTCCCTTACCTTAACTTCAAATTTTACCGGTTTGATTCCAACCGTGTTCGCGGCAAGATATCTAAATCCATTCGTCAGGCCCTAGACCAGCCTTTAAACTATGCTAGAATTTACCTTGCTGACATTATCCCATCCGACGTTAAACGTGTGATTTATCTGGACTCTGATCTTGTTGTTGTTGATGATATTGCAAAATTATGGGAGGTTGATTTAGAGGAAAAGGTTTTGGCTGCTCCAGAATATTGTCATGCAAATTTCACCAACTATTTCTCTAACCTATTTTGGCTTGATCCTGTTTTGGCCAAGACTTTTCATGGAAGAAGGCCTTGTTATTTTAACACAGGAGTCATGGTTGTGGATGTGGAAAAGTGGAGGCAAGGAGGGATTACACAAAAGGTTGAAGAGTGGATGACAGTGCAAAAGCAAAAGAGAATCTATCATTTAGGTTCATTGCCGCCATTTCTATTGGTCTTGGCTGGGAACATAAAAGGAGTTGACCATCGATGGAACCAGCATGGATTAGGGGGTGACAACATGGAAGGAAAGTGTAGGAGTTTGCACCCAGGACCTATTAGTTTGCTTCATTGGAGTGGGAAAGGGAAACCTTGGCTGAGGCTTGACTCAAGGAAACCTTGCATTGTGGATCATCTCTGGGCTCCATACGATCTTTATCGCTCATCGATGCATGCTCTTGAAGAATGAGGATGGAGTCAGTGAGAAAAGGAAGGGGTTGGTGGTTTAGGAGAGCAAGAGGAGATACACTAATGGCTAAGAAGTCAATTTTTTTAAAGAACTCTTCAAAAACAAATTTCTTCCCATTCTTTCACATCATTTAAGGTCCACAAGGACCCTTTTTCTGTTCTTTTTTTTTCCTTTCAAAATCTTAGAAAAAAAAGAGGATTTTTCGCTGTTCTATCCTATCGAGATCATCTTATGAAAAAACCCTAATCAAAGTTCTGTTGTAAGAGGTGGAAAAGAGAAGCCATAAGGGTTTGAATTTTTTGGTTCTACTGCTGCTTTTCAGCATGGACTTTTGAAGCTATCTTCATCAATTTTGATTCTATTGCATAGAGCTTGAGGGAAGATCTTGAGTTCCTTGTGAAATGGACAATGACACAATGATGGGGGTTGTGGAAAAAATTTATTTGTCCCTCTATACAACTTTCTATGTACTACATTATTATTTCTGAATCCGGTTTAGTTTCATTAATTCTTTAGTTTTTTTTTTCAATTTGTGGAACCCCGCCCTTCTGTTGTAGCAAGTTTATGATCTCCTCTGTGCTCCTAGTAAATTGACAGATAAACTGTGCCTGTCTTAATCTTAGCTTTGGGGAAATGTCAAAATTTTGCTTGCACCTTTCATTTTCGAGTCATGAATTGATTGCCAAATAGAAGCCTTCTCGGTGAGTGGGTTTGCTTCCGAGTCAAGATATGGATCGTATCATCTGCTTAAAATCGGACAAGTACGAAGTCTTGGTACATCCGAATTGGGATTAAAAACAATCAAGATATGGATAGGACAAATAACTAGTCCTGGTACATCGGAACAGGTTCGAGGATACCATTAATCGTGGATGGAAAAGACCGCAGAGAAACATAAAGAAGAGTAACTTGCTAGTACTATGATTGAACTATAACATAATTAAAGACAATAGAAACAAATTCCAGGGTGCACTTAGCAGCATCATATAGTTACAGGAACTGGCTTATCAACGACAATGATAATTGGTACAAACAGCATGGTGCAAATAAACAAGGAACCGGCTCATCGCCCATATGTAGACTAAGGTTTTTTTCGTTCCACGCTAAAATTTCTTCTCATTGCTTCCTTTTTTCTTTGGATAAATGCATCTGATTTCTCATTGATATTTGAGGCCACACTTATGAGATGCCTTGGGTACACCTCTTTTGGCTCCTGCTCTCCTGGTAGTGTCCAATCTTCACTTATTATGTTCTTACCTTTCTTAGCTCTATCTTCCTCCTTGCTGTCCTGTATGCTGACAAACTTTTTGGGACCTCTTCCTCGAGCCATGGTGCTCACATTGGACTCTGCCTCTTGTTGGGCTTTCCGTCGAGCGGTAATGCCTATAGCAACACCATTCACTTCAGCTAGGGGGGGCTCCTCCTTGTCATGGGATGGCTCAGTGACCTTCTTGCTTTTCTGTAAACATAGCTTGTCATCAGGGAGCTGTCCCTTCGCTGATAAAGGGATGGGAATGATGTCACCTTTCTTCAATTTAGGATGATCACCATCATTAATTCTTGGGCTATCTTTCATTGGTTCATGGACACAAGAGCCGAGTTTGTCAACAGAAGTCCAATGCTCCAATTCTTCTTCAGTTTGCTTGAAGTGAACCTGAATCTCAGATCCTGAACCAGTATCTTTTGACCTTTCTTGACCCTGATGGTGCAGCTTTTCTTCTCCTATAGTACTTTTAAGAATCAAGGGTGCTTGTTCTTCAACCATAGAGCCCACTTCATTTCTCCATGAGTCATCTACAGGTACCGCAGTTGAGCTGCGAGGCTCTGCATCTGCATGGCGTAAAGTGATGCTCTTAAAGGGACGAGCAATAAGGTTGTTCATGAAGAACTGGAAGAGCCTCTGGCAAATGCCGCGGGAATGAAATTGGTTGTCGTTTTTCTGCATGTCTTGTGCCAAAAACACTAAAAAAACAAGAAAATGAAAGAAAGAACAGCTGTGGTTGCCGTCTAAAGAGGGGACTTGGGAGATGGTATATTTATTTCAGCAATTGGTTAACATGTGGTTATTCTATCCTTGGAAAATGGGGTAACAAAAAGTTATAATATGGATTTGATGGAGGCATCCTATTCTCTTTTAACCTTGAAAGGGAGTCATTTCTCAGCCTGCTTAAGTAGGAAGCAAAAAGCAGAGAGCAAGAAAATCATAGACAAATCCTAGTGATTCCATGCATTTCAAAGGGAAAGGAATCCTACTTTGCTTGAAGTTTCTGATATTCCCAAATCACAAAAAGCAAAGGTCACGCAAAACACATAACCTATATCAGTGTGGGCCACGGCCAGCAAATGGAATTCAAATGCCTAGCATCCTTTGGAAAACCTGATATTTTATCTTACAAGTGTTTAATGGGATGAAATGGAACTACATGCAGTTGGCTAGGGCTGGTGATTTACTGGAGGCAATACTGACGAATTATGTTAGCCAAAACTGCTGCAATCACATCAATACCAACTATTATTTTTCCATCTAATCATAAAGAGATCGATCAGTAACGAATCAAACATGCATCCAAGGGGGGTAATCCAACTAACGTCGGCTCATTTGGTCAAGTGTTACACCATGTATAAGATACGCAAAGATGATACTTGTACATGAATTTATTGAAAATAGGGAGCAAAAACTGCCAAAACTTCCTCGTATACAGGTTTCTTGAAATCCACAGCCTGCATGAAAATGAGGGAAGAAGGGAACCGATCAATAACAAAATCAGAATACTGAATTTAACTGATCGGAACAAATAAGAAACATTAAGACAGCGGAAGCTACCCACAAGGTCAATTATTTGTTCTGGAGACATCCATGACCACTTGCCAAACTCAGGTTTTTCTGAGCCATCACCCAGTAGATTGATCTCTTCCTCATTCCCTGTGAATTTAAGGAGAAACCTGTGTGTTTGTAGTTGCAAAATGTGATTAACTGATGTAAAACGAGCCAGGAAATAAACTGGTTTGTTGGTCACTTTTGGCACCAAAACCTACAGTTTTAATACCGTCAACTAAAAGTTCTTAGCCAAGGCTAGATTGGTTCAGACATGTAATTGACCTTAATGGCAAAGTCAGTGTAGGATGATTCAAACTAAATGTGGGCTATTTATATGCTCACCACTTCTGTGCTTGACCTTTCCAGTCAGATCCCCATTGATGTTTAAGTTTTTCCCTGACTTCTGGTGGGAAGTCATATGCCAACCAAGAAGGCGCCTGCAAATTCGATCAAGTTAGTAAACCTACCACAGAATGCTCAACAAGAAACTGTAGCCACTCCCAAAATAATTTGAACAGGAACACGTAGAGTCAATCAGATGCAAAGGCTGAAAACTAGAAATATATAAGCTCTCAGAAGGCTTGGTTCATCAATCCGTAGCTACAGCTAATGTGATAAATGAACATGAACTGCATAGATATAGAATGGTGTCCATAAACTCTCACAAGGCTATACCATGACATTAAAATTAACAGCGCAAATCACTAGAGTGCACATTATAATCCAGAAGCAAACCATTTAACATGTTTAATCCACATCCACTTTTCGAATCAGACAAGCCCGCCTCATTCAGAGCAATGACATCATGGCTAAATAAAATAATACACTAGCGAAAACATTTTTCTTGCTAGATCTTGCTACTGATGATTTCATATCTGTGCAGAGTATAGCACATGAACAACACTACACGGAATTTTTTCTCAAACAAATTCAGTAGTGCCATGGAAGTTAACAAGGATAACTTGGCTAACAATAAAGAGAATATTCTTGATATCTCAAAGCCAGCTTAAATTAGACAAAATCAAATGGTTGATAA
>Ga0307517_10005590_pt1 | contig 18882 bp, 21 predicted proteins | sample 23_EM_MG_FD_194515 | JGI IMG/M metagenome (GOLD analysis project Ga0307517, IMG submission 194515) | Populus trichocarpa ectomycorrhiza microbial communities from riparian zone in the Pacific Northwest, United States - 23_EM | ecosystem: Host-associated > Plants > Roots > Unclassified | place... | reverse complement strand
TCAACTACAGTTGTCCCCAGCATTTCTGTCCGCTCCCTCAGCTCTTCTGTCCGTTCAGATCCCTCCTACACACCCGAAACAAGGACCCGGTGCAAAGCGAGGGTGCAACACATAAGTTGAAGCCACGTCCTTACCCGCTTGCTCCTCCGACCCCAAGCGACCACTCCAGTCACCTTCCGCCACCTCCGAAGCCCTCTACGACTTCCCTACCATATTCTGCCACCTCCTACCCCTCCAGAACCTCCCCCACCCGTCGCTTGCACGCCCCGTGACAGACTTTCAACCTATATCGGACCATTTCAGCCACATCAGGAAAACATTGAGTTACTTAAATTTACTTAATTCTACTTTTTCATCCTTAATTAAAAAATAAGTAAATTAAGGAACATAAGCACAATATTTTTGCTTAATTTGTTCTTAGACAGTAACTCGACAAATTTTGTCAAGGCAAAGTAAGCATAGGTATACAGATAAGGAAAATTTAAGGAAAATTTAAGCCATGTCATACCCGTGAAAGGTTACCCTGGCCATTGAATTGGAATGGGAGTAACTCCATTCCGGTTGAGTTGACTGGTAGCAGCACCACTTTGTCAGTGGTCACATTCAAACGTTAACCCTTTTATGGGCTGTAGAACACAAATCCGTAGACTTGAGAGATCTCAATGTCCGTAAACACATGTGTGCCTCCGACAAAGGAGAGTCTCGCTGGCAAAATGTCTTCGTTCAGGTGCAGCCCCTTTTGAGCTTTGGAAACGCCGCCTCGAGTAATCATGTACAGAGCATTAAGGAAGTCAGGGTGTCCATAGTGCAATTTGCCACCAATCCAGGACATTGAACGAGAAGCGAGCGTTCCAAATGTTTGCTCCTTTCCAGCAGCAACATCACCCAAGATACCAATATTCTCGGAAAAGATGTACTTGCGAGCACCAACGATCGCCACGGAAGGGTTGCGGAAGTCCTTATGATTCCACTGGCTGTAAGGACTGTGGTTGGGGACTACAAACTCCTCGAACTCGGCAAGGACATTCTGGATTTTGAGACATTCTTTGAGGTAATTATGAGGTAATTATCCTGGTTGGCAAGGGTGACCAGAAGGAAGAGCAGACGACGGGCTAAATGGGAAGAATTAACCCAGGTAGTCGGAATGTAGGAAAATTCAAAGAGAGTGGCAACTATCATGATAAGTGTTGTGACTCTGCTCCTCCAAGTGCAACCGCAGACCACGTCATGGCAGGAGAATTCTTGCCCTGGACCTTGTACACATTAGGAGAGTTGTAGGCGGTGTAAAAATAATAGACGGCGATGTGGATGTCAAAAATTCGGTTGAAATTCACGAAGAGATATGTCCAATGGAGCATTTTTCGAAATAGGTCTTGAAAAAAACGCGGCTCCAGTCTATCCGGTCGAACTTCATGAATCGTTGAGCAGCCAGAACATCAATCAAATGAGTCTACAAAAGAAATTGGAGTTTGACAATTTTTCAGAATGGACTGCAGACTGACCTTATCGTTAAGAACGATGCGCGCAAACCCGTCCCAATACCAAAAAAGCTGGTTGAGATCATCGTATCCAATGATTTCTTTGTGATCGTGTTCCCATCTCACGAATTTTCCGTCCATAACTTCGTAACCTTGATCCCGAATAAACCTGTACAGGGGTTTGATGACAGTCCTCATGTAAAGGTTTTCCAGTACAGGTTCCATTCTTTGTTGACACTCTGGCGACCAGTAGTAATCATCTGCGCATTTAAAGATAGCACAGACATTCGGGCGCGAAGTGGACCTGAGCGGCAAGTTCACTCCAGCAGAGCAAATATAACGCAATCTGACGAAGACGATCGTATTGGGTCATGCTATTCATCGCGTCTCTCCACCAGTCTAGGGCAGTTGCCAGCGACTTTTCATGAGGTGAACATTTGCCTCATGTTGACTTCAGGCGTCCTAGGCCAGTAGAATTTTGAGTTTGCCCGATGGCCTTGTCAAGGTTAAGTTGGGCGGCAAAGTACCACTTGTGGTAGTTCGCATTGTGACCGCCAATATAATCTGTGTGCAACGAAATCAGCGCCTGATTTGGGGACATGCAGGATGCTCGGCTATCCAGGAGCTGCATCACAAAATTGAACTGTTGGAACAATTACATCAATAATTTGTTCATCGGTCAATCAGAGAGAACGAGCAGCAAGAAACCCTTGACAACACTCTGACAAGAAAGATTAACAACGTACCATGTTTCTCATTGAATCCCTTTGAAAACCAAACTTGTAGGTGAGATCGAGGAAGACATCCTCAATTTCCTCCTTGGAAAGGGGTACCTGCCGGTCACCGCCCCATGCTGGATAGGCCTCTCGCACAGGGTAATCCCCAAACGTGGGGGTTGATGACTCTGGGTATCCTGTGCGGCTTTGGGTTGGTAATTACTCTTGTGATGGTTCTCGCCGTTGTCCATATACATCGGGATCAGAATCTGTATCTTGAAGCTCTGGTTGTGGCGACTTTAGAAGAGGTATTAAAAATACTAACGATACTCGTAGTTTCCATTGTTGTCGTAGTCGTTTACAGCTGGATTACTGGTATCTGAGTTGTAGGTTTCGCGGTACTCGCGACGCCCGACGTATTCAACATGGTCGGACTCTGTATCGTAATAACACTTTGCTAAATTGAAATGCCGATTCTTCAGCTAAGATCATGGTGTCCTTGACGAAAATTTCCCATTCAACCGGGTGCAGTTGCTTCAAATACTCGAGAAGTGTAATGCGCGTGAATTGATCTTCTTCGCGAATGATCTCTCTGAGGGAGAGTAAGTCTGATGATGATGATGTCACTAATATATTCGGGACAGAAATATTGTTGTTACTCACTTTCTCACCGTATTGAGGGGTCAAGACTGTGAACGTGAGCCTAGCATCCACAGGTATGGACTGAGGAATTTTGGTCTGAGTTAAGCTCAGAGCAAAGAATGATATTCGGCGCTCGGCTTCACTGCCAGGGGGAAAGAAAAAGAATAGAGGTGAGTTGGCGGGCAAATTTGAGGATGGTAGAGACTTTGGTTTGCCAGTCAGGTTCCTGGATTGCAAAAGTTTAGAAATTTGGTCTTCCCAATGGCGGGACTGCTCACAAGATGGTCACGGTTCTTATACCGCCTACAAAGCTTGATTGACGAGGTGATGAGAGCTGGGAAAGTAAATCGCATGCGTTCACCCCCAAGGTCGAAATGTTTTCTTGCAATTTGTAGGAGCTTTGAGATATAATATCAGCATCGGTTCACATGGACACTTCTAAGAAAATCAAACCTCAAACTGGACGTCCAACGACTCCGCCCTGAATAGATGCACCATTCTCGCGACCCACCCTTGTTCCTCCGCCATCTCCTCCCTTTCCATGAAATGTGGACCTTGCTTTCTGATACTCGCATTAGCTGTGCTCACCCCCCCCCAGTTGACTGGCCATTCAACCCTGCACCTCCTGCTGCTGGCCTCGTAGCGCTATCTGTTTGATCTCTAATCAATACATGACACAATTCCAACACCCCATCCACATCCTCCGGAGATTCGATGATTGTCTCGTTTTCAAGTACTGAGGAGACGATCGAATGTGCGATCGAGTGTCTGGTCGAAAAGAGTTGTTTGCTTAAAAGAGGAATATAATTGGGGATGGCGAGAAGCATCAAAACAGATTGGTACGAGTTTATTGGTGCTATTAGGAGTGTGGCGAGATTGGAAGTCGTTTGCGCGGTATTAAGGTTGGGGCTTTCGGAGACCTATCAGCATGTAATTCATGCCAAGTAGGGCAAGTCCTTACCTCTCTGCAGAACCCTTGATTTTCTCAGCTGCGAAACCAAGGATTTGGTCAACATATTCCAGTCAATCGGGATAACAACTCAGTGATAAGTTCGTAAGAGACACAAGCAACACTGTGATATCTTGCATCGATAAGTCAGGTCGAGCCTTCAAATAAGAACAATGAGAAACATGAGGACACCAGCGCAGAATACACCCTACCTTAATTAGCTCAACAACCTGCTTCCAAAATACCTCAAACAACTGAACGTTCTCAGGTATGCCTCTGAACTTTTTGATCGGTATACCCTCTTTTTCCTTCCCTTTTGCAGCTGCAGATTTCTCATCATCAAACAAACCATCCGCAGTTGGTGTCTTGGGAGGCAACACTTGACTCTTCTCCGAAATTGTAGGGGACATTGTCGCCGAGGGTGTTACGGGACTCTGTGGCGGACTCCCTACGCCTCATGCATTCGCCTCTGCATGGATGATAGCAGTGGGTGATGTGGGAGGTGATGATGATGAGCGAATGCCATTTTCTTCGACTCCTGCTCTAGCCTTGGTCTTTTGCTCTTTGACTTTTCGGCCAGTCGCCGGGCAGCAGCCTCTTCTTGCCGTTTGGTCTCCTCTGGGTCTTCGCTCTCTGCTTCGTGGGCGGTGTAGGCGGCAAGGCGGTCAATGAACGCTATGACGATCTGTTTAATGTTTACTTTGGGATGCAGGTGGGCGGTGGTGGATAGGAAAGGTCCGAGAGTGTGAAGGTGGAATTCATCAGTAAAAACCTGCCAGGACAGTTTTAAGAATTCAAAATGGGTCCAAATGAGTCAATGCATACCTGTATAACAACCTCCATTAGATACTCCTGTGCGATAACGTCTTTGCAATTAACGACTTGCTCCAAAATACTAGGCAAGATAGTTTTCTGGTATACTTCCAGATCGACTCCGTCCAACTGGCTGAGCCTGACAAGGTTGGTCCCGACAAGAATGCGAAGTTCACGGCGCTCCATCTCTCGCTTCTCTCGATCACTGGAATGACCCTGGTGTTGAAATCGAACCCAGAGTTTGTTCATCTTGATGAAATTGGTTAATACGAAGTTGATGGAGTCTTGTAAGTTTCCAGCGGGATCGGCCACTGGCACCCTTGTCAACTTGATGGTACAGGAGCTTCTGGACGTGGTCGATGGAAAGGTGTTTGCGATACATCAAGATGATGATGGCATTCCAAATTTGGGAAACAAGGACCTTGATAGGATCTGTGAGTATTTCGCCATATAATAATACAAAGGAACTCACCTTTGGCTTGTACTTGACCTCCATATCCTTTGTCGCCAGCAATTTCGCGTAAATCCTCTTTGGTAACCGTGCATAGATATCGTTCAAAGCGTCCGGATTGATAGGCCCAATAAAAACGATCTGCCAATGGAGAAAACAGTATTCCAGATGATGTACCACAGGAAGGTGTCGAGGCAGAACAGGACGAGGTCCATGACATACATGACCATCAAAGTGAAAGTAGCCTGGTTGGTGCATAGTGCATTGCCGAATAACTGATCCGTGCAACCTTGAATCTTCGTACCAACCATGACTTGGATGAGATAACCGAATGAGAGGGAGGTAGAAGGATGACTCGACAAACTCGCAAGAGGAAAACCAAAAGCCAGAGTGCGATAGAACCCGCTCGTTTCGACCTTGTCCAGGGGCGGGTACCTAGCTGTGAAGGTCTGACTAGCAAGACACTTCCTCGACTTGCTGCGTACACGATCACCACACATACAACCGGAAGGCATGATAGAAAATAGAAGAGTCGCAATTGCCGAGATAAGAACCACGCCCAAGATGAGAGAGAGAGAGGGCCACCTGTGTCGTTACTTTCGGTGATAGTGATGTAGAATGTAGGGCCGCTGGTTAGGGCAAGAGTGACCTGGAAGAGCAAACAACGGGCTAAATGGGAAGAATTAGCCCAGGTAGTTGGAATGTAGGAAAAGAAACTTACATTTTGCCTTTGTTGCTAACAATTTCGTGTAAATCCTCTTTGGTAACCATGCATAGATATCCATCTAAGGCATCCAGATTGATAGGCCCAATAAAAAAGATCGGCCAAAGTCTTTGAAGACATCGACTAGAGATTTGTAAGGAAGGTGGGATGATGACGGGTTCCAAAATACTGAAGACTTTGTCGAAGAGAGCCAAAGGAATAAGTGCCGCATGGCAACATTCACCGTGCTGCAAAGACCGCCATTGGTGTAACCATTTCTTCTCTGAAACGCTTTTCACTTGAGTATATCAATGTTGCTTGATCCAATAGCGGCAGCAGAGTAGGAGATGGCGTTCTCTGAAGTGTGCCTCAAGGAGATATATTCCACCCGCTCGCTACAATCCTCGGATTCAGCTGATTTCGTAATAGTCGCAACGACTACACGATCTCGGAAGATGGGCTGGGCATTCGATGTAAAGCCGACCAAATTCTGAATTGGGGTCCACACCAGGAACATGTCGTACACCGTGTTCTGCGAGGATGAAAAGCTTGGTTCAAGAGAGCAGATTGACGGAACGAGATCCTGTGGAGGGAAGTCGATGGAAGGGAACGAAGGTGTCCTTTGTCAGAGCACATTCTCCGAGTCCTGATACCATCTTGTTAGCAAAGCAACTCAATAGAGAGAATAGACATACTACGCACTCTCGTTCAGTTGGTGGTGCAAAACGAGCGCCACAAGGCTTCTAGTTTGAGTCGAGTGACTCTGGATTTGTCGGTAGGCTGCATGGCATAGACACTGATCGAGTCATCTCCGTTGTGTTGATAGCAGAGAACTTTGCAATTGTGGAGAGGACTCAGAGATTGTGGGTGGAGATGTTGCGATGACGCTGGAAACTCTGGACTCTATATGTGAATAGCCAATCGTGAGTGATGGTGGTACGAGACAAGTTTGCTGATGGTCAAATTCACTGATCGGACTTGTCAGCAAAGCAACTGCCAGTGCACACATTTTCCCAGATAACATTAGGTTGACTACGTAGTTCTTGGCAATTTTTACCATGAAAAGAGAAGCCAAAACCGCCTAACTAAGAGACAACCTCAGATAATTACACAGTGATGTCAAAAGCGTGATGATCGATAAACTTATTAACATAATATGTTGCAAACACATCGAGGGAGTTATGATACGTGATGCCTCGGGGAAGATAAGCAGGACCGAAGATTGGGAGGAGATGTGCAGCATGGAAAATTGTGTCAACATGAATAATGGATATATTATCGAGGTCAGGCATTACCATCCACATCCCTGTGTCCTCATCATAATCTTCTCCTATAACCAAGTACCAGCGCACAAGGGTAGAGCTTGTTGCAATACGTGAAGGACAAAAAGGCCAATACACGCACAACGTCAAAACCACGGAAGCCATCGAGTTCTGGGTGAGTAGTGACAAAGGCGCAATCATATCGGGCTGGACCACTTCACCAAGAGTCGGTGGCCCTTATCTGCTCACGGCGGATGCCACGAATCCCACTTGGGTCACTTGGGGCATAGAACGAGGCAGTAGCAGAAGAAAACAGTGAGATTGCCCCCAAGAAAGCAGGACAAGCACTGAGTGATACATCAGATGATGTAAGATGACTCTCAGGGTACAGCTGGTCGTAGAGGAAGCGTTGAATAAGCTCTGGGAAGATGGGTAGTTCGATTTTTGCAGCAAAATCAGTTGGAGTAAGCTGTTGTTCTGTATCAAGATAAATATTATGAAAAAAAAACCAAATTGATGCACTCACGAACAGTTCGTGCCAGCTCGACACGAGCGAGTACGGTGGGGGCACCATCACCTGGGTTATCATCGCATTCCTCATCGTCATCGCTGTCGCGGTCATTATCACCATTAATGTCGTTGTCATCTATTCCATCAGAAAGGTTGTTCTTGCGCAAGATATCTAGTATTGGTGTTATTATGGCATGAGGACTAGTTAAGCAACATTTGAGCAACATACCAATTGTTTCTAGTGCAGCAGAAAGTATTGTACCATCAAGCATTCCACGATCAGTAAAATCAACACGGGCAGCAGCAAGTTTGTCCAGACGTTGATTTGTGAGTAGCATTTGGCCTAGTGCTTTGTAGCGGTTAGACCGCCGCCAAGGTCGCTTCACAGCCTTGATGTGTTTCGATTCTGTGATCGACGAACAGAGGCCATTTGGGGCACCAAAAGCTCGAATTAGCGGAAAGTAATGGACCAGCGAATGTTGCCTCGGGAGTGCAAAACCATTGGGGTGAACCCCAAGTTCCTCAAATATGGTCCAGTATCGGTGGTATCGATTCAGTGCGGCTTGTAGTTCTTGAAGGGTCGTCTCCGTAATTATGTCGCGTCGAACAATGTAGCAAAATTCCAAAAAGGCTCTGAAAGCCAGTACTACATCATGAGGCACATGGCCTTCAATTGCGGGAAGGTACACCTGTCCGAGTCATGCATTAACTGGTGTTCAATAACAAATAGTCACCAAATGGATCAACCTTCATAAGGGCCTTTGAATCGTCGCCTGTCCACTGCTTGAAGCCTCGTCCTTGACGAAAGCGACGCAGGCTAGAAAAGGGGGCCGCAGCAGCAATTCTATGCAATTGCTAACTTAGTAAACTCAAAGAAAAATAAGTACAGAATTGTTCTTACCTAGCGTCAATATCATCCAGGACTGGCTTTGCCCCCGTTTCTCCGTGTTTAAGTGTTAGGTATTTGCAGACCCAATCCACTAAATGGTCTTTGAATGTTCCTTTGATTAGTTGGTGTAGAATGTCAGGAGCAATAAGCTCGTGAATATCCGCTCGAGGAAAATCATTGGTGAATGGCTATTGAATCTTCAGTAATGATATAAACAAATGGTTAAAACCACATGTACTATGATATTGCCAACAAGACCATAATCATCCCAAAGTGTTCCCAGCTCGAACTCATTGACAAGTAGTTCTGTGTGCTCATGGGAGCGCTGGCCACCCCCACCATCCAAATCAGTTCGCTTTGCAGTGCACCTGACGAAAGGGGTAAGAGATATGGGACAGAGAATAGACAGAACTTTACTTACCGAGCGCACCACCCCTGCACAACGCAAGTAAGCAAAACCTGCTCAGGGTAATCAGCGATATACAGTCCAAGACCGTAGATCGCTTGCCGAAAGTGACCATCAGAGCACTGTACCACCTCTGGCACGGTCATTCCTGGTTTGAAATTTTGCAGAATAATAGAGAGTGATGAATGGAAGAGTTGTCGTCGAAATTTCCGGAACTTGGAATCACCCATATGCTCCTTGTCAGCTACACGGATCAATGAGATATCAATACTATGAATGCAAGACGAGACAAACTTTTGGGAATGGCAAGAAAACCAACAAGAATGACAGCATTGCGGTGCACCCAGCGAATATTGTTGTAAACATTGCCCACCGAAGCATAAAGGGGGTAGTATTCATTATCGCCAGTAGCAATCGAGACAGTTGTTTTATCGCTACCAAGGATGATAGGTACAAACATCCCACCATGTGTTTCTGGATCTTGAGCTATTTCATTCTAAATAAAATGAATGAAAGGGAATAAACCTAAGAAAACAAAAATACACACTGCCTGCTCCCATGCCCAGTCTCCAGACATAAAGTTATGATATTGGCGATCACCCGTAGCGTCGAATTCTTGAATGGGCGCATAATCCACATGGCCCTTGTAATCCGGGTTGGCAACCACGTCCTTTATCAGGACATGTGGATCACGGAACCAGACCTCATATGAGGATGACATCCAGTCAGGTGCCGAAACCTCAGGAAGCTCGCCTTGGTACGTTATCGCAAAGTTCTGCCAAGGAGCACCACCCAATGTCGTTGAATCGATCATTTGGTAGAGGTCAGAATGATTGGCGAATGGAGGAGAACCATCATGTGGAAGAAGTGTCGCACCCCAAAGATCCATTAGCATGTCAATGTTCGATGCCGACATTTGCGTCTTGCAGTATAGAAACTCTGCTGTTTCAAATTGAACGCGGTCCCAGTATGGTGTCCAATCATCAGGAACATGACTAGTGTGGTGAGGAAGGGGGGCAGGAAAGGAACCAACATCGTTGGGAACTAAATAAGTACCCTTGTCATCACAAGGGGTACCTGATTTGTATTAGTAGACTGCTCAGCTGGGTGAGGAGAAAATTCACCATCAAGGTATGGGTGATAGTTCATAGAAGCATCATTGTTAGGCGATGGGAAACGGTGGCCGATGCTAGGCGGTGGAGAAGACTCTGAGCCTGCACTGTCCAGAGATAACGGCAATGAACTTGATCGCCCCCTAGCGCCCTCATAATCCATGCCATTCAGAGGCATATCAAACATTGGGCCATCCGCATCATGAAATAGGGGAGTAGATGATTGCCTTAGTAGGGATTGCGAACAAGTTGTCGGGCGAGTGTGGAAAGTCCGAATATGCTTTGTGCACCCACTATGAGATTTGAACCATCGCAAACAGCCTGCGACAGTGCATGGCAGGCAATAGGGATGGTGCTGAGCTCGATGCATGGAGAAATCTGAACTTCGCAAAAATCCTTTTAAACCTACAGGGATTGTTGTTTGGTTAGAGAGGGTATAAAGTCGCGAAGTCAGCTGATGGCTTACCTTGTTAAGCCTTCACCACCATCAAAAAAATGGTCAAAGATTCCCATTCTCAGCCTGTTGGTCGCCCAGTAACACGTTCTAAAAATGCTAATCAGCATCCAGGAACCATAGTAGCAACCAAAAAGAGATGAACCAAAGCAGAAAAAAAAAAGATGATGAAATGGCGTCTCTTGTCAAAAAGAAGGTAGTTGAAGGAAAACAACAGGCCATCATGTGCGTAGCAAGACTCAAGGATGCAATGGCTGTTGATGACAGTAACAAAGATGGTGCCCATCCTCGTCACAATAGTAAGTACTAAGCCTTCCTTGACTGTTATAAACCGTGACGTGTGATGTTGTCTAGCCTCCAAGTCCGAACCTAGCGAAGACACTGAAGAGTGTGCCACTGATGTTGAGGAACCACCCAAAAAGAAACGCGCTCCTGCCAAGAATAGCAAACGTGTTCCAACAGGTATGAACAGTTCTATTGATTGCCGAGGTTGTTGATGTCAAACCTGCATACGTTCACAAGGGAAGTATATCAATGGCAACGAGCTTCAAAAAGGCTTACCAAAAGAGGCACAAGGTACCAACACGACAAAGAACAAAGGCAAGGTTCAGGTTGGCGCTGGCAACCATCGAACACGTAAGTGTCTCCATATACTTCTCTGTTACATGTAAGGGTCAATCCTACTACAGCAGTTCAAGCTGTCAGTATTGGATCAGACGAAGAGGAAGAAAGCGCACCTGGTATAATCCACAAGTCTCTTCGAAAGGTTTCGAAGGTTTCCAGCCAGACAACCAAGGCCTGCACCGGAAGTTGTCGAAAATGTAAGTGTCTCAATGTACTTCACCATCACGTCTTGGTAAAATCTACTATAGCCATCGCGATGAGCGTCAGTGTCGAGTCAGAGGCTGAGGATGAAAATGACACACTTGGTGTAGGCCACAAAAGTGGTCATAAGGTGTTGAAGGCCACCAAGAACAAAAGCCGCGCGGAGCCGGTCACAATCAGTGATATGGAAGAAGACTTCGCCACTGATGATGGAGGAGCCGTCGAGCCCTTGACAACACGCGGGTTAAAAAGATCTTATGCGATGCTAGACATCCTGGACACAACTGGTGGTGAAAATACTACTGATGCGGAATTTGAACCACCCAGTGAAAGTGAGTTGACCAGCGCCGGTATAGTCGAGCTCGACGATAGCGATAAGGAGACTCCCAAGAAGAAGGCAGTTAAACCCTGGGTGAGAAAGGCAACCAGCGTTGAAATAATCGAGCTCGATGATGAAGACGAAACTCCAAAGAAGAAGAAGGTAAAACCTACGGTAAGAGAGGCGATCAAGGCGAAACAAGGGCAACTGGGTCAGGTGTGTTTTGTTGATTCTCGATTTGAAAGTTTGATTTTGATGAGATTGTTTATGAAGGACACGTGCGTCAACCTCCTATGCCTCACCTTCTGCTTAACGATATCACCTTATTTTATCACAATATCAGCTCGAATATTACCCGAACCAGCAAGCAAAGCGGTGCTGTCAAGAACTGGCGCTCACTGGTTGCTAATCAGGCTTCCAAATCCAGACACGAAGGCCCGGGAAGTTTGGCAGAATCCGCTCAGACTGCTGTCCAGTCTAAAGGGCGTACGACTACCTCATCCAGTGCAGCATGGATCAAGACTGGGGGATTTGATGATATGACCGTAACCGAGTCAAGGGGTTTCAACGATGAGGATGAGAGCCAAGAACGCGAGCATGCATTGTCCAGTCCCATCAAGGGAAACAAGCGACTCAATAGCACGGTAAGTTCTACAAATTGACAATATATCCTGCTTAAACACCTTTCTATAACTTAGGGCATCATTAAAGTGGAGCATACCCCGCCACCAATCAAGAGAAACGGTCGGAAGGACAAGTATTCGAATGTCGACCTTCCTACTGGATGCCAAGAACGGAACGTCTGGAGGGGCAAGCTGATTCCGACTTACATTCAGTATATTTCTTGCAAAGACGCTGTTTGGGGAATGAAAGATGGGGATGCGACTGTCGTTCTGCAGGCCATCTGGGATTATCTGTATGGAGCACGAATTCCAAGGCAGATAGTGTTGACGGGACCTGTCTTTGGAGTTGTAGGATATTTTTTCTCTTTCATTCTCACATGAACATATGCTAATACAATTCTCACAGGCTGATCAACGCCTGTGCGAGTGGCGCTGTGCGTTTGGCTCAGCAGCACTGATGATTGTCAACACGTTCTTCCTGGCGTTTGACTTCAATACAGATGAAGAACGCCAGGCGCTTTCAGCAGAGCAGCTTGAGGGCTACACCTTCCTCTACGGAGAAGTTGGTGTTAAAAAAAACAGGGAGGTGGGTAACAATATCGTAGCCGAATTTTATCACTCATTTCTTCTAGTCAACACGCAAAGGAATTTTTTGTGGACACCTTGTCCTCCAGACATTCGAAGTCCATCTAACTGCTACTACTGGTGCTGTCAACGTACCAAGCATTGGTGATCCTGATAATCCCAAGGGTGCACTCGCCCTTTCTGCGGCAGCGGTATTTATAATTCTATCGTGTTTTGCACTAATAACTTATTTCACAGATTGAACGAGCATTCACTTTGTGGCGTGATGGCTGCATTTCGATGGATTCTCTGAAGTCCGCCCCCAAATCCGGCAGCGGCATCATCAGGGTTGTGAACGACTCGACTGGAAAGACATCTGGAAAATCCACTGACTTCAACCAAGCTAACTGGTCCTCTGTTACCTCCGAATATCTTGCCTCCATCACGGCCAACTTTCAGGGCAAGCCAAAAAAGTTTGAAAGCCTTGTGAAGGAAGCCGCTACCTTCATTCAAAGTAAGAATTCTCAATGTGGAAATTTATCAAGTACACCCTCCAATCTTGATGATGTCATTTCTCTTGGTGAACGTGCTTTACTCATCGAGGAGTCTGGGGATGATGACGATGATGAGGAGAGCAATGAGTAGATCGTGAGTATTGATACAAATGGCATTTCCTAGTCTAACATCTGTTTAGTTTCATACAGTAGGGCAACTTCCGACACACAAGATCTGTTGTGTTTGTTTGTCATTCTCTTTTTCTACCTCTATGTATTGAACTTGATCCGCTTCCAGCTACTATTATACTCAGAACCCCTACTGAATCCCCACTCTGACTCTAAATTACAAAAAAAAATTGACCTGTTCTCCTTAAAAATATACTTGACGTTCATTTTACTGCACTTAGAATTTGCTTTGATTTTTGCGGAACTGGGCCCCTTGTTGTGAAGTCCTGCTTAACACGTGCTTAGTGCATTTAATTTTTGCGGAACCGGCCCCCTTGTTGTGAAGTCCTGCTTAACACGTGCTTAGTGCATTTAATATTCTTCTTGAAAGTTGCATAAACCTGCTTTGACCCTTTGGAACAGGCCAATTCTGCTCAAAATTAAGCAGGTAAATGCAAGTAATTAAGGGCATGGTGCTTATATCTACTTAAATAAGAGAGTGAATCAGCTTTTTTAAGCAAAGAGTTGCTTAATGAAATTCTGCTTAAACTGTCTTATTCTGAATTTAAGGCAATTTAAGAGCGACTTAAGCAACATGATGTTTTCCTGATGCAACCCAGATTTTGTCCCTCAGGGTTGATTTTCAGTACAAATTAGGATGAAAATTGGATGAATTTATTGGATGAATATAGGGTGAATTTATTGGATGAATATAGGGTGAATTAATTGGATGAATGCAGGGTGAATTAATTGGATGAATACAGGATAAATTGATTGGATGAATATAGGATAAATTGATTGAATGAATACAGGATAAATTGATTGGATAAATACAGGATAAATTGATTGGATAAATATAGAATAAATTGATTGGATGAATACAGGATAAAATGATTGGATGAATATAGGTGGAAAAATTGGACGAATATAGGATGAATTACTTGGATGAAACAATTGGATGAATATTATACAATATCTCATGATGAAAATTGGTTAAATAATCAATTATATTTTCAATTTTTGCGAGTTACAAATCATTGAATTACAAATATGTCACATGTGTCACTCTATTCGACCGAGAATAACCTCCAGCTTGACATCCACTTCTCCTTGAAGGTGCTCCGCAATCTCCTTTATACAAGAGTTCTTATCTCACCAATTTCGAACTTGATGTCACAAAGTTCGTCCTTGAGCCAATCCATGTCATCTTTGTCGAAACTGATACGCTTGCGTTTTGAACAGTGTTGGCCATCTTGAGGGGATCCGCCAGTACACCTTCGCTTTGGTACATCCCTTGTATCAGTATATATAATCTCGTGTAGATAAAACAAAATACCCTACCTTAAGCTTGAAATTGGATTGGAGACGGGGTTGATGAATGCGACGACCTGTCAAATCAGTCGAAGGTTTGGGCATGGGCGCCGGCTTGCTTGCACAGTCATGAATAAGAGATGAGTCAACATGTTGTCCAATAGAATAAGTAAGTCTCAGTGAGAAGAAAAAAGATGTGCTCACGTCAGAGATAACCGTGCTTACACGTTCATAAATTCGAATAGGGGATGACGAGTCGACCTGTTGTCCAACAGAGTCTCAGTGAGAAGAGAAGATGACGAATGGATGTACTCACATTTCTACGGATCCGGATAGGTGGAAAGTCTGATTCATCAGAGGGTAGTTCACGATGGGGTGAAAAAGGGGGTTGAGGGTAAAGTATAATGGGATGTCGAAGAGACTCCATGGCCATGGTGCAGGAACGTCGACTTTACTCAAATCTTGAACCCTTTATATATATTTCAGGATCCGGTTGGTTGGGTTCCCACACTAACCTGTATGAAGAAGGAAGCTTGTGGGTATGCATATGTGTCAACAATGCGTACAAGTCGTGTCGAGCTCCGGATCCAATGGTACCTATAAAATATTAATATTAACATGCACGCAGAAAATATTCCATTTACGCATCCTACCACATACAACAGCTAAATGGCAGCTAAGAAGAAAGGTGCTTCAGCCTCGCGATCGAATGCCGAAAAACTCAAGATAGCGATAAAACCTACTCCAAGGCCCAGAATCTCTTCAACATCAACATCTGCTCGTCAACGCTCTGCTCTGGGGGACACAACTGCTGCTGTCTTGAATAATACAACTGCGACTGTTGACATCAACAATACAACCGTGACTGTGACTACTGCTGCCGCCACCTTGAATAATACAACTGCGACTGTCGACATCAACAATACAACCACGACTGCGACTACTGCCGCCGCCACCTTGAACAATACAACTGCGACTGCAACTGACGACGTCGATGTCAATGATACAACTGCAACTGTCAATAATACAAACTTGAGCTCTATCAATGATCTCAGAGGTATAAAACATACCATTAATGCTATCAACAGGACTTCCTCATCCTACCCTTTACAGCACAGCTACAGAAGGCACAGGAAGAAAACGAGGGCTTGAAACAAGAGAACGAGAAGAACAGACATACAGCCAATCGACAAACAGCACGAATCCCACGTCCCTCTGGTGCCGTCTCGAACTGGAAGCTACAAGAGGCCATGCAGCTCACTGGAAGTACACAAATGAGCGAGATATACGCAGGAATCCAGGTATGTACTCACATTTGATATTGTGATGGTTAAGTCAATAGCTGATGTACATGTATGCAGCGTGTTGTGGTTGAGGCGGTTTGGGCCTCTCCTATTAATTGGTCTAGTCCATGGAATAAAATTCCTCCAAATTTGAAGGCTGATCTTTATGCCACGGTTAGTACGAGAATTTGAACCGAGTCAGCAGGTTTATCTGACCTATCATCTGATCTTAGGTGCGCTCAAAGGTGGAGGGCCTTGAACGTTATGAGCAGGATTGGGCTACAGAAGGTTTAGCACGTCAGTATTTAAAGAATCGACGAAGCTACAATTACCGACAAGGACGACTTGACGTACCTGAGAACTATCAGTACCTCAAGGACAATGCCGCAAAACGATCCAACACTCCTTGTGGCAACACTCATAAGCGCAAGGCTGCGGAGGAAAAAAGGGAAGCTACAGTGACGAAGAGGGCTCGGATTTCCAAAGGGAAAGAAAAGGCTATCAGCAACAGTGATGAGGAGGAGGATAGCGATCACGAAGGACAAGGGGATGATTTGGATGAAGATTGACTGAATGCCCCCACGTTGCATGTAATCATAAAGTATTTATATATATTTTGGTCTTGTCCCATTTCCGGCCAGAGATATGTTAACATTTTCCTTTTGTTTTCAAGAAGGTACATTCGCACTCTTTGCCATTTCATCTACGACTTCACGAAAGGGCTTTCTCCTCTCATCGTTTCCAGATTGCAGAAGATGACCAGAATGACATGCTTCAACTGATGTCCATCCACAGCACACAGGGGATATCCTGCATTCGATTTATGCTATAGCTAGGAGGTAACTGCGGCCAGCTGTAAGCGAATTTTTCCACCAAGTGCGTCAAATTTTTTATTCTATTCCAAAGCTTACATGCACCTGTGCAGAACGGATTTCGTCGCGTTGCTCACCCATGTTTCCCCCTTCTCCAACACATCCTCTTGATGAATTCCTTCATCAGAAGACTACGATCCCTCTAAATTCCCTCTCAATTCCCTCTTTCTCACCCCAAGACCCGACAAATCGAATATTTATGAAATTGTTTTCGTTGGTGGCCTTATTCATATTCTCAGATTTCCTCAACAGACTTGGGATCTGCTCCTCGATGTTGCACCTCTGTCCGTATCGAGACTACCGGCGGCGTCATAACTCAAGCGCAACACCACCGGACTAACCTGACTCTTGATACAGTCTTCATTGGGTTGCACACGTATCTGGGAGGGTCACCCATATGATATAAAGGGAGGGGATTCTGATTACTGTCGGGGTAGGTATTCTGAACTTTTGCTCTCCTCATGGAATTTACTGTATACTTTAGGAAAAAGATGGAGTCCGCTCACCACTGCTTGCTATTTGGCACCTTTGGAATCACGACAAGAAGACAAACGCCCCGAATCTACTGCAGTTAATCGAAATCCAACTCAACAATCGTCCCCATCCCGTACGGCTATTTTCCATGTCCCCGTGAAACTTTCAATTAACGATTCTTCAGATTACTACCATTGCTGTTTCTCAACCATTGGCTCACCTTGCCATTGGGCTCGGTGATGGCACAGTCATGTTATACAAGCATCTTGAGCAATCGCTCGCCTCGTCTACCTCACTCACTGCCTTGCCAAAAGGCCGCGCCATCCATGGACCATGAATCACCTACGGAACCAATCACTGGTCTTTCCTTTCGCGAACCAGAAGATGGAGTTTCCTATCTATTCATCGTGACCACTAACCGAGTTTTGGTGTATCATATGTGCGACTTTGGACTGGAAGAGAAAGAACATGGTAGTCGCAAGAGAGGCAATATATTCATGCGGAATTGAGGAACAGGGAAATTGTTATGCTTATGAAGGTGCTTACCTTTCTTTTCTTTCCTCCCTGAAATCAAAACTCATAGCATATAGGCCACAAGTCTAGCATCCATTCACATACAAATTATCTTGTTATCGTTACCCTGCCTTTTTTTTCTACACTATCCTTGCCATCAGCAACAGTTCGAAATCTACTTGCTCGGTCTCCCAATGCAGCAGAGACGGACATAACAAAAGTTGTCGTCTTCGACCCAGAGAACAAGCTTGTCGCATATTCTGGTATCTTCAAGCAAGGTGTCAGGGGAGTCATATCACAGTGGGAGAACATCTCCATCCTTTCCACTGATGGCAGTGTGAGTCATTTTCATTGATTTTTGTGAAAGAACTGGGCTGAGTGTGTCTCTAGCTTATGTGTCTCAAGGAGAAGTCAACATCTGAGAAATTAGAAATGCTGTAACGGAAATCGTTGTATCTTGTCACTCTTAACCTTGCCGCCACCCAGAACCTTGAGCAATCCAGCGTAGCTGACATACGCAGGCAATATGGAGATCACCTTTACACCCGAGGTGACTACGACGGGGCAATGAATCAGTATGTGCAAACAATTGGTCATCCTGTCTTACCTCGCACTGAACAGAAGCTCAACAGCTGGAATCGTAATATCCTTGGAAACAGCCACAGGGATGGTTGCATGGGTTTTTACATTGTGAACTCCAGAATCGAGTCTGTTGGTAGGTATCGGGGCTTATCTTGTTCACCTCGGTGAGCGAGCTGTTCAATTGTATAAATGCTTTTGATTGTCAGCCAGTTTAAACACTACAACTTGAGAATTCAAGCACGGTGAGATGAATCGAGCCTGCAAATGAGTACTACCATACTACAACGCGTACAGCCAAAAATTGCAGGACCATCACGGTACCGGTGTGACTTGTCAAATTTCAACTATCGTCTTCTCCATGGCACCTGGCAACAACGCTCAGAAGTACTGCACTTGTTGCAAACAATTTGTCACCAGAAAAGCGGAGCTTGCTCATCGCTGTGCTATGTTCAGCCATCCATATGCTTCA
>Ga0307517_10005589_pt1 | contig 18886 bp, 14 predicted proteins | sample 23_EM_MG_FD_194515 | JGI IMG/M metagenome (GOLD analysis project Ga0307517, IMG submission 194515) | Populus trichocarpa ectomycorrhiza microbial communities from riparian zone in the Pacific Northwest, United States - 23_EM | ecosystem: Host-associated > Plants > Roots > Unclassified | place... | reverse complement strand
TCGACCGTCTGTTCCAAACAAAAAACCCGCAGCAAAAGCTGCGGGTGCTATGACGAAGACTTGCGGAGAGGGTGGGATTCGAACCCACGGTACAGTGTAACCCGTACGACGATTTAGCAAACCGTTCCTTTCGGCCACTCAGGCACCTCTCCTTAATTCCGAAGGGGAGGCAAAAATAAAGATAAATCCGTTCCAACCCAAAAGAAAACCCCTCTGCTTCGCAGAGGGGTAAATATCTGGTAAATAAGGTAATCGGTCGTTTTACATGGCCGCCAGCTGTACTTTCTGTTGAAGCTCCATTACGTTTTCGCGGAACAGGCTGTCGGTATCCATGAGGTCTTTAACGGTCTGGCAGGAGTGAATGACCGTGGTATGATCCCGGCCACCGAAATGCTCGCCGATCGTCTTGAGGGAATTCTTCGTGAAAGCCTTGGCAAGGTACATAGTGATCTGCCTGGCCTGAACGATCTCTCGTTTCCGGGTCTTCTGCAGGAGCTTATCATAGGAGACATCAAAATACTCACAGACCATGCGCTGGATCGTCTCGATAGTGATTTCCTTGCTGCTAGTTTTCACGAAATTACGGAGCACTTTTTTCGCCAATTCTAGGTCTATTTCCCTCTTGTTGAGCGAAGATTGTGCCAAAAGTGATATCAGCGCCCCTTCCAGCTCGCGCACGTTGCTATTAATATTATAGGCCAGGTATTTCACCACCTCCTTAGGCATATCCAGCCCGTCATTTTTCATCTTTCTTTCCAGGATCTCTATACGGGTCTCATAATCAGGCACCTGCAGATCGGCGCTCAAACCCCAGCGGAAACGGCTCAAAAGACGCTCCTGCAGGCCGTCCAGGTCCTTCGGCGGCTTGTCCGAAGAAAGGATCAGCTGCTTGCCGGATTGGTGTAAGTGATTGAAAATGGCGAAAAAGGCATCCTGTGATTTTTCGGCCCTGTTGAAGAACTGCACGTCATCGATGATCAGCACATCCACCAATTGGTAGAAATGGATGAAATCATTGATCGCATTGTTCCGGCTATGGTCGACGAACTGGGTAATAAATTTCTCAGAACTCACATATAATACCACCTTATTCTGGTGAAGGCGCTTTACCTCGTTACCGATGGCCTGGGCCAGGTGGGTCTTCCCTAATCCTACCCCTCCGTAGATCACCAGGGGGTTGAAAGAATTGGCGCCCGGCTTCTCGGCCACCGTCTTCCCGGCCCGGCGGGCTACCCGGTTACAATCCCCTTCGATAAAACTATCGAAAGTGTATACCGGGTTCAGCTGTGCATCGATCTGCATCTTCTTCAGCCCGGGAATCACAAAGGGATTCTTAACAGGATTATTTATGATTAAAGGAAAATCCATTTCGTTATTGGAAAATGTTTTATAACCATGTGCCGGTATATCCATCGTCAACGGCTTGTTCTGGTGATTGCCGCTGTCTACCATGATCCGGTATTCCAGCATCGCGTCCTTTCCCAGGATCCGCCGCAGGGTCTTCGCCAATAAACTTACATAATGTTCTTCGAGATATTCGTAGAAGAATTGGCTGGGAACCTGTATCACCAAAATATTGCTCTTCAACTCCACTGGCTTGATCGGTTCGAACCAGGTCTTATAATGCTGCCACTCTACAATGTCCTTGATTATTTCCAAGCAATTAGTCCAGACTTTTTCAAACGATTTTGCCATTATTCAATCACCAATTTTTATGCCGATTATAAGAATTGTATTACTTGTTCTTCGAAAAGGAATGGATTCTAAAAAAGTTGTGCAGGGCGGCGAATATCAAAACTTTTTGTTGAATAAAAAATTTTTTTATCCACTTGTTTTTTGCTTCTTAGGACAGGTTGAGATTAATTCAATTTTTTTGATCCTTTTTACTCAAAACACCAATCCAGCCTAAGGGAGATAAGACCTTTCAAAAATAGTACCTAATTAAAAAATAAACATTGCAAACTTCAAAAAAACCATTTCTTTAAGACTTATTCACATCCGGTGCTTTGGGAGAGAAGCCTGTTTTCGGACCCCCTCGTCCATCGGCACCATACAATAGTAATGAACCTCAGAGTGTCGTAGTAGTTGGAACCAGCGCAGTGTAAGCTTAGTATTTACGAAGAAAGAAAAAATGAGTTTCGGTGATGACGAACCTTTCTTCATATAGTAGAGTTTTTGAGAAGTAGTTGAAGATACAAATAATTTGATTGCCTTGTGAAATCCCGGAGTTTTTTTTAAAAATTTACGGGATAACCTTTCCGGGATATTTTTTTATAAAAAAATAGTTCCATAAAGGCGGCTGGGTATTCTTCTTTTTATGTTTAATCAGCTGTTTTTAAATGACATACTTTAATACACTACCTTTAACTACTTTTGCCCCGAAAGGATGCAACGCACTCTCCAATTAAAATTATTGCCTTCGGAAGCCGCCACCAATTCCATCGTCCGGGAATATGCTGCCCTGGCCGCCGCCTGCCCGCCTGAAGATCTTTCCGGTTTCCAGCTGCTCAAACGATCCATCGACGCAAGGGGACGACAACCGCATATCGTCCTTACCATCCGGGCCTTTATTAATGAACCCTTCAGCGACCAGCCACCCCTGCTCATCAATTTCCCCGATGTATCCCGTTCGGAAAAAACAGCCATCGTCATCGGCGCCGGACCGGCCGGTCTCTTCGCAGCCCTGAAGCTCATAGAAAAAGGTATCCGCCCCATCCTCCTGGAAAGAGGAAAAGATGTCCGCTCTCGTCGGAGAGACCTGGCGATCTTAAATAAAGAAGGCCTCATCGACCCCGAAAGCAATTATTGTTTCGGCGAAGGCGGCGCAGGCACTTACAGCGATGGTAAATTATATACCCGCAGTAACAAAAGAGGCGATATCCACCGGATCCTTCACCTGCTGGTGCAGTTTGGGGCCGATGCCAGCATCCTTTACGAAGCCCATCCCCATATCGGCACCAACAAACTCCCGCAGATCATACAGGATATGCGCCGGCAAATAACCGATTGCGGAGGCATCTTCCTCTTTGAAAAAAAGGTTGTAGACTTTGTTCTACAGGACAATAAGATTAAGAAGGTGTTGACCGCCGACGGAGGATCCTTCGAAGCACAGGCCGTTATACTCGCCACCGGTCATTCCGCCCGCGACATCTTTTATTTATTACATGATAAAAAGATCCTGATCGAAGCCAAGCCCTTTGCCCTGGGCGTGCGCATCGAACATCCGCAAAACCTCATCGATAGCCTGCAATACCATTGTCCCGTCCGGGGCCCCTTCCTGCCCCCGGCTTCCTATAGCCTCGTGGAACAAGTCGGCGATAAGGGTGTATTTTCCTTTTGCATGTGCCCCGGCGGCATCATCGCCCCCGCTTCCACCGCTCCGGGCGAGCTGGTGGTCAACGGCTGGTCGCCTTCCAAACGCAATAATCCTTATGCTAATTCAGGGATGGTGGTCAGCGTGGAAGAAAAAGATTGGGCCGCCTTCCGCAGTCACGGTCCGCTGGCGGCGCTCCACTTCCAACAGCAGGTGGAACAGGCCGCCTTTCAGAAAGGCGGCGGTAAATTCGTTGCGCCCGCACAAAGGCTGGCGGATCTTGTCAAAGGTATGGTCTCCTCTTCTCTCCCCTCCTGCTCTTACCTTCCCGGCATCCATTCCGCGCCGTTGGGAGAAGTGCTCCCTCCTTTTATCTATGAAAGCCTCCGCCAGGGCTTTATCGCCTTCGGAAAAAAACTGAAAGGTTATTATACCAACGAAGCCGTAGTAGTGGCTACCGAATCAAGGACGTCTTCCCCCGTTCGGATACCGAGGGACGCCAGTAGTTTGCAGCATCCCCAGATAAAGAATTTATTTCCCTGCGGCGAAGGAGCAGGCTACGCAGGCGGGATCGTAAGCGCGGCCATGGATGGAGAAAGGGTCGCCGACCAGGTCGCAGGCCGGTATGCCGTCATCGGCTGATCAATCCCACTTCCGGCTGCGCGAGAGCAGCAGGCTATCCTCTATCAGTCTATTATTTTTGTAGGCTTTGTATTCTTTCCGGCATTCCTTCTTATCCTTTTTTTCCAGGGGCGCCGCCAGCAAAGCATTCAGATCGGGCCTGCCCCCATCGACCCAGGCGGTATACCAGAAATCCGCGATCAGGCTGGCGGAATGCAACAGCTGCTCGTTCACCGTCTTCCCCAGCTGCTGCGCGTATGCTTTGGCGAATTCCCGGCTGTAATTCTTCGACTCCCGGCCATTGCGGACCTCAATATGATATTTGGACGAATCGGGGAAAGCCGCCGCCACCTCCTTTTCCTTCCCGAACACATCGGGCAGCAAGGCATTCGCATGTCGCACCGCCTCCCAGATCGCCGCGGCCGGGTCGGCAAGATAACGGGCCTTGTGCCCGTCAGAAAGTTGATAGCGATTCATTTCCAGGTCAGGCACCGCACTCTCCCAGAGGTTATGCAGGCCCTTCTGCCCCGTCAGCTGACCGTCATAGTTGACAGCGGTATGCAGGGGTACATGGGCGTCCCCGATATAATGCCCCAGGTCGGTGGCATAGTACAGGATGCTGTCCCGGTCGCCCCGGCGAAAGGCCTCCGTGAGCTGCTGCTTCACGCGCAGCACCACATAGGGTAGAGTACCATACCGGTACAGTGTATCTTTTGTATATATACGTATCGCTTCGGCTTCGGACATCGGCATTTTCCAGGCCGCGGAATCGCCATATATCTCCAGGTCGATAAAATGTTTGGACCCTTCCGTGGGATCGGTATTGCGACGCGTATCCGGCCGCGGCGCTTCCTTGACAAGATAGAGCTTGTTCATATAGAAAAAAGATCGCATCTGTTTGGGCAATTGATAGATGGCCAGCTGCGCCACCGTACGGTGTACCAGGAATCCCCAGCTGCCACAGCTCAACACGATCGCCAGCAAACACAGGACGCCCACCGGCTTTCTGCTTTGAATGACCCGCATCCGGTCCATAGATAAAAATTTGCGCGAAAATCCGTTAAAAAAGCCAGTATCCATATTATTCCCCTACAGAATAATTTTTTAGTAACAAATCCCCTCAAGCACCGACTTATCTTATATTTGAGAACCTAAACAAGCACTTATGGACCTCCTGCAGGTAAACCACCTGAAAAAATACTTCGCGAACCAGAAAGCGGTGGATGACATCAGCTTCACGCTGCAGAAGGGTTCCATCTTCGGCCTGCTGGGACCGAACGGCGCCGGCAAGACGACCCTCATCCGCATGATCACCGGTATCTTTTATCCCGACGAAGGAGAGATCCTCTTCGAAGGCCGGCCTTTCGATCCCCTCCACGATATCCAGCGCATCGGCTACATGCCGGAAGAAAGAGGACTTTATAAAAAGATGAAGATAGGCGAACAGGCAGTGTACCTGTCCCAGTTAAAAGGATTGAGCAAACAGGACGCCACGCAAAAAGTAAGGGAATGGTTCGTCAAATTCGAAATGCAGAGCTGGTGGAATAAAAAAGTGGAAGACCTGAGCAAAGGGATGGGACAGAAATTACAATTCGTCATCACCGTATTGCACGAACCCAGGCTGATCATCCTGGACGAACCTTTCAGCGGCCTGGACCCCGTCAACTCCCAGCTCATCAAGAACGAGATCTTCAACCTGGCCAAAAAAGGCAGCACCATCATCTTCAGCACGCACCGCATGGAACAGGTGGAAGAGATCTGCGATCATATCATCCTCGTGAATAAAGGCAGTAAGATCCTCGACGGCAGCGTAGCCGGCGTGAAGCAACAGTTCAAGGAGAATCTCTTCACCATCGGGCTGGACCAGCCGGATACGCCTGTATCTTCGCCTGCCTTCGAAGTGGTGGGCAAAAATGGTCCCAACCTAGTCGTAAAGATCCGCGAAGGGTTCCGCCCCAATGACGTGCTGGAACATTTTATCCGGCAGAACAAGGACATCAATTTCTTTACGGAAATGCTGCCCTCCCTGAACGATATTTTCATCCGCCTGGTGGAAGGCACTCCTGTCTCCCGGCAATTCCAAACTGCAACGGCATAAACCAATCTCCCATGAGCAAGATCTGGCTGATAACGAAAAGGGAATACCTGACCCGCGTACGCAATAAGACCTTCCTGATCTCCACCTTCCTCCTCCCCCTGGTGATCGTCCTGTTCATCGTGGGCTCGGTGCTGCTGGCCATCAACGGGAAGAGCCGGCATAAGATCGCCGTCGTCGACGCGAACGGGTACTTTAAGGATTACCTGAAGGGCGACTCTTCCATCAGCTTCGTTTTTTTGCCGGCGGCAGACACCCTCGGTTATGAAGAAAAAGGCTGCACCGGCGTCCTGATCATCCCGTCCCTGCAGGAAGACCAGAAGACGATCTATCGCCTGAAATATAAGAAGCAATTGGGACTGGCCGGCGTGGAAGACCTGAGAGGAAGGATCAACAGCGCCATCACCGACCACATGATCTATGAGAAGACGAATATCAGCAGGGAGCGCCTGGATTCCATCCGGGCCAAATCCAATATCGCAGAGCTGCAAACGTTCGAAGACCGCGGAAAAGAATCCAGGGCATCCAGCCAGGGCCTTTCCTACGGGATCGGCTATGCCAGCGGATTCCTGATCTATATCCTCACCTTCGTATATGGCGCCGCCGTCATGCGCGGGGTCATGGAAGAAAAGACCAACCGGATCGCCGAGGTCGTCATCAGCTCCGTCCGCCCCTTCCAGCTCATGATGGGCAAGATCGTGGGCATCGGGGCCGTGGGCCTTACCCAATTCCTGCTCTGGGTCATATTATTGGTGGGCCTCTTCGTCGTCGCCCAGGGCTTTATCCCCCACGATACCTGGAATGAAGTGCAGCAGATCCAACAGGCCAATGCCATGGGTAACCCCTCCGCCGCACAGGCGGGAGCCGCCGCACAGAAGATCTTCGCGGTCAAGAGCGCCGTCGATAGCGCCAACTGGGGCCTCATCCTCTTCTGCTTCCTCTATTACTTCCTCGGCGGCTATCTCTTTTATTCTTCCCTCTTCGCGGCCGTCGGCAGCGCCGTGAACGAAGACCCCCAGGAAGCGCAGTCCCTGATGCTGCCCATCACCATGCCCGTCATTTTTTCCTTTATCGTTATGTCCATCGCCATACAGGATCCCGGCGCACCGCTGGCCGTATGGGCCAGTATGATCCCCTTCAGCTCGCCCATCGTCATGATGGCCCGCATCCCCTTCGGCGTGCCCGGCACCGTGCCCTGGTGGCAGTTGGGCCTTTCCATGCTATTCCTGGCCCTGGGCTTCATCTTCACGGTATGGCTCGCCGGCAAGATCTACCGGACAGGCATCCTTATGTATGGTAAAAAAGCGACCTGGAAGACCCTGTGGAAATGGGCCTTTAAAAAGGTCTGACCGCCCGGCCCATCCATCCGATCGGCCGGCCCATCCGGCCCCGAAGATTCGTCCAACACTTCAAAAAAATATTCTCTCTCCCGGATGGAATTACGAATTCTATCGTATATTTATACGAAATTACTCGTAGTTTAGTTGGGTTTAACAAAATAGAGATTACATCTCATGTGTAGTTGTACAAACGGGACTGTTCCCAGTCCCGTTTCTTATTATACTTACTCCCTTATATGCTATTGCTGTCAGCCCGCATGCAACATGCGAAGGATGGGATATTCTGAATTATCGGCCTCCGGCTCGGCCTCTTCCTTAAAAAATTCTACATTCAGCTTGACCGAGGTCTTCTCTTTCACCGTCACTCCCGGACGTTTATAGGATTGATAGCCTTTCTTATCGAAGAACACCGTCACCTGGGTGGCGGGCAATTGCGGGAAACGGAAATAGCCATCCGCATCCGTCATTACTTCCTTGCTGTTCATGGTGCCGGGAATAAAAGCGGAGACCGTCACTCCGGACAAAGGCTTTTTCGTAACGCCGTCCATGACATAACCATGTAAGATCCCTTCCGTCTTGCCGCCATTAGCTCTTGACAGCAGCGCCAGGGGAAGGACCAGCGTCAATAAGAGCCATTGTTTGGTATTTCTCATAAACCCGTTTTTTTAACTGCTCGTTCTACTGTCCCACCAGGGGATGATCCAGCGCGGACCGGAACTCCTCCCAGATCTCTTTCACTACTGTCGCCGCCGGAAGGATCGAATGCACCAGGGCGCTCACCTGTCCTATTTCCAGCTCTCCTTCTTCCAGGTCCCCTTCGAACATGCCTGATTTCGCTCTGCCCTTTCCTAACAGCTGCTTCATTTCTTCCGGGGTGACGCCCCTTTGCTCGGCTTCCTGCACCTGTTGGAAAAAATGGTTGCGGATCAGGCGGACCGGGGTCAGCTGCTTCATCGTTAGTAAGGTATCCCCTTCCTGCGCCCGGACCACCGCCTCTTTAAAGTTGTCATGCGAAGAGGCTTCTTCCGTGGCCACGAACCGGGTGCCTACCTGCACTCCCGTCGCCCCAAGCACCATCGCCGCCAGCATTTGCCTGCCCGTAGCGATGCCGCCTGCTGAAATTACCGGAATTTTTACACTTTTGCAAACCGCTGGTAACAAAACCAGGGTAGTTGTCTCATCCCGGCCATTATGGCCCCCCGCCTCGAACCCCTCGGCCACCAGGGCGTCGCACCCTGCCTTTTCCGCTTTCAGGGCGAATTTGCTGCTGCTGACGACATGCACCACCGTGATCCCCTTCTCCTTTAAGACGGGTGTCCAGGTAGCCGGGTTACCGGCCGATGTAAAAATAATTTTAACGCCCTCCTCCAGGATCACCCGTACGTGCTGGTCGATATCCGGGTACAACAAGGGCAGGTTGACCCCGAAAGGCCGGTCGGTGGCCGCCTTGCACTTCCTTATATGTTCTTGTAATACAGCGGGATACATACTACCACTGCCGATCAGGCCCAGGCCGCCCGCATTACTGACGGCGGCCGCCAGCTTCCAGCCGCTGGCCCAGATCATGCCCGCCTGGATAATAGGGACCTCGATGCCGAAAAGACGGGTAACTGCATTGGAAAAAGGCTGGGACATGGCTGTTGGTTTTAGGACCGGCACACCCGATCAACTCTCCCCCAGGTCGATCTCGGTATTGTCCCCGATATTCAGGCTGCGGGATTCGCCCTTTACCTCGGTGTCGCTGCCGATAAGGGAATGGGTCAGGACGATATCGTAAAGATCGGCAAAGGAGCCGATGATGGAATCTTTGATAATGGAATAATTCACATGGGTCTTCTCCCCGATGGCCACATTCGGGCCGATGATGGAATTGCGGATATCGCAGCCCGGCGCGATGCTCACGGGCTGGATGATGATGGTGTTCTCGAACTGGTGATCGGGCGCGATCGTACCGCCGAACTTCTTCAGCAGCTTGGCGTTGGAATCCAGCAAGGTTTCCTTCTTGCCGCAGTCAAACCAGTTCTGCACCTTGAAGGAATGGAATTGAACGCCGTTGCGGATCATACATTCGATGGCGTCGGTGAGGTTGTATTCCCCGTAACTGGTCAGCTGGTTGCGGATATTGTTTTCCAGGCAATCGAAGAGGTTGGCGCTCTCCCGGATGCGGTAGATCCCTACCAGGGCCATGTTCGACTTCGGTATCTGGGGCTTCTCCACCACCCGGCCGATGCTGCCGTCATCTTCCAGTTCGGCCACCCCGAAATTGCGGGGATCGTCCACTCTTTTCACGCCCAGCAAAGAATGCGGGACGTTGAGCACCTGCTTTACGTCATACTCGCAGATGGTATCCCCCAGCACGATGAAGATCTCGTCGTCACCCACGATGCCCCGGGTCAGCAGGACGGCATGTCCAATTCCGTGGCGTTCATTCTGGTATACGAAATGCGTAGTGAGATGGGGGTATTTCTGCTTGACAAAATCCTGGATCTTTTCGCCGAGATAGCCAACGATAAATATGAATTCATGGATGCCCGCTTCCATTAACTGATCGACGATGATGGAAAGGATGGTCTTCCCCGCTAAAGGGATCAGTGCCTTGGGTTGCGTATACGTATGGGGGCGTAATTTTGTTCCTGCTCCAGCTACCGGAATGATCGCTTTCATATAAGTCTGATGAAGTAAAACGCGTGTGAAAATAGTGAATTTTATTATTCCAATCGCTTATTTAAGTTTTTCAGGGCCGCCCGTACATTATATAGATAGTTCGCCTATTTTTGCGCCATGGAAAAAGACACCCTGGTTTTTGACCTCATTCAGAAAGAACTCCAGCGCCAGCGTCATGGCATAGAACTGATCGCTTCGGAAAATTTTACCTCCCTGCCCGTCATGCAGGCAATGGGCACTGTCCTTACCAATAAATATGCGGAAGGCTACCCGGGTAGAAGGTACTATGGCGGCTGCGAAGTGGTCGACCAGGTTGAACAGCTGGCTATCGACCGGCTCAAGCAGATCTTTAACTGCGAATACGCCAACGTACAACCTCACAGCGGCGCACAGGCCAACGCCTCCCTGCTGCTGGCCATCCTGCAGCCCGGCGATACCATCCTGGGCCTCGACCTGAGCATGGGCGGTCACCTGACACACGGCTCCCCCGTCAATTTCTCCGGCAAACTCTATCGCCCCGTCTTCTACGGCGTCAAAAAAGAGGACGGCCTCATCGACTACGACCAGATGGAAAAAGTAGCGGGACAGGAAAAACCCAAGGTCATCATCTGCGGCGCCTCCGCCTATAGCAGGGACTGGGATTATGCACGCATTCGCAAGGTCGCGGACAAGGTCGGCGCCTTCGTCTGGTGCGATATGGCGCACCCCGCCGGGCTCATCGCGAAAGGCCTGCTGAATTCACCCTTCGATCATTGTCATTTCGTGACCTCCACCACACATAAAACATTACGCGGTCCCCGCGGCGGCATCATCCTGATGAAGAAGGATTTTGAGAATACTTTCGGACTGAAGGACGTCAAAGGAAATATCCGCCCGATGAGCAACCTCCTCGATATGGCCGTATTCCCCGGCACGCAGGGTGGTCCTCTCGAGCATGTCATCGCGGCCAAAGCCGTCTCCTTCGGCGAGATCCTGTCGGACAGCTTCACCACCTATGCGAAGCAGATCATCACCAACGCACAGGCCATGGCGAAAGCCTTTACGGCAAAAGGATATAATATCGTTTCCGGCGGCACGGACAATCACCTGATGCTGATCGACCTGCGCAATAAGAATATCAGTGGTAAGAAGGCAGAGATCGCTCTGGACAAAGCAGAGATCACCGTCAACAAGAATATGGTGCCCTATGACGACAAGACCGCCTTTGTCACTTCGGGTATCCGTATCGGTGTGCCCGCCGTCACTACCCGCGGTATGAACCCGTCCCATATGAGCACGATCGTGGAGCTCATCGATAAGGCCCTCACGCATGCGGAAGATGAAGCCGTGCTGAAGTCGCTTCGCGGAGATGTGAACACATTCATGCAGCAGTTCCCATTATATCCCGAGCTGGGCTAGACATAGCGGAAGACCCCTGCCGGAAGGCCGGCATCTGGCGGCATCAGGCGTGGAGTATAGTTCGGGAGCCCGCTGGCTACGAGGCCATCCGGCCAAACAATTTAAAAAAACCCATCTTATGCTACAAAGAAAACAAACCTTGTGGATGCTGCTGGCCGTCGCCTGCGCAGTATTGACCCTGAAATTTTCTTTTTACAGCGGAAATAAGCTGGGAGGCTCCCCCGGGGTCAGCCCCGCCCAAAGGCCATCCGAATTCACCTACCTTACCGCCTCTTCGAACATTCTCCTGCTGATCCTTACGGTGATCGTCATCGCAGGCGGTCTGTTCGCCATTTTTAACTTTAAGAACCGCAAGTTCCAGCTTCGCGTCGTCATCGGGCTCATCCTCTTGTCCCTGGTCAATATTTTCCTTTTCTGGCGCGAGACCAATTCCCCCAACTGGCAAAGCGGCAATTACGCCCTCACCGCCCTCCTGGCCCTGGCCACCCCCTTCTTCTTTTTCTTTGCCGCCAGAGGCATCTACAAGGACGAGCGGCTGGTAAAGAACGCCGACAGGCTGCGATAATGCCCCGCCCGGGGATGACCGGTAGAAATTAAATTGGGTTTATTCTGTAACTTCAGACGGTTTTCGAAGTTTATCACTTAAAGACTCCCGTCCATGCTGAAGAATTATCTCAAGATCGCCTTCCGTAACCTCTGGCGACATAAGATCTTTTCCTTTATCAATATTATGGGCCTGGCAGTGGGGATGTCGGCCTGTTTCCTCATCTTTTTATATGTGCGTTTCGAGCTGAGCTATGATAATTTCCATAGCAAGGCCGACAGGATCTACCGGGTGGTATGTGATATCAAAACACCGACGGAAGTCCTCCATTTCAGCGTTCCGGCCTGGGCCATGCCCAAGAATATCAAAGAGGAGTTCCCCGAAGTGGAATCCTTTGCCCGGGTCACCGGCGACAATATGCTGATCCGGAGAGGCGACGTAAAATTCCAGGAAGAGAATATGCTCTGGGCCGACTCCACGCTCTTTTCGGTCTTCGACTTCAAACTCCTGAAAGGCAATCCGAAAACGGCCTTGCAGCAACCCCTCAGCGTCGTATTCACGGAGACGGCCGCCAAAAAATATTTCGGCAAGTCCGATCCTGTCGGGCAGACCGTGCTCATCAACCCCGACGGACAGCCCGCCACCGTGACGGGCGTCATGAAAGATATTCCCGAGAATTCACAGATAAGAGGAGATGTATTCGTCTCCATGTCCACCCTTACCCAAAAGTTCGCGCCTAAGATCGAAGAGCAATGGGGCAATTTCGGCGCGACGACCTTCCTGCTCTTAAAGCCCGGCACCAGGCCTGAGGTCCTCCAATCGAAATTCCCCGCCTTCCTGGAGAAAAGGGACGGCAAGGGAATGCGGGACAGCAAAATGTCCTATACCCTCCTCATGGAGCCCCTGCGATCTGTCTATCTCTATTCCACCCGCGACGGCAGCAAGACGGGTAATATGAGTAATATCTATATCTTCTCCATCGTCGCAATCTTCATCCTGCTGATCGCCTGCTTCAATTTTGTCAACCTCACCACGGCACGCTCCGCGGAAAGGGCCAAGGAAGTAGGTATCCGCAAAGTGGTCGGCGCGGAAAAGATCCAGCTGGCCAGGCAATTCATCGGCGAGTCCGTGATCATCTGCCTGATCTCCTTCCTGATCACCATCGGGGTCTGCCTGTTGCTCCTGCCCTTGTTCAATAAACTATCCGGCAAGACCATCAGCCACGGCATCTTCGAACATCCGCAATATGTTCTCATCCTTTTCCTGTCGTCCATCGGCATCGGCCTGCTGGCAGGCATCTATCCCGCCCTGGTATTATCTTCTTTCAAGCCCGTCGTCGTGCTGAAGGGCCGCTTCGTCACCGGCACAAAGGGCATCCTGCTGAGGAAAGGCCTGGTGGTGGCGCAGTTCACCATCTCCATCGCCCTGATCATCGCGACCATCATCGTCTATATGCAGACAGGCTATATGCGGAGCCAGGAGCTGGGCTTCAATAAGGACCAGGTGATGGTGGTCGATACCTACGGCGATGATGCCAAAGAAGTCTTACGGCAGTCCGTCACTACTTTGCCGAACGTGAAGTCCGTCTGCATGAGCTCCAGCGTCCCCGGCAGCGGCGATCCCACGGCTTATTCCGAGATCGAGAATATCAAAGGCGACCTGCAGATCGCCAACCTGGAGCTTTTCTTCGTGGACTTCGATTATATCGGCCAGTTCAAGATCAAAATGCTCGCCGGCCGCAGCTTCTCCAGGGATTTCGGCACCGATACCACACAAGCCATGATCCTGAATGAGGCCGCGGTAAAAATGTTCGGCTATCATTCTCCCGAACAGGCCGTGGGTAAGCGCTTCAAACAATGGGGCAGGGAAGGTAAGATCATCGGCGTCATGAAGAATTTTCATTTCCGGTCGCTGCAGGAAGAGATCAAGCCCCTCAGCATGCGCATCGAACCCAGGGGCTGCAACCTCCTCGCTATAAAAGTAGCGTCCGGCAACCTGCCCGCTACGATCGCCGCCGTTGAAAAAAAATGGCAGGCGGCCATCCCCAACCGGCCTTTCAGCTATTTTTTCCTGGATGAGTTCTTCGATAAGCAATACCGCGCGGAAGAACGGTTCGGCAAGCTGTTCATGAACTTCGCCGTACTGGCGATCTTCATTTCCTGCCTCGGTCTGCTGGGCCTGGCCTCTTACAGCACCATCCAACGAACGAAGGAAATAGGTATCCGCAAGGTCATCGGGGCCAGCGTCGCCAATATCGTCAACCTCCTGTCGAAGGAATTCATATTGCTGGTGGGTATCGCCTTCCTCATCGCTTCGCCGCTGACCTGGTATTTCATGCACCGCTGGCTGCGGGATTTCGCCTACCGGATCCCTATCAGCTGGTGGATGTTCGCCCTGGCAGGTATCCTCGCCATGCTGATCGCCCTGTTCACCATTAGCTTCCAGGCTATCCGTGCAGCCGTAGCGAATCCGGTGAAGAGCCTGCGGGCGGAGTAGGCGAATAGGCCGTTAAACTAATTTAAATTCGTTTGCCCGGGGAGGTGAATAACTCTTTTTTTCAAAAAAAGAAAAGAAGAGTTATTAATTTTGTGCATGAGCATTTCGGAGACCATAACAAATGATCCTCTAACGCAAAAAGATCACATCGAATTAATTAATCAATTTGACACCATGAAGCTTGAATTGATTGATCAAATCAATAAATCCAGGAAGGAGCTCATTGTCTGGATTGTAAGCGTAGGGCTGTTACATACTGTTCTGTCCATCCTTGTGGAAAAATTCCTATAACCGCCGGATCTAAAGGAACTTCCCCGTATAACTCTCCTTCACCTTCTTCAACCCCAACGGGACCCCTGCATATACCAGGCTTCCGCCGTCATCACCCGCTTCCGGGCCCAGGTCGATGATCCAGTCCGCAGACTTGAGCACATCCGTATTGTGCTCGATGACGAGGATGGAATGCCCCTGCTCGATAAGAGCATTGAAAGAGGCCAGCAGCTTGCGGATATCGTGAAAATGGAGGCCCGTGGTGGGCTCATCGAATATGAAAAGGATATGCCCCTGCGCCTTGCCCTTGCCCAGGAAAGAGGCCAGCTTCACCCGCTGCGCTTCCCCGCCGGATAAGGTGTCGGAGCTCTGACCCAGCTTCACATAGCCCAGGCCTACATCATGAAGGGGCTTTATTTTCTGGAAGATATCTTTCTCCTCCTTAAAGAATTCCAGGGACTCGTCCACACTCATTTCCAGCACCTGGTAAATGCTCTTCTCCCGATAGGTCACTTCCAGCACTTCATCCTTGAACCGCTTGCCGCCGCAAACTTCACAGGTAAGATGCACGTCGGCCAGGAACTGCATCTCCACCACCTGTTCCCCTTCTCCCTTGCAGGTATCACAACGACCTCCGTCCACGTTGAAGGAAAAATGTTTGGGCTGGAACCCGCGCGTCTTGCTCAGCGGCTGCCGGGCATAAAGGTCCCGGATCTCATCGAAGGCCTTTATATAGGTGACAGGATTACTGCGGGATGACTTGCCGATCGGGTTCTGATCCACCATCTCCACCTGGGAGATACGATCGATATCCCCGGTGATCGCCTTATGCAAACCGACCTTGTCAGCAGGCTCGCCCTTTAGCTTCTGCAGGGCAGGGAAGAGTATCTGTTTCACCAGCGTGGTCTTTCCACTACCGCTCACGCCGCTGACGACACAGAGGAGGTCCAGGGGGAATTCTACCGTGATATCTTTTAGATTATGCTGCCGGGCTCCCTGCACGGTGATGGAATATTTCCAGTTGCGCAACGTTTTCGGCGGAAGGATCGCCAGTTCTCCTTTCAGGTATTTGCCGGTAAGACTCTTATCATTGGCGATCAGCTCATCATAATTCCCCGCGGCCACCACTTCCCCGCCGAGATGACTGGCCAGGGGACCCATATCTATAATATAATCCGCCTCCCGCATCATCATTTCATCATGCTCCACTACGACCACCGTATTGCCCAGGTCCCGCAATTCCTTCAGCACCAGGATCAGCTTCTCCGTATCCCGGGAATGCAGCCCGATGGAAGGCTCGTCTAATATATATAAGGAGTTGGTGAGGTTGCTGCCTAATGAACGGGTCAGCTGGATGCGCTGGCTCTCTCCGCCGCTGAGGCTATTGGCCAGGCGATCGACGGTGAGATAACCCAGCCCCACATCGAGCAGGGTCTTCAGCCGGTGATGGATCTCGATGAGGATCCTTTTGGCGATCTGCTGATCGTATTCCGACAGGGTCAGCCCCTCGAACCATTTCATCAGGTCCTTTATCTGCATCTCGCATAATTCACCGATATTCTTACCGCCGACCTGGATATAAAGGGCTTCCTTCCGCAAACGATAGCCCTTGCACTCCGGGCAGAGGGTCCGCCCCCGGTAACGGGACAACAGCACCCGGTACTGCACCTTGTATAAATTCCTTTCCACTTCGGCGAAGAAATCATTAATGCCCTGCACATGCTCGTTGCCTTCCCAAAGGTCCTTGTATTGCTGCTTGGTAAGGTCGATGACAGGTTTATGAACGGGGAAATCGAATTTTTTAGCCGCTTTGACGAACTGGTCTTTCCAGGCCACCAGTTTCTCTCCCTTCCAGGGGGCCACGGCCCCTTCATATACGCTCAATCGCTTGTCCGGGATGACGAGGTCGCCGTCGATGCCCAACACCTGGCTGAAACCCTCGCAGGTGGGGCAGGCCCCGAAAGGATTATTGAATGAAAAAAGATTGGGGACTGGCTCTTCGAACTGGATGCCATCCAGCTCGAACCGGTTGGAAAAAGGCAGGCGATGGCCGCCATTCACTTCCAGCTGCATCTCTCCTTCTCCTTCATAAAAAGCAGTGTTGATGCTGTCGGCCATCCGGTGCAGGTCGTCCTCATCGAATTCCTTGACGACCAGCCGGTCGATCAGCACAAATATCCCCACCCCTGCTCCGGAAAACTTCTTCTTCAGCGCTTTCTCCTCTCCTTCCAGCAATTCTTCGATGCGAAGGGTCTCTCCGGCCGCCGTGGCCTTTGCCGGTCCCGCTCCTGCAGGCGCGGCGGAAGACAGGTATACCCTGGCGAACCCCTTTTGAAGGAGGATATTCAGTTCCTCTTTGATCGTGCGGTTCTTATTGAGCTTGAAAGGCGTTAGCAGCAGGACCCTGTCGCCGGATGCCAGGGACCGGATCGCGGCCAAGACATCCCCTACATCGTCTTTTTTTACCAGCCGCCCCGATACGGGAGAATAGGTCTTGCCGGCACGGGCAAAAAGGAGACGCATATAATCATAGATCTCCGTCATGCTGCCGACGGTGGACCGGGGCGTCCGGGTGATCACCTTCTGCTCGATGGCGATGGCAGGACAAAGACCTTTAATATAGTCCACATCGGGCTTATTCATGCGGGCCATGAATTGCCGCGCATAGGCGCTGAGGCTTTCCGCATAACGACGCTGCCCTTCCGCGAACAGGGTATCGATGCTGAGAGAGGATTTACCCGACCCCGAGACCCCGGTGACCACAATGAGACGGCCCCTGGGGATATCCACGTCGATATTCTTCAGGTTATGGACCCTGGCCCCCCTGATCTGGATGGCGTCCACCTTCTGCACAGTGGCCTTTTTTGCCTTTACCGGCTGTTTTACATTACCCGTTATACCCATACATTATATATAATGGCAAACCTACATCAAAATGACAAATTATTTAGCAAAATCTCAGGAGCAGCATTGGTGTGCATAGATGTATCCGATGAGGTCTTTCCCGACCAAAAGGGTGCCGGGAAGCGTCTATTTTCGGAAAAATATAGGCGTGATAGGACAATTTAAGTAGTTACTTTTATGGATTATTGTGTGTATTGGAGAATTAAAAAACAAAAAATTTCCCAAAATGTTGTTTTTTCCAAAAAATGTATATCTTTAAACCTGATTGTAGCAACATCTATTTTTGCACAATGAGATTAAAATTGTGAATTACTTTTTTAACATCTAAAACACTCTGCCTACTGATTACTTCTACATAGAAAAACCGAACCATCTTTAAAATCCATTTATATATCCTATCACCTTTTAAAAACCGTAGAAGTTTATGTCATTGCTACGCAAAAAAACTGACCACGAACTTATCCATTCATTCCGTGATGGAGATCTTCACGCTTTAGAAGCCCTCATCATCCGTCACAAGGATAAGCTTTACACTTCCATTCTTTTTCTCGTTAAGGACAAATACCTTGCCGAGGACATTTTCCAGGACGTTCTTATCAAAATCATCGACACCATCCGCGGTGGTCGCTACACAGAAGAAGGAAAGTTCCTTCCCTGGGCCATGCGTATCGCTCACAACCTCTGCGTGGACCATTTCCGCAAGGTCAAACGTACGCCGGCTATCAAGACCAGCGACGACCGGGATATCTTCGAAGTGATCAACTTCACCGAAGAAGGCGCCGATACCAAGATGATGAAACGCCAAAGCCATGACCGGGTACGAAAAATGCTCGACATGTTGCCGGAAGATCAGCGGGAAGTCATCATCCTCCGCCACTATGCCGATCTTTCCTTCAAGGAGATCGCCGCTCTTACCAATTGCAGCATCAACACGGCCCTCGGCCGCATGCGCTACGGTCTTATCAACCTGCGTAAAATGATGACTGAAAAGAAGATCGCCTTATAAAATTAAAGACAAGGATTGAAAGATGGTAGTCCTATCGTAGGTACGAAATACGAATGAGGCGATGTTTTTTAGAATTTTTAACGACCCCATGGGATTGGTTAACAAATACAACCGCTAACTTCAACATGCGTTTTGTTTGCTTTCAGTCAAATCATAAAGTTCTTATTATAAAAAGAGTTCCTGCTTCCGGCAGGAACTCTTAACGATCTTGTCATTCTGGTCCTCCATCCGATGA
>Ga0307517_10005588_pt1 | contig 18890 bp, 17 predicted proteins | sample 23_EM_MG_FD_194515 | JGI IMG/M metagenome (GOLD analysis project Ga0307517, IMG submission 194515) | Populus trichocarpa ectomycorrhiza microbial communities from riparian zone in the Pacific Northwest, United States - 23_EM | ecosystem: Host-associated > Plants > Roots > Unclassified | place... | reverse complement strand
TTAAGTTGATGTGGCATAAGTGGAAGAGGCTCTGCTCATTTAAGCTAATTTAAGTTTTTGTAGATTCAATAAAAAAATTTGGGAAAGATTTCTATTTTAATATATGATAGAACCTTGAGGAATTAGTCATGCGCAATAATCTGGAATACCTTGGAGAAAAAAAAAAGGAGCTGGAAATGGCAAAATAATCCGATGAAGGCGTTAAAAATTCCAGAGAGAAATTGGAGTTGCGATCTTGGGTTGAAAGGGCCCAGATATCTATCTACCTGATCCATAACTCTTAAAACTAAACCTAATAATCAGCCCATAAACCTAATGGGCCTTTGATGACCATACAACCCGTATCACGTAATTCGGGCGCAATTCTCACGGGTCCGAGGCTACTAACTTGCCTCATCCTCTCTGGGTTTTAGTTTAGTTTTCTGTCTCAGAGACTCGGCAACTTGTGTTCCTTAGTTATATTTATCTTCTGCTAAACTGATAAAACCCTAGACAACTTTAATTTGCTTCCAGACATTAATTTTCTCTAGCGTTCTTTATAATATCTTTAACAACTCTCGAATTGTAACTTCGAACCTTCAGTCATGGGAAAGTCAAGGTGCGTAATTTCCCTTCTTCTTCTTCTTCTTCTTCTTTTTTATTAATGACTGTTGTTCTTTTGATTTTTTTTTTATTTTATGTTTGCAGACAAGATGCTGCGTCTAAAGCGGACCGTAAATTCGAGAAGAAGGTTCAGTTCTATAGCAGTGAGTGTTAATTCTCTTTTTTCCTTTTTAATTAACTAATGGTTCCTCTTCTTTTTCCTAGCTCTATCCTCTATTATATTTCTTGTATTTGCTTTTCAATGCAGAGGTCAGAGATGCAGTTGCTGTTTTGACTGCTCAAAAATCTATTACTAAGGTAACCGATTGTAGTTTTCACTTTAGTTGTCTCAGAATAGTATAGTTTTTTCCCGGTTATAATGGGATTTACACGGGTCTAGATTGTGCTTCTGATGCTTGCGTAAATTGCCGAATTCGTAGAAATTATACTCAGAAGTCTTCTATATAACCACGGTATCTCTATTACATAGTTTCAGATGGCTTATCAGTGGAATGTTTCAGTTGTTTGAGTTCTGAAGAAGATTCTTCATGTGCGTTTTTTTATTAGTTGCAATTATGTCCTTTTGATGTTTTTAAATGATGGGGCAGTCTCTAGATCTCTTATTTTCATCGAGGACTACTACTTATGATAACTTGAGAGGTTTGATAAATGTTTGTGCTTGTTTTAATTGGGTTTTTATTCTTGAGCACTGAATGGAATGTATATAACTTGATCTAGTGTTTGCGGCTTTGCAAATTAGTCAACATTGAAAACCTATGTTTCTGCAAATGTCAATTGGAGTTTTTATAGGCTCTTGGTGTCCATGCCTCACTATGGAATGTTCTTCTTTCATTTTTATTGTTGGGATCTTATTAGTTTCTGCCTTATTATATCATGAACTAAACAAACAATTCCTGTTCATTCAGAAGAAAAAGCTTCGGAGCCGACAAAAGAAATTGAAAGCATATGACCTCTCTACCCTCACAGAATTCCTCCCTGAGTTGAAGTCTCCTCAGCAATCAAAACCCACTGCCGAGTTTAAATTGAATTCTAAATCAAGGCAAAAACTAATGTGTGTGCTTCATTTCCTTGTTTGTTATCTCATAGAGATGTTCTTCTTTTCCTTTACGTTATCTTTATTGAATCTGAGCTGTGTGATAACTGGTTTTCTCCTATCAGATTGAAGGAAGGGAAACAATTAAGTATGGTTCTTAACCATCCGGCTTTCCAGGCAGACCCCCTCGGATCCATTCATCAACACTTACTGAGCACACAACCTGTTGCGGAGGAGAAGCCAAAGAAAAAGATGAACAAAAATGGAGGGAAGAAAGTAAAGGGGAAAAAGTCGAAATCCTTAACTACACCTCAGTCTATGGATTTCTGATTTTCTATTTTGATGAGTCGTCATGTCCATATCATATCCTGAAAATTCCTTCTCTCAAAATTTTTGGTTATCGCTGCCCTTGCATGTTTAACTGTGTTGAAACTTGTAATCAAGTGGTCAGTCCTATAGGATGCTCCCTCTCTGGATTGAACCTCCATTTCTGAACTCATTTAACTTAACAATTTGTAATTTGTGGATGCATTTCCTTTTGTTGTAGCCTTCTGCATTATGCCCTGAATAATTACTTTCCAGCTGGAAGTGCAACGATGACACAAATGCATCCGAGCATTCAGATTTTAATGAAAATTGAATGGTCAATCATATTCCTCACTGGCTTCCATTTCTATTTTTGGACCTATTACATTCACAATGGTCATATTTAGGGCACCGAGCTAAATACATTCTGTGGGAATACTGCTTCACAGTGGCTCTTTACAGCGATACTACACTAAAACAGAACATGTACAATGTGCACGAGAAGGTTCTAATGTACTTGATAGATTCTCCTGCCATCTCTTCCTTTTGTAACTGATGAGTCAAAAACAGGAGATTCTGAAATTGCAACTCAAAATAGGTGGGGATGTTACAAGATTCATGTTGAGCGCCCTCTGAACGTGCAATAATTCTGATCTAGCCGATTTGGCAAGGAAGATGATGCTGCAACCTTAAACGTCCCTTCAGTTTTCCTGCAGAAATCGGGAATGATTTCTAATGTTATGCTGCCTTGTTAGAGATATAGTTAGATAGCCAGTCCAGACCTTCGTATAATCCACGTCCTGAAGTGGCAGAAGAGCTTTGAATGTACCTGCAGAAAGTAATCCAAATTACCACCTGTCAAGCTGAGCAATTGTTGGCACGCATGCTACGACAAAGGAGAAATGAGTGAAATGAGAAAAGGAGACAAGCTCCAATCTAAGAACAGGACACATTGACTTGCCAGCGACGCTGTTTAAGAGCAGGTAGTCCAAGCTTATCAGCAACCTCAGAAACAGACATAGCATTCGGAACATCCTGCTTGTTGGCAAAGACAAGCAGGATGGCATCCTTTAGTTCGATCTGCAAAATGAATAGAAAATGTGCACGCTCGTTTAGATTGAACGAGACTACACAGCATATGAAGAATCTCATAGAAAAGGAGTTGCATATATAGGAAATGAAAATCATCTGGATTTCTAAGAATCAGGATCTTTAGTTCATTCTTCTCCTTTTATTTTCTCAATTATCCTTTCGTTGCCTCTCAAAATTGGGAGTTTCTAACACCCAAGAAAAGGAACTTTAATTTTTGATAGATGGATATTACTAACATCAGATAAAATGCGATGTAGCTCATTGCGAGCTTCTGAAATTCTCCCCCTATCATTGCTGTCCACAACAAAGATGAGTCCGTGGGAATTCTGAAAGTAGTATCTCCATAGAGGCCGAATCTGTTTTGCAGCAAATCATTCAAAAAAGACTATAGTTGATGCAAAAAAACATTCAGCAAACTCTCTTCTTTAATTAATAAAATAGCACTAAGCTTGTACCTTTTGTTGTCCTCCTACATCCCATACGGTGAAACTTATATTTTTGTACACCACCGTCTCCACATTAAAACCTGTGCCAAAGCAAATCAAGGCAAATAGGTATGCTAAACAAACTAAGCAAACTCAAAAGTGAAAACCATACTATACATCAAGAGATCAGAAAATGAATCATTCTGTCAAACAAAGAAGCAGCTGCTAACAGAAGATCCTCAAAACACTGCTATATTTTGTTGGAAGTCCGAGGAATAAATGAAACATGAGCAGCAGAATAAGTTGTTTTGAAAAGCTGATTAAAGTATTAAACAAAGGGGATACTGTTTTCTAACATGTGCTGTCTATCTAGTATATACTACTATGCTTCCGGCAGCATTACGAGCAGATTATCAACAGTTGGATTTTCTGGCTGGGAGCACAAGTCTTATGGTCGGCCTAGGCATATGCAGCATTTGAAGGGATAGACAACTGTGAGAGATAGCCAAGAAAGATATTGAATTAAACACCCATTGAAAGATAGATCCAAGCCAGTTTCATCATGGAAAGGGGAGAGTTTATAGGGGTAGATACCAATTGTAGGTACTGTAAGAACAATTTCTCCCAGCTTTAGTTTGTACAGAATGGTTGTTTTCCCAGATGCATCAAGCCCCACCATGAGAATCCTAATTTCAGTCTTCGGAAGGAATCTTCTTGCAAGTCGGGATATGGTTGCGCCCATACTAAAGTTTGTTAAAACCTAAGAAACACAGATGTATCGAGGTAGAAAAAAGTAGTGCTTAATTGTTGCACCGAGGAAGAGATCTTCCAATGATGATAGAAGATGCATGGAACAGTATATGATGAAATATGAAAAGCACTTATGGAAGAGTAAAGAATATAGCAGGAGAGATCTTTTATGCTTATGTAAATAGCTGGCAAGGGATTTTGCATGAAAAAGGCAAAACGAATAAATTCTGAAGAAGTAAGGAATGGAGTTCATTTGCTTTGTTGCTCTTCTATCTGTAGCTGCTGCCATTTCATAGGAAATAACCATATGAGATGAGTGGAGGTGGTTCAGATTCTATTTCCTTGTCATCTGGATGCCGAACAGAATATGTCTGAGCTTTATAAAGACATATATTCACATCTGTTTGCAGCGGACAAGAATAGAATAAAAGAGCCTTTGATAAGCATTGGGAACAGCGCTTCTTTAAGTAAAAAACGTTTATTATCATATAATTGTCCTTGTAACTCGGTCAGTCCAAGATATCCCTTGTATGGAAGCTGATCTGATACCATCAAATAATATCCAGCCAGTTTATTTTCAACTTAAAAGTAAAAACAACGTAATATCTCGGATGAAAATGCTTTGAACGAATAAAGATTGACATGACTTTTACATTTTCAAATATTCAACATTGGAACCAATGAACAAAAAGTGTAACACCAATATCTTCAGAATCACAAGCTTTACAAACACAAAACACAACCCAAGTGTAATCAATTCTCAGAGGCCGATTGGAAGATAAACACAGCTGTCAAAACACCCATCAATCCTGTTACTGCCAAGGCCACCGTAGGCAAGGGGGCTGTGAGTCCAAAATTCTGCAAAAGCAAAATGGACATGGATTTGATAAGCAATTGTTCACGATTACCAATTATTCCATCAATAATTAAATCACGCTTGAATAAATGGGCTCCAAAATTGATAACTGCAATCAGTCATACGTAGCATCAAGCACTTTCTTGGCTCAAGTGCCTAAACCTCTAAGATAAAGCCAAGCTCCATTACATGGGAATCAATTCATAATTACTAGTTGCAGTGTGGAATGTGGTCATCATTGCTGAAGAGTCTGCCAGTGTTTTAACTTAACTTTCATGATCACAAAAGGAAGTTATTTCCTTGGTTTTGAGCAATAGTAGTATTGGATACCATTAGGGAACACTAAATACATTTTATTTCAAAGTTTGATAGTCTAATCAACAAAGTAGAATCATTATCATATAGTATAGGCAATCACAATTTAGTACAAGCTGCATGTCAGAAGTTTTGAAGTCTTACATATTACAGTGTATTAATACTGTGTTGTATAATGAATTATTGACAGGAGGACTGAATGCTTTTTAAAAATGATAGTAAGCCCTATGTTTTTCGAGACATTGAAACTCATAATTAATACATGTCATACCTCCAAAAGTCCCTTTCCTGTAGCTATTTCAACACTAACGACCCCAGCAAAGCCAATCATTGCAAGCCGTCCAATCCATACATCCACACCGCTGCCCTCCTGGGTACTTTTCTCACATCTTACAGAAACAAATGTTGCTCTCCCTGCAGCCTTTTTCTGACGAGAAGTTCTTGATATCACTAAAATAGAAATTGAGTATTAGTTCCCTACACTTTTAAAGTTTCTTTGGTTGCCAATAAGATAAAGGATAAGAAAGGAACATTTGGAACTGCATAGGTACATTCAGCAGTTCGATTAAAAGTTAAAAACTACTCTTGCGGAACGACTTCTTGGCAAAAAAAACACAACAAGAAAAATGGCAAAAACAGACCACATTACGATTTAAATTCAGACAGCCACTAACTTCGCATCCACCCTTAATAACACAACAAAAACCTCATTGCATCTACTGAGGTTCGTTCAAATTTAAAGCTCAAAGCTCACATCTTGTGGATGTCAGGATAATTTCGCTGACTGGGTGAATTATTTCAGATTATCTTGAACATACAGGTAGAAGCAATACATCAAGAAAGCACCAATTTCTTGACTCGGTCACAAACACAAGACAATGATAACTCTACCTGGCTGTTAATTCCCACAAAGCTGTGAATCTAAACCAACAACACCAGGTGTGCTTCCATAAGTACTCTTTAACTTTCTTTTTTCTTTTTTTTCAATCTCTTGCCCAATTAAATTTAAAACCCATTTTGTACTCACTGCGATGGACATCAATAAAAATAAATAAAAAAATGCTGCCTTTTATACTAAATGATGAAGATAGAAGACTGGAACTTTGAACACACAGCTAGCTAAAATAGGGTGCAAATTAAGGAACAAATGCAAAGCAAGTAATTGATGACAAGAGACATGAAACGAATGAAATCCTTACAGAGTGGAGACCCAGTAGCGAAAGCAGTCCCATTTCGTGCAAGACTAGAAGTGGGTAATCGAGAAATGGGAAGGCGGGTTCTTGATGGCCTAACAGCACTAACATCTGCAACATCAACATTTCACAAAGTACATTAAGTTTCATACAACATAAAAACTTGAAGACTAGCACAGAGAAAGGAGAGTGTACCGTGAATGGAGAGGGAGAGAGAAGCAGAGACTTGAGCTAGTGCTGCCATGGTATGGTGATTTTGAGAAGGAGAAAATTTGTGAAGCGCGCCACACTACCTTACTGTAGTAATCTGCTATCCTGCTCTTTAACTTTTAGTGGCGGTTGAAGATGACCAGACATATTTGTGAGACGTGTAACATGGATTGACAAAGTTTGTCGTTGTAGAATTTAACGGCATGTCGTCTTTGTATAGTTCTCATATTCTAGTTACTCATTCTCATGGAAGAATGACACTGTTTGCCAGTGTAATAGTATATTCTCCCGCTATCAATATTTTTTTAAAAAAATATTAAAAATATTAGTGAATATTTTAAATTTTTTTAGCCTAACAATGATATAGACCTAACAGACTTGGATTTAATGGTCATCTTTAGTTAATTTTTTATAAAAAAATATATCATTTATCCTTGAAGTATTTTTAATAATTGTTTTTATAGTTTTTGTTTATTTTTTATATATATAAAAATTAATTATCCTTAAAGTATCATAAACAAAAATTCTAATTAATTTTTTTTATTTTTTTATAAAAAATATTTAAATTATCCTTAAAGTATCATTAACATAAATCCTAATTAACTTTTTAAAATATTTTTGCTATTTTTTATATAAAAAAATTAAACTATCCTTGAAATATCCTAAACATAAATTCTAATTAATTTTTTTTATAAATTTTTTTTATTTTTTATAAAAAAAAATTTAAACTATATCCTAAACAGAAATCTTAATTAATTTTTTTTATTTTATTTTTTATAAGCTCTTAGGTCTGGCGGCCAAGTCATACTTTATAGATTTGGGTTTGGCAACTATGCCAGACCCAAACAAACAGAGAATAAATATGCATTTTAGTTGTCAGAAGAGACAAAGAAAAGAAAAAACACAAACAATCAATCACTAACGTCAATCCAACCATAATATATTTACACGTGCCGCATCATGTGGAAGAGAGCACATTTGCACATCTATCTTGACGACGAATGACCAAATTTAACCACCAGAAGGAGTTTCACACGCCTCTTTAATGGGGCGGGCGCCGTCTATTTGTTGGGGGCGTGTGGAACACGTGCCAGTAGCTCTTTGAATAAACAATAGAAAAGACAACATGACAACACTAAATCGCTCCTTATGGTCCTCTTAATTACACACCATACTGAAGTAAATTTCATTGTCGCAATTCATACTAATTTATGTCTAGAGTTACAATGAAAACCCCACACCATTTAGCTTTTTGGGATTTATGAGGCATTTATTAACACGGTCCAAACCTCATTCTATATTGAAATTTAAAATTTTTTATTTTTTAAAAATTATTTTTTATATTGTTTTAATATACTATGTCAAAAATAAATTTTAAAAAATAAAAAATATTATTTTGATATATTTCAAAGTAAAAAATACTTTGAAAAACAATTATTATCATAATAACAAACACCACGTTATCAACAAAACTTGTAAAAATTGTGTTATAAGGTGAATATAAAAATTTTAAGCATATCAAACTAGAAACGAAAAGATAATTTAACATGAATTCAAATTCAAAGTATATAGAATGGAATTAATATGACATAACAAAAGGCCCCATTTGTTTGTTGGAAAGTAGTTTCCTTTTGAAAAATGAATTCCGGGGAAAGTGAATTCCGGAAAAGTATTTTTCGATGTTTGGTAGTGTAATGAAAAATAAGTTGGAAAACACTTTCTAATGTTTGGTTATGTCATGGAAAATGAGCTGGAAAATAACTTATTAATGTTTTATTTTTCTCAAGTTTATTAAAATAATGAGGAATAAATCTTACAAATTAAAAAGTTGAATGAGAATGAAATTGAAAAAAAATATAATTTCATAGATTATCTCAAATAAAATAAATAATAATCAAAATAATAGAGATCAAATCTAAAAAATTAAAAAAAATGAAAGATGAAGAAATTAAAATAATAATAATAAAAATTTCATAAATTATTTCAAATAAAATAAGTAACAATTAAAATAATGAGGATCAAATTTGATAGATAAAAAATTTCAATAAAAAAAATGATAAGGAAAAAACAAATAGCAATTATAAAAATAAAGAACAAAGTTAATATAAAAATTAAATTTTAAGAGATGAAATTGAAAAATAAATATTCAAAACAAATTATATATGACAATCAAAAGTTTGAGGATCAAATTTGATATAATCAGCAAATAATGACATTTCTAGATTTTTCACAACTTCCGGAAAGTGTTTTTCGCCCAAATTTTCCAGGAAAACACTTTCCTGAAAACCAAGCCAAATTTTCCTTTGACTGAAAAGTGTTTTCCGTTGACCAAATTTTCTAATGGCAAACAAATACAGGAAAGTTTGGAAAATGATTTTCTGAAAACCACTTTCCAGAAAACAAACACAGCCAAAAGGGAAAACATTTTCCTGGAAACCAAACCAAATTTTTCTTTAACTGGAAAGTGTTTTCTGTTGACCGGAAAGTATTTTTCATTGACCAACTTTTTTAATAACAAATAAACACAAGAAAGTTTAGAAAATAATTTTCTAAAAATTACTTTTCAGAAAATAAATATGATTTAAATCCAAACAAGCCCTTTCCTTGTGGACAATAAAATCACTTGCAACGAAAAAAAAAATCCAAATACCGACAAGTCGTTGTATCAGCATGTCTCCTCATTGGATTTTCCACTCCCGTGATGGAATCCTGTCAACAAGCCATTTCGTTTCCATATTATCTAAAAAAAAACAGCTCAAAATCTCTCCCCTCGATGTAACGGGTAATCATTAGCTTTGCACTGAACCAAACACAACCTCTTCCCTTCCCCAATCGTCAAAATCTTGTTCAAAGTATATAGCTTTAATGGCATCCTTCTCAAATGGGACACACCACTTACACATAACAAACCGATTCAAGAAACAATCATTCCATTCTCTATCTTCCACCCATCTATCGTCACTACCTTATAAGTCTTGTCTTGGTTCATCTTTGTGTAAATTAAGAGGTTCAAGAACTCTTGGTAATGAACTACTTGCTAGAGCTAAAAGGTCGTCATCATCACCTCCACCTTCTTATCCTTCAAATGAGCAACAAGGTCAACAGCTCAACATCGATAAACAGCTTCAGGTTCTTTTTTATGTTTCATTTTCGTTAAAGTCTCAGTTTTTATGAGGGCCCTTTTACTTGTTTTGCTAGCTGGTGGATTGGAATTTTAGGTTTTGGCATATTATGTATGTGAATTTGGTTTTGTGTGAATGAAGTGCTCTCGGATTACTGGAAAACGAAATTTATAATTTTTTTCCGCCCAGGTTTTGCATTTCTTATGAATGTGTTTGTTTAATCTATTAATATGGGACTGCCATTATTACTGGGAAGTGCTATCGTCATATGTTAATTTTGTCGCGTACAATGAATTTTGCAATGGATAATGAATGGTCTCGTTTTAGCTTATATCTTTAAAGGTAGATGCGGTCTGCAGATTTCTCTTTCTTCGTGGCTAGGCAAGTGGAAAGTTTATTGAAAATGTTCAATGGGCTTTACTTGTACTTGAAATACTGAATGTAGTCTAATTTGTTGCTTTGGATCTATTTTTTTTGTAACACAAGAATCAATATTGTTTTTGTTATTGAAAACGCTGTTATAACTTATTGAAAACGCTGTTATAACTTATCGGTATCTTTTCACATTCAATGCTAACGGTCAGGCTTGTTATTGACCCTTTAGCATGTAATCAGGAGCTGGAACAAATATCTGGATCATGTGACCCTTTGTGCTCACTTGATGAAACAAGCTCCCGAGATTTTGAAGCCAACTACCAGCCAAAAACTGATTTGGTGAAAGCTCTTGCAATTTTTGCTGCAGCTGGAACAGGGGCGGTGGCAATCAACCATTCATGGGTGGCTGCCAATCAGGTTTATCTTTATCTTGTGTACAGGTTTTTTAATTAAATAAAAAATTATCAACATTTGCATCCAGACATATTATGAAAGGTTATATGAAAATGGTAAGCTAGTAGTTTACTTGATGATTTTGCTGAGACAGGATCTTGCTATGGCATTGCTTTTTGGAATAGGATATGCAGGCATTATCTTTGAAGAGTCTCTAGCCTTCAATAAAAGTGGAGTGGGATTATTGATGGCTGTGAGTTTATGGGTAATAAGAAGCATTGGGGTAAGATTTATACTCTTTGCTTATTTACCCAAACTGATTTTGCTTCTATATTTAAGTTCCTTTTTTAATTAGATTCTATATTTAAGTTCCTTTTTTTATCTGAAATGCATGCCTTCTTCATTAAATATTTATAATTATAATCTTGTGCAGGCTCCTTCACCTGATATAGCTGTTTCAGAGCTGACACATGCTTCTGCAGAAGTCAGTGAAATAGTATTTTTCCTGCTTGGTGCAATGACCATTGTAGAGATAGTTGATGCACATCAAGGATTTAAGCTGGTTACAGACAATATAACCACTCGAAAGCCAAGGACTCTTCTTTGGGTGGTTAGTGTTGTATTTCTTCTGTCATGGGCATACTGACAAGTCCTTTGTTTCAAATGTTTGATAGATTAGACATTATTTGATGAGGAGGCAGCTAGTTGCATGATAATTTTTTCTTGTGGTTCAATATCTTACAGTTATATACCAATTCAAAAAATCATTTTTTTTTTCCATTTAAGGCAGCGTCTACTCCTCTATTATGTAGTTACTCGAAGGACCAATAGTTATGGTCTAAAATGATTAGTTTTTAGTTCTAATTATTTTTCTGTTTGAAATTTCTCTATTATCCTCATAATTATTGTGTCATGTTTCCATATGAATTGTTTGTGACCAGTAATTGTTGGATCTTGCAGGTTGGTTTTGTGACATTTTTCCTTAGTTCAGTCCTCGACAACCTGACATCTACTATTGTCATGGTTTCTTTATTGAGGAAACTAGTACCTCCATCAGAATACCGCAAGTATGTGCTGGAATTCTTACGAACTTATCCTCTTCCTATTGAGAATATTGTAGAATATAGCTTGATATTAGTCTCTCATCCTGACTTCAATTCCCGGTTTCATATAGCTACCATGATTCGTGGAAAATGTTATTAGATTTTTACTGACTTAGGCAAGTTCTGGATGTTTCCATGTTTAACACCACCTTAACAAAATTAGGATGTGTTTAGTTGTGGCAATTTTTCCAATTTTATAGGAAATTTTCTGAAGATGAATTAATTATGAAAACATGTTCAATAATTAAAATGAGAACTGTTTTCTTTGGGCATATGTGTTTTTTACTTATCTTTCTACAGAGAAATAATTTAGAATAGAGATGTGATGTGCAGGAAAAAAAAACTAGCACACTATTTTCTGAAAGTACACTCCCTTAAAATCTATTCTATTTAGGATGATTAGGATTCTTGTATGAAAAAATTATCAAAAGTTGTAGAAATTTGGATAAGTTTGAACCATTACATTAGATTTAGAATTTGAATAAAGAAGAGACAGACAACTGAGCCTAAAACCCAAACTAGTCGGGGTTGGCTACGTGGATCCTTTTTCCCCTGTGACTAGATGATATTCCAACCGGAAAAGAAAGAGAGTGAAGAAAAGACATGGATGATCCTAGAATGGTGTTGAACCTTGATTTGTCAGAACCTGAATATAGAGTTTCAGCATTTCCAGTAAGAAGAGAAGCCCCTAATGCATCTGCATAATGGCATTGCTTGATAGATTATTGAGATGCCATAGTTAAACGAGAAAAGCTGGGATCTTAATGTACTAGTGATCTTCCCATTCCTTTTCTTTCCATAGAGGGGAAAATGTTGTGTTTACATTCTTACTTCATTGAACTGCCTTTTATTTTTGGGAATTCCTCCTTTTTTTAACTTGGAAAACTTCTTTAGCTCAGTAGAGCTCCATTTACATATATGGGTTGCTTACAGGCTTCTTGGAGCTGTTGTTGTGATTGCAGCAAATGCTGGTGGTGCATGGACTCCAATTGGTGATGTTACAACCACCATGCTATGGATACATGGGCAGATATCCACATTGCCAACCATGAAGGTCTTTTCATTTTCCGTTGTCCATCTCCATGATTTGTCTTAATGTATTCCCTAGTATAGAGTTGGATTCAGTGGCAAATAGGCTAAAATGCACCATTGGCAGGGAAATATATCATGCATCAAATGCACACATGATTTACCCTGAAATAGACTGGTTAACTTGAGGGGTCAAATCAAAATGACTGGATAAGTTTTATTCCTTTCTGGTGGACATAATTTTGATACCTCAACAAGGTCTTGTGACGAGAAAAAATGTTTTTCATTTAATCTCATCTTACACTTTTTTTTCTTCCTGAACCAACCTCACATTACATTTTACTTATAGATGGAGAAGCGCTTGGAATTTGTGTTACAATTGATAGATTGACATGCATGTTAATTTAAAGCTTGGAAATGGCATGCCTCAGTTCTTTGAGAAAATTTAACTAAACAAGATCGATTAAAAAACACTTCACCTTTGCTTGCAGGGCTTGCTTGTACCGTCTGCTGTTTCTCTAGCTGTCCCACTGTCTCTATTGTCCCTGACCAGGTACTATTCTTCTTGACGCATTAGAGAAAAATAAGAATTAGAGCTCTGAAAGATTTAGTTTAACTTCACATATTATGGATGACTGAAATGTGTTTCTCATGTTCCATTCAGTGAAGTAAACGGAAAGGGACAGGACTTGCCGAATGTTTTGGCATCTGAGCAGATGGCTCCTCGAGGACAGCTTGTTTTCTCTGTGGGTATTGGAGCTTTAATTTTTGTTCCTGTGTTCAAGGCCCTGACCGGATTGCCTCCTTTCATGGGAATGCTGCTTGGGCTTGGAGTTCTTTGGATTCTCACAGATGCTATTCATTATGGCGAATCAGAAAGGCAAAGGTTAAAAGTACCACAGGCTTTATCGCGGATTGACACTCAAGGAGCCCTTTTCTTCCTTGGAATCCTTTTATCTGTGAGCAGGTATACATGCAAACAATGCATGGATTTTCCGGTTCCATGTTTGTAATTTGTGCTTACAATTTGTCCCGCATTAATTTTACTTTGAATTTTGTGTCCTGCAAGATTTGGGTTTTTGACTGATGTTTCTAAGTTTGATTAGTGACTTGTGTTCTTCTTCATTTTGCAAATACAGTGTTCCGCCTTTCTATATATTTTCTCATGAAAAATCTATAGTGCCACTGGAACTCTGGAAGGTAGAAGGTTGTGGTTTTCTTGGTTATAATAATTTTGAATAATATTTTTTTCGCAGTCTGGAGGCAGCAGGGCTTCTTCGTGAACTAGCAAATTACCTTGATGCACATATTCCAAATTTTGAACTGATTGCAAGTGCAATAGGAGTTGGATCAGCAATTATAGACAATGTTCCACTGGTTGCAGCAACAATGGGAATGTACGATCTCTCCTCTTTCCCGCAAGATCATGAATTTTGGCAGTTAATTGCATTTTGTGCTGGAACTGGTGGTTCCATGCTAGTTATTGGCTCCGCCGCTGGAGTTGCTTTTATGGGGATGGAAAAGGTGGACTTCTTTTGGTACCTGCGGAAGGTATGTTCCGGATGAATGGCATTCCTAGTCAACATATTTTTCTTCTTTTGAGTAAAAGAACTCGTTATCTTCTTTCAGGTGAGTGGTTTTGCTTTTGCTGGTTATGCTGCTGGTATTGCTGCCTATTTAGCTGTTCATAACTTCAGCATCTCCCTACCAACAACTCTAGCAGAGGTTCCTTTCCTCTCAGGTTCATAAACTCTAGTACTCGGGTCTCTGATGGTTCACTGGCTTTAAAGGGATGTGGCCATCCGCATCAGATTAAACTGGTGATAAACCCGAACGGCAAATGGGTTCCCTGATGTTAAAACACTTCTGAGCACTTGAACGAGCGAATATGAATTAGATACGATAAATTGTGTTTTCATTAGATACATGTCGTCGACGGATCACATTATGCTTGCCTTCGACCTGGTAGAAGCCAAAAACATCTTTTGTTCTTTAGAACAATTTCGATTAGATCACACTGAGCATGTGACATCATTTAAATTTCTTTATAAAAAAAAAAGTCAAAACAATAGCATTTTATTAAAAAAAAAATGAAATTTTAACCCATGAATTTTGGACTGATTTTTTTTTTTCCGTAGGTTAAACGAGTTGGTCTAATTAATCAAAATAATGTTATTATATTTTAAAGTTTTTTTAAAAAATATATTAAAATAATATTTTTTATTTTTTAAAAAAATTATTTTTAATATAAACATAAAATACAAATAACACCAAGCTAAAATAATATTATAAAAAAAGAAGTTGAAACCATACTAATGACTGATAATATGACAGATCAGAAATATGGCGGTACCATGCAAGTATTATTATGGGCGAAACAATGTCGAGGCAAACCGCAAATCTAAAACGAGAAATAAGCGAGACATAAAACGCATAAGAATCAATAAAACATTTAAGAAACTATTTCATCCATGAAGACATTCAAGATGAAAAGAAAGCTGAATTAAGAGGCATGCTTGCCTCCATAAAGTACATTCACAATCTCAGTCTCAAACCTCTGATTATTCTTTCCCCTCCCCTAAGCTGCCTACTAGGTAACACTCATCAAAATCGGCCACTAGAATGAAGTTTTGCTACCCCTTCGAATAGAATTACTATAAAAAAAAGTAGCAAAATGGCATAGCCACCTATAACTTGAGGAAAACAAACTCTTCAACGGCCGGAATATCACCTATCTTTTTCAAAGTTTCTTTGCTGGGTTGCTCATCAACTCCAATTGCCATGACAGCTTGCTTCCGTGGAGCAATCCTTCCGACACTCATGAAGCTGACATTGACATTCTGCCCTCCTAATACGCTTCCCACCTTGCCAATCATACCAGGCTGATCAACTTGTCGGCAGAGTATAATGCTACCTTCCAAGCTCACATCCACCTCAAAAGATCCAACCCTGGTCAAATGGGGAATTCCATCCTTCACTCGTCCCTCAACCTTAATCTCCCCTGTCTCTGATATGGCACTGGCGAATTTTGATTCCACATTGGCGATTTGAACCTGGATAAAGTCAAGTGGACTCTCAGGAGAACCATCTAGAAGAATGCGTTCTTCACTTATTCTTAGTCCCCTCTGTTTAGCACTGAAATCAGCATTAACCAAGTTCACAAAAACACTGGATATGGGCTCAATCAGACCCTTGGTAATCATGGCACGGAGCACCCTGGTGTCAAGGTCATCGGGAGCCCTAGCAGAAGCATAAGTCACTTTCACATCTTTCACACCACTCCCACCTGACACTAGCTGGACAGCCAGTCTCCCAAGTTTCTCAGCAAGCTCAACAAATGGTTTCAGCTCAGTCAGAACCTGCAAGGGAGTAAAAGCAATGGCAAGGGAAAAGATTGTGTTCCTTAATTTCTTATGACAGCTGTATGAATTAAACAGTGAATTGAATTAAAGATGACCTAAGTTTGTAATAATACCTCAGCAGGCACCATTGGTGCATTGACTGCAGTGGAAGCAAGCTCCCCTTTCAAGGCTCCGACAACAGCTTCTGCTATTTCAATAGCAACCCCTTCCTGCACATTAAACAGGAATTTTGTTTCATACCATGGTAAAGGAAAAAAGCAACATGTTTGTTATTATATGACCAGTAAACACACCTGAGCTTCCATAGTACTAGCACCAAGATGTGGGGTCACAGTGACCCTCTCATGCTGCACCAACTTGCTATCTTGTGGTGGGGGCTCCACAGTGAAAACATCAAGCGCTGCCTGAGCAACGATCCCAGCATCCAAAGCCCTTACCAGGGCATCTTCATCAATCACTCCTCCACGAGCAACATTGACAATTCTAACTCCTTTCTTCATCTTCACAAAAGTCTCATCATTGAGGATCTTTGCTGTAGCAGGAGTAAGTGGCATGTGCAAGGAGATGAAATCTGCAGTTGCTAAGGCTTCATCAAAGCTCACAAGCTCCACGCCAATTGCACGAGCGCGGTCTGCTGGGGCATATGGATCGTGAGCAATTACATGCATGCCAAGCCCCTTGGCACGCCTAGCAACTTCTGATCCAACCTTACCAAATCCCATGACAGCAAGCGTTTTCCCAACAAGTGACACGCCCACATATTTGTTCCTCTGCCACTTTCCTACATTAATCAAGAAACATTTGAAATAAGTGCTTCTAGACAGTATCAAATCCAATTGTCCCGTTGAAAAAGTTCATACGAATTAACAAAATTTGCACCAGAAACAAATAATAGCATTCATGGAAAAACTCAATAATTGTAATCTTATGATGTCCATTTAATATATCCACTTAACCATAAACTTGTCATAACCATTACGAAAAGATATTGTGCAGTCAAAGGACATAGTTTAACCATAACTTTCCTTGACCGATATTTAAAGTTATATAATACAAAAGAAACAGCTACCTGACTTATGTCCATGTTTTTATTCGAATCTTCCTTTGAAATTTGTACGACAACAAACAAAATTTACATGTTTCTCTAAAACTCATTATCCTTAAACCCTTCCTAAACCCACCACACCACTATCTTTCCTGGATATGTAAAATAAACATCTTCAGTTGCGTGCATGTTAAGTATGTTTTGAATCATCAGCTTATTTGATCTTTTAAGAGACTAAAGTATCCATAATAAATCTCTTAAGCATATAAAAAACCACATGCAAACCAGATCTCACCAAGAAAAAAAAAGGATAAGGAAAAAACAAAGCATAACAAACCCAGATCCACCCTTAACCGAGAGTACCTAAAAACAGCATCGCTTCAGAAGGAATGTACTTTTACTTATCAAAGTATCCAAAATCCCAGCTTTTTAATCAAAACCCATATTTTTTAAAACCTTTAACCACTCAACAAACTCAATCAAACACAAAAAATAAAGAAAATGCAAGCAATTGATTACCAGCTTTAACAGAGGCATCAGCCTGAGCAACATTTCTCGCCATAGCAGCCAACAAAGCAATTCCATGTTCAGCAGCAGCAATAGTATTGGCAGTAGGAGCATTGACAACCAAACATCCATGTTCAGTTGCGGCAGCAAGATCAACATTATCAATACCAACACCAGCTCTGCCAACAACCTTTAATCTACCACCAGAAGATTCAAAAACTTCACGACTGACTTTAGTTCCACTACGTACAATAAGGGCATCACAAAGTGAGATCTTGGTACAAAGTTCATCTGGGCTTAGATTGTAAGAACAGTCAACGTTTGCAAAATCTTTCAAAAGGTTTATGCCCGCTTCTCCTAGTTTTTCTGCTACCAAGACTGTTGGTTTTGAGTTTAGGCTTGCGAAGAGGACTATGAAACGTTGTCTGCGTGAGGATGTATGAAGGGGGGAGAAGGTGGGGAGTTTGTTGGTGGAAATGAGAGAGAGGGAGGAGAGATTTTTCTTGGTAATGAGGAGGTTGGAAGCGGCGGTAGGGGTGGTGGCTGCCATTTTGGTGCAGATTGTATAAAGGGAAAGAGGATCTAAGGTGGGATTTTATAGGTGTGGGATTTGGTGAGGGTTTTTTGGGATGTGAAATGCAAAAGGTAGTGCACGCGCGTGAGTGCTTGTGATTGGGGCGGGAGAGAGCGCGAGTACGCGGTGATTGCTGAGAGGGGTTGGGAATTTCATGGTGTCGATGAATAGTTTTTTTAAAAAAACAATTAGCACTGGTTAAAAATAAAAACAAAAAATGGTAACAAAAAATTAAGGAACTGCTTTGTTATTGTGGACATGTTTTTTTAAAAAATTAATTATTTTTTATTTTAAATTAGATTTTTTATGTTTTAAAATATTTTAATATATTAATGTTAAAAATAAATTTTAAAAAATAAAAATATATTATTTTTTTATATTTTCAAATAAAAAATACATTAAAATTAATAATTATTATAACACCAAACACTACTTAACACTTATCACATTTAAAGACACCGTGTATGGGTTCCATTAATTATATAATACACGTAGGTGATTTTAATTTAAAAAAAAAATATTATGAGACAATAAATGTTATCCAATATTATCATGTGCTAAGTAGAATGAATTCCCCTGACCAGTAGAAAAACATTG
>Ga0307517_10005587_pt1 | contig 18890 bp, 15 predicted proteins | sample 23_EM_MG_FD_194515 | JGI IMG/M metagenome (GOLD analysis project Ga0307517, IMG submission 194515) | Populus trichocarpa ectomycorrhiza microbial communities from riparian zone in the Pacific Northwest, United States - 23_EM | ecosystem: Host-associated > Plants > Roots > Unclassified | place... | reverse complement strand
GGACGCTCACCGTGATCGTCTCGCTGAAGTACGTGACGCTGATCATGCGCGCCAACAACAACGGCGAGGGCGGCACGATGGCCTTGATGGCGCTGTCGTCGCAGGCCACGCGCGATCGGCCGCGCCTGCGCAGCGCGCTGGTCGTGATGGGCATCCTGGGTGCCGCGCTGTTCTATGGCGACGGCGTGATCACCCCGGCGATCTCGGTGCTCTCGGCCGTCGAAGGCCTGGAGGTCGCGACGCCCGCGTTCAAGCCCTACGTGGTGCCGATCACGCTGGCGGTGATCACGGTGTTGTACATGGCGCAGAAGTTCGGCACCGGCGCGATGGGGCGCTGGTTCGGCCCGTTCACGATCGTTTGGTTTCTCGTCATCGGTTTCTGGGGCGCGGTGTGGATCGTGCGCGCACCGCAGGTGCTGGGCGCGCTGAACCCGTGGCATGCGCTCAGCTTCGGTTTCGAGCATGGCCACGTCACCTTGCTGGTGCTCGGCGCGGTGTTCCTCGCGGTCACCGGCGCCGAGGCGCTGTATGCCGACATGGGCCACTTCGGTGCGCGCCCGATCCAGATCGCCTGGTTCGTGCTCGTGTTCCCGGCGCTGGTGCTGAACTACTTCGGCCAGGGCGCGCTGATGCTGCTCGAGCCGGGCAAGGCCGACAACCCGTTCTTCAATATGGTGCCGCACTGGTTCCTGATCCCGATGGTGGTGATGGCCACGATCGCCACCGTGATCGCGTCGCAGGCGACGATCTCGGGCACCTTCTCGATCACCAAGCAGGCGATCCAGCTCGGCTACCTGCCGCGCCTGCGTGTGCTGCACACCTCGGTGCGCGACACCGGGCAGATCTACATCCCCGGCGTCAACTGGCTGCAGTACGCGGCGATCGTCGCCGCAGTGCTTCATTTCGGCTCGTCGAGCGCGTTGGCCACCGCGTACGGCATTGCCGTGACCGCCACGATGGTGCTGACCACCGTGATGACCTTCTTCGTGATCCGCTACCGCTGGAACTACCCGCTGTGGATTTGCATCGCCGCGACCGGTTTCTTCCTCGCGATCGAGCTGGTGTTCTTCTCGTCGAACATCCTGAAGGTGCTCTCCGGCGGCTGGTTCACGCTGCTGATCGCGGCCTTCGTGTTCACCGTGATGATGACCTGGGCACGCGGCCGCGAGCTGCTCGGCGTGAGCCTGCGTGCCGACGCGATCGAGCTCAAGCCCTTCCTGAAGAGCGTGCTCGCCGATCCGCCGATGCGAGCGCCCGGTACGGCGGTCTTCATGAACGGCGTCGCCGACCTCACCCCAACCGCGCTGCTGCACAACCTCAAGCACAACAACGTGCTGCACGAGACCAATCTGTTCGTCACCGTGACCACGCGCGACGTGCCCTGGGTGCCGTTCGCCGAGCGCGCGCGCGCCCAGGCGCTGTGCAAGGGCTGCTGGGCCGTGAGTCTGAGCTTTGGCTTCAAGAACGACGTCGATGTGCCGGCCGCGCTCGAGCTGCTGCAGGGCCACGGCTTCGAGCTCGACCCGATGATGACCTCGTATTTCCTGTCGCGCGCGACCGTGGTGCCGACGCTGGGGGGTGGCATGGCGCCGTGGCGCGAGAAGCTGTTCGCGAACATGCACCGCAATGCCGCGTCGGCCGCGGACTTCCTGAACCTGCCGCCCAACCGCGTCGTCGAGCTGGGCACGAAAGTGCAGATCTGAGCCGAATCTGTCTCGGGGCGCAGCCAGTGCGAGCGCACAATGTTTCCCGCAACTTCCTCCTCCATCAGCAGTCGGCTTGAGCTCCTCGTCTTCGTCCTCCAAATCCGGCCTGGCCGGGCTCGTGTTGGCTGCTGTCGGTGTCGTCTACGGCGACATCGGCACGAGCCCGCTCTATGCGTTGAAGGAAGTCTTCGCGCACGGCCACGTCTCGCTCACCACCGAGAACATCTACGGCGTGCTGTCGCTGGTGTTCTGGACCCTCACCGTCGTCGTCTCGGTCAAGTACGTCGTGCTGATCCTGCGCGCCGACAACAACGGAGAGGGTGGCCTGATCGCGATGCTGGCGCTCGCCTCCACGGCGGTCCGCGGCCGGCCTGAATTGCGCCGGCGCTTGCTGTTCCTGGGCATCTTCGGGACCGCGATCTTCTTCGGCGACGGCGTGATCACGCCGGCGATTTCGGTGCTGTCGGCAGTCGAAGGCCTGGAGGTCGCCGCCCCCGCGCTGCACCAGTATGTCGTGCCGCTGACGCTGGTCGTGCTGACAGCGCTGTTTCTGGTGCAGCGCCACGGCACCGCGAGCGTGGGCAAGATGTTCGGGCCGGTGATGGTGCTGTGGTTCAGTGTGCTCGCGGTGCTCGGGCTGCAGCACATCTCGCAGAACCCGTCGATCCTGTGGGCGTTGAGCCCGCACTACGCGCTCACCTTCCTTCTCGGCAACCCGGGCGTCGCGTTCATCGCGCTCGGATCGGTCGTGCTGTGCGTGACCGGCGCCGAAGCGCTGTATGCCGACATGGGCCACTTCGGCAAGCGGCCGATCCGCCTCGCGTGGTTCAGCCTCGCTATGCCGGCGCTGGTGCTGAACTACTTCGGCCAGGGCGCGATGCTGCTGCAGCACCCCGGCAAGGTCGGCAACCCGTTCTTCGAGATGGCGCCGACCTGGGCGCTGTACCCGCTGATCGGGCTGGCGACCTGCGCCACCGTGATCGCCTCGCAGGCGCTGATCACGGCCGCGTTCTCGGTCACGAAGCAGGCGATCCAGCTCGGCTACCTGCCGCGCTTGCGCATCCTGCACACCTCGGTGCGCGAGGCTGGCCAGATCTACGTGCCGTTCATCAACTGGAGCCTGTACGTCTGCATCGTGATCGCGGTCGTCGTGTTCGGCTCGACCACCAAGCTGGCCGCGGCCTATGGCATCGCGGTGACGATCGACATGCTGATCACGACCACGATGACCTTCTTCGTGATCCGCTACGGCTGGAAGTACCCGTGGTCGCTGTGTTTCGCCGCGACCGGCTTCTTCTTCGTCGTCGACCTGGTCTACTTCAGCGCGAACGTGATCAAGGTGTTCGACGGCGGCTGGTTTCCGGTCGCGATCGGCGCCGTGATGTTCACGCTGATGATGACCTGGAAGAAGGGCCGCAAGCTGATGACGGCGCGGCTGCGCGAAGACGCGATCGACCTGAAGAGTTTTCTCGAAGCCGTGTTCGTGAGCCCGCCGACCCGTGTCCAGGGCACGGCCGTGTTCCTCGTCAGCGACCAGGGCATCACCCCGAACGCGTTGCTGCACAACCTCAAGCACAACAAGGTGCTGCACGAGACCAATCTGTTCGTGACCGTGAAGCAGCACGAGGTGCCGTGGATCGGCTTCGACAAGCGCTGCGAGATGGAGCCGCTGGGCCGCGACTGCTGGCAGGTCACGCTCAACTTCGGCTTCAAGAACGAACCGGATGTGCCCGACGCATTGAGGCTGCTGCGCAACCGCGGCTGCGTGATGGACGACATGGACACGTCCTACTTCCTTTCGCGCGACATCGTGATGCCGACGATGGGCGGCGGCATGGCCGACTGGCGCGAGAAGCTGTTCGCGAGCATGCACCGCAACGCCGCCGCGGCGGCGGATTTCCTCAGCCTGCCGACGAATCGGGTGGTGGAGCTGGGGTCGAAGCTGGAGATTTGATGAAGACGAGGGTCAGGTGGTGAGGTTCCCAATTCGCGGCAGCCTTTTTTGTGCGTGGGCACTGGTATTTGCGTGCTTTTGCGTTTGTCGAGGAGCCTTGGCTGCCGAGACCGCCGCTTTGCCCTCGGCCGAGGACTTCGTGCGGCCCGAAGAGATGGGGGCGGTCAAGTTCTCGCCCGACGGCAGACGATTCGCTTCCACCGTCGATCGGCAAGGGCGAATCGTGCTCGCAGTCGTCGACTACGCGACCAACAAGGGGCGCACTTTCAGCGGCGACCGAGGCCTGGACGTTGATTCGTTCAGATGGCTCACCAACGACTTGATCGTGATCAACACGACGAGGCTCGGCGTCCGCCTGTTCGACCTTTCGGCGAACGACTTCCTACCCGCTTATGTCAGTGTCGAAGGAAAGTCTCGCCTGTCGACATGGACGACAGCCAATGCACTTCAGCGTGTCCCCGGCTCAGCCACCGACATCATCGTTGCGCGCGGACCCCTTCGTCAGTCCGGAACGCAGAGCCTCGAAGTGGTCGACTCGACGACGGGCGAGATCAAACGCACGCTGACGGGCAATCCTCCGGGACCCAGCATACGCGAATGGGTCCTGGATCGGAGCTTGGTTCCTCGCGCAGCGACGGGCTACAACATCAGAACGCGAAAGAACGAAGTGTGGGGGCGCGATTCCGCCGACTCGGCATGGACGCTGTTGACGGCTTTCGATCCGCGAACGGAACGCGGCTTTTATCCGGTGGCGATCGATGCCGACAACAACCTGCTGGTCCTGTCGAACGAAGCGACCGGGCGATTCGCGCTTCACAAGCTCGATCGGAGTACCGGAAGACCCGGCGAAATGCTCGTGGGTCATCCGCAGTTCGATATCGATGCCAACGATCTGATCTTTGGGGTGGATTCGCTGGCGCCGCTGGGAGTGACGGTCTCGGCGGAGAAGCAGCAAACGCTCTGGTTCGACAAAGAGCGCGAGGCCATGCAGAGAGTCATCGATGCCAGCCTGCCGGCGGGAAGTGTCAACTCGCTGCGTTTCTTGCCCGGTGGCCGCGCACTTGTCCATTCGCGCAGCGATGTTGAACCCGGGGCCTATTACCTCTACGAGTCGCAGTCGAAACAGTTGGTCGAGTGGACTCGCTCGAGGCCATGGATTCGCCCCGAGCAAATGTCCAGGAGCGAAATACTCCGCTATCGCGCCCGCGATGGCCAAGACCTCTTCGGCTACTTCACGGCACCGGCCAAAGCGCCGCTCGAACGGTTGCCGCTGTTGGTGTGGGTGCATGGCGGCCCGTCGAGTCGCGATGTCTGGGGGTTTGATCCGATGGTGCAATACCTTGCGAGCCGCGGATACGCAGTCTTCCAACCGAACTTCCGTGGCTCGACCGGGTTGGGTGACGTCTTCGAGACGTCCGGGTTCAAGCAGTGGGGCCGCCGAATGCAGGACGACGTCACCGATGGGGTGCAATTCCTGATCACGCAAGGACGCGTCGACCCCGGGCGAATTTGCATCGGCGGCGCGAGCTATGGCGGCTATGCAGCGCTGATGGGGCTCATCCGCGAGCCACAGTTGTTTCGTTGCGCGATCGACGAAGCCGGGCCGACCGACTTGATAGCTTTGGTCGAATCACCCCAGGCCATCTACAACCGACGTACCTTCACCTATCTTGATCAAGAGGTCGAAGCGTCCCTGAAGCAGCGAGTGGGTGATCCAGACGATCCCCAGGAACGGAAATCCATGGAGGCGAATTCGCCGCGCCGCCTGGCCGCGAAGATCCGGGCTCCGGTGCTGCTGATCTATGGCACCGACGACGGTCTCGTGCCTCTCGAGCACGGCACGGCGATGCGCGACGCGCTACAGGCGGTCGGGGCGCCTCACGAATGGAAGTCCTACGCGGGCGAAGGTCACGGCGTCTGGGACCGCAAGAATGCCGTCGACCTGCTGGTACGGACCGAACGCTTTCTTGCCAAGCACATCGGAGCGCCGCGTCAGCCGTGACGCTGTCGCGCTGATCCTGAGGCTATCCTCGCGCGATGCGCCCGCGCCTGATCGACTTCTCCGTCTCCGCCGCCACCGCCGGCTTCGTCGCCGTGCTGGTCGGCTTCACCAGTTCGGTGGCCGTCGTGTTCCAGGCCGCCACCGCGCTCGGCTCGACGCCAGCGCAGATCAGCTCGTGGATGTGGGCGCTCGGGCTCGGCATGGGCGTGTGCACCTTGCTGCCGTCGTTGTGGCTGCGCCAGCCGGTGATGATCGCGTGGAGCACGCCGGGCGCCGCGGTGCTGGCCACGGCCGGTGCTGCGGGCGGCTTCGACATGGCGCAAGCGATCGGTGCGTTCATCGTCTGCGCCGCGTTGATCGCGCTGTTCGGCCTCACCGGCTGGTTCGAGCGCGCGCTCGACCGCATCCCGATGCCGATCGCAAGTGCGCTGCTTGCGGGCGTGCTGGCGCGATTCGGGCTCGATGCGTTCGTCGCGCTGAAGTCGGCGTTCACGCTGGTGCTGCTGATGCTCGCCGCGTACCTGATCGGCCGGCGCTGGTGGGCGCGCTACGCGGTGCCCGGTGTGCTGCTCGTCGGCGTGGTCTACGCGGGGGCGACCGGCCAGCTGCATCTGGGTGACGTGCAATGGGGGTTGACGTCGCCGGTGTTCACGCTGCCCGAGTTCACCTGGCGCGCCACCATCAGCTTGGCCCTGCCGTTGTTCGTCGTGACGATGGCGTCGCAGAACCTGCCCGGCGTCGCGGCGATCCGCGCCGCGGGCTACAAGATGCCGATCTCGAAGATCATCACGCTCACCGGCCTCGCGACGCTGGTGCTCGCGCCCTTCGGCGCGTTCGCGCTGAACCTGTCGGCGATCACCGCGGCGATCTGCATGGGACGCGAGGCGCATCCGGATCCCGACAAGCGCTACGTCGCGACGGTCGTGTGCGGCGTCATCTATTGCATCGTCGGATTGTTCGGCGCGGCCGTGACCGGCGTGCTGACGGCGTTCCCGCGCGAACTCGTGGTCGCGATCGCCGGCTTCGCGCTGCTCGGCAGCATCGGCGGCGGGTTGGCGATGGCGCTTCAGTCCGACGCGCACCGCGAGGCGGCGCTGATCACGTTTCTCGTCACGCTCAGCGGCGTGAGCCTGGCCGGCATCGGTTCGGCCTTCTGGGGTGTGGTTGCCGGCGCGTTGGCGCTTTTTGTGCAACAGTGGCGGCCGCGCCAGACCATCTGACGTCGTCACTCCTGAGACCGCCATGAAACTGCTGTTCGTCGCCGACCCGCTCCCGAAATTCAAGACCTACAAGGATTCGACCTTCGCGATGATGCGCGAGGCCGCACGCCGCGGCCACGACCTGCTGGCCTGCGAACCCGAGGATCTGATGTGGCAGCGCGGCGGCCGTGTCAGTGCGCCGCTGCGCGCCTTCACGCTGACGGGTGATGCGCACGACTGGTTCGCGCCACAGGGCGAGGCGCAGTTGACGGCGCTCGCCGATGTCGGCGCGGTCATCATGCGCAAGGATCCGCCGTTCGACAGCGAGTATTTCTACGCCACGCATTTGCTCGAGCAGGCCGAGCGCGAAGGGGCGAGAGTCTTCAACAGCCCGCGGGCGCTGCGCGACCACCCGGAGAAACTCGCGATCCTCGAGTTCCCCGAGTTCATCGGCCCGACGCTCGTGACGCGCAGCGAGGCCGACATCAAGCGTTTTCACGCGGAGCACCAGGACATCATCCTGAAGCCGCTCGACGGCATGGGCGGCATGGGCATCTTCCGTGTCGGCCCCGACGGTCTGAACCTGGGCAGCATCGTCGAGACCCTGAACAAGGGCGGCGCCGAGACGGTGATGGTGCAGCGTTACCTGACCGAGATCGTGAAGGGCGACAAGCGCATCCTGGTGATCGATGGCCAGCCGGTGCCGCATTCGCTGGCGCGCATCCCGCAGGGCAGCGAGATCCGCGGCAACCTCGCGGTCGGCGGCAAGGGCGTCGCGCAGCCACTGTCTGCGTGGGATCGCGAGATCGCCGAGGCCATCGGTCCGGTGCTGGCCGCGCGCGGGCTGCTGCTCGTCGGGCTCGACGTGATCGGCGATTGCCTCACCGAGATCAACGTCACCAGCCCGACCGGCTTCCAGGAAATCACGCAGCAAAGCGGGTTCGATGTCGCTAAGGTGTTTGTCGATGCGCTCGAGAAGGCACTCTTGAACTGAGCGGGCCGAGCGCCGGGCAGCCCCAAGCCGGCACGCATCCCCTCGGGGGATCGTTGAACGTATTCGTTCGGCGAGGGGTTCTGATCCTGCAGGGATAATCCTCGTTTTCCCCGAGAGCCGCGCGCTTGATGTGCCGCGGCGGCGTGTGACTCCATGGCTGTGCTTTCCCTTTCCAACGCCCACCTGGCCTATGGCCACGTGGCCCTGCTCGACGGCGCCGGGTTTTCGCTCGAGGCCGGCGAACGCCTGGGCCTGATCGGCCGCAACGGCGCCGGCAAGTCGTCGATGCTGAAGATCATCGCCGGCCTCGAGAAGCTCGACGACGGCCTGCTGCAGATGACGCAGGGCGTGCGCATCTGCTACGTGCCGCAGGAGCCGGTGTTCGAGCCTGGGCACAGCGTGTACGAGGCCGTCAGCGAAGGCGTGGCCGAGGCGCGTGCGGCGCGCCAGGCCTACGAAGAGCACGCCGAGGGCGTCGACCTGGACGCGCTGCAGACGCGCATCGAGGCGCTCGACGCCTGGAACTGGGAGCAGCGTGTCGAAACGACGCTCGCGCAGCTGCACCTCGACGGCGCGCGCGAGATCGGCCAGCTCTCGGGCGGCATGAAGAAGCGCGTCGCGCTCGCGCAGGCGCTGGTCGCGGTGCCCGATGTGCTGCTGCTCGACGAGCCGACCAACCACCTCGACCTCGACTCGATCGCCTGGCTCGAGGAGCTGCTGCGCGGCTTCAAGGGCAGCGTGATGCTGATCACCCACGATCGCGCCTTCCTCGATGGCGTGGCGACCCGCATCGTCGAGCTCGACCGCGGCATCATCCGCAGCTACCCCGGCAACTTCAGCGCCTACGAGCGCATGAAGGAAGAGCAGCTCGCGTCGGATGCGCTCGCGAACGCGCGCGCCGACAAGCTGCTCGCGCAGGAAGAGGTCTGGATCCGCAAGGGCGTCGAGGCACGCCGCACGCGCAGCGTGGCACGCATCCAGCGCCTCGAGGTGCTGCGCGACCAGCGCCAGAAGCGCCGCGATTCGCTCGGCCAGGTGCGGCTCGAGGTCGACTCGGGCGCGCCCAGCGGCAAGATCGTCGCGGAGCTGAAGCATGTGTCGCTGAGCTTCGGCGACCGCGGCGCAGAGAAGGTCATCGTGAAGGACTTCAGCGCGACCATCCTGCGCGGCGACAAGGTCGGCCTGATCGGGCCGAACGGCGCCGGCAAGACGACGCTGCTGAAGCTGATCCTCGGCGAGCTGCAGCCGATGAGTGGCACGATCCGTCAGGGCAGCAAGCTCGAGGTCGCGTACTTCGATCAGATGCGCAGCACGCTGAACCTGGACGCGACGCTGGCCGACACGATCAGCCCGGGCAGCGAGTGGGTCGAGTTCGCCGGCCAGCGCAAGCATGTGATGAGCTACCTGAACGACTTCCTGTTCTCGCCCGAACGTGCCAACTCGCCGGTGCGCACCCTCAGCGGCGGCGAGCGCAACCGCGTGCTGCTGGCGCGGTTGTTCGCGCTGCCGGCCAACGTGCTGGTGCTCGACGAGCCGACCAACGACCTCGACATCGACACGCTCGAGCTGCTCGAAGAGCTGCTGCAAAGCTACAAGGGCACGGTCTTCCTCGTCAGCCACGACCGGCGCTTTCTCGACAACGTGGTCACGAGCACCATCGTCTGGGAAGGCGACGAATCGCCCGGCCGCTGGCGCGAGTACGAAGGCGGCTACGAGGACTGGAAGATCCAGCGCGACCGTGCCCGCACGCTGCGCGAACAGGCCGCGAAGGCGGTGGCGGCGAGCCGGCCGAAAGACACACCGCCTGCGGCGAAGGCGGTGCCGGTCGCCGCTGCGACCAAGGCGCGCAAGCTCAGCTACAAGGAACAGCGCGAGCTGGACGAGCTGCCGCAACGCATCGAGGCGCTCGAGACCGAGCAGAAGGAGCTGAGCGAGTTTCTCGCGCGCCCCGAGTCCTACACGGCCGAGCCGGAGCGCACGCTGAAGGCGCAGACGCGGGTCGCGGCGATCGACGACGAATTGATGCTGGCGCTGGAGCGCTGGGAAGTGTTGGGCGCGCGGTAGCGCCGAGCGCCGGGCCGCCCCAAGCCGGCCGCCAGCCGCGAGACGCGGCTGGCCCTCGTGCCGTCCAAGTCCGCGCAGGCGGACTTGGAGCCGCGGCACTCGGTCCCCGCGGGGGATCGGCCGATGTACCCCTCAGAACCAGCCGTCTCGCACCGCGTCCGGGTGCGAGCGGCTGACGATCAGCCCGGACTGCAGGTACAGCGCGTTCAGCAACCGTGCCGCGCGTTCCCGATCGAGCGTGGGCCACTCGGCGATGCTGGTCAGCGGCACGGCCCGGCGCCGCATGCGCTCGATGACCGACTTGAGCGCAGCCGGCACCGGTATCGCGGCGATCTCCAGGCTCGGCGCGACGCGGTAGACGGCAGGCCCGGCGATCTCAGGCAGCAGCTCGCTTCGCGGCCCGCGCATCGCGAGCTCCCAAAGCAGCGGCGTCAGCGGGTGATACAGCCGGCTCTCGCCGATCAACTCGCGCTCCGGGTCGCCGGGCGGACGCAGCACCGCCGGCTCGACGTGCATCACGCGCGCTTGCGCGAGATAGCGATCGATGAACTCGGTCAGGTCCATTGGGCAGTGCACCAGCCGCTCTTGCGGGAACACGGTCAGCGGCAACACGCGGCCAGCACACTGCAAGTAAATAGTCACTCGCGTGGAATGCCTGACACACGCGGCGACGACCTCGACGGTTTCGGAAACGCCACCGCTGTGGTCGGCGCGCTGCAGGTCGGCCTGCAGTGACGGGCTGAGCTGCTGCAGACGCGAGTTGTCGCCACCGTGTGTGCTGTCGGCGTCGAGTTCGTCGAGATAGCGGCGGTAGGCGCTCGCCTTCAGCAATTCGGGTTCGCCGAAAGGAATGGTGGAGTCGAAAAGCTCGCCGTCCATGGTCATACAGTTTTACTCGTCACGAACGCTTACGACAATCCCGGGGCGCCGGGTTTTTTTACAGATTCGAACGTGCCCGGTCCAGTGCGCGCCAAAAGCGCTGATCCTGGGTCGTCGCGAAGTTGATGCGCATCAGCGTCGTCGGGCGGTGCGTGGCGTGAAAGAGGGCGCCCGGCGCGATCAGCCATTCGTCAAGCATCACCTGGGCCAGGCGCTCGGTGTCCACGCCCACATCGACCCAGCCGAACAGGCCACGCGGCGGCGCCGCGAAGCGGCAACCGTGCGACTCGGCGAGCTTGACGGTGCGGGCGCGAGCCGCGCCGAGCTTGGCGTTGACGCGCTCGGTGTGGCGGCGCAGCAGGCCGTGCTCCAGACAGTGGGCGAGCGCCTGCTCGGTGATGCCGGGCGTGGTCAGCGTGGTCAGCAGCTTGGTGTCGATAAAACGATCGACGAGTGCCAGCGGTGCGGCGATGAAGCCGACGCGCCAGTTCGGCACCAGGATCTTCGAGAAGCCCGAGATGTAGATCGTGCGCTCCAGCGCATCGAGTGCGGCCATGCGCGGCAGGTGCGCGGGCGCGAGGTGGGCATAGGTGTCGTCCTCGACGATGTGCAGATCGTGCGTCTGCGCCAGCTGCAGCACGCGGTGCGCGGCCTGCAGCGACAGCGAGGCCCCGGTCGGGTTGTTCAGCACCGAGACGGTCACGTACAGGCGCGGCCGTTGCGCCGGCTTCTGGGCCTCGATCAGGCGCTGCATCTCCGCGAGGTCGGGGCCGTCCTCGCCGCGCGGGACCGGCAGCACGCGCAGGCCGAGCGCGGCCAGGCGCGCGTACTCGACCGACCAGCCCGGCTCGTCGACGAGCACGCTGTCGCCGGCGCGCAGCAGCGTGCGCGTGACGATGTCGAGCGCGTTCGTCGCGCCGACCGTGGTGACGATCTGCTGCGGCGTCGCGTTGACGCCGAAATCCGTGAGCTTGGCCGACAGCGCATGGCGCAGGCGCGATTCGCCGGCCGGCTCGCCGTAGCGCAGCGACATCGCCCCGAGCTGCGCGCCGACCGTGACCTTGCGCAGCGCACCGGCGAGCAGCGGCAGGTCGAGCCAGTCGGCCGGGAGCGTGCCCAGGCCCGGCATCGGCCGCGCGCCGGGCGGCTGGAACATGCCGCGGATCAGCGAGGTCGCGCTGATCGGCAGCGGGTGGGCCGGCACGCGGTCGTCGGCGTCCCCGGGGGCGGCGCGCGTCGAGGCCGATTCGCGCACGTAGAAGCCGCGCTGCTTGCGCGCCTCGACGAGGCCGAGCGCGAGCAGTTGGTCGTAGGCCGCGACCACCGTGTGCGGGCTCACGCCGTGGCGGCGCGCGCATTCGCGCACTGAGGGCAGGCGCGCCCCAGGCGCGATCAGGCGCTGGCGGATGCGCTCGCGAAAGCGCCCGGCAAGCTGTTCGGTGAGTGTGGCGTCGGCTTCGCGCGAGAGCGGCACGGCATCGGCAGTGGTGGTGTCGAGCATGGACAGTTGTATCGGCCTGTCGACCAATACAGAAGTGGGTGCGACGGCACATAGTGTACTGTCTCTGTGCTGGTGCTCGGCCGTAGACTGGGCCTGATGAATTCAACCCCGCGCAACGAGACCCGAGGCCTGTGGCTGGGGCTGCTCGGCGTCGTGATCTTCGCGATGACCTTGCCGATGACGCGCCTGGCCGTCGGCCCGGCCGCCGATCCGCAGCTGCCGCCGCTCTTCGTCACCGCGGGCCGGGCCGCGTTCGCCGGGCTGCTCAGCGTGGCCTACCTCTGGATCACCGGCGCGCCGCGCGTGCAGCGGCGTCATGTGCCGGCGCTGCTGGCCTCCGCGCTTGGCACCGTGGTCGGGTTCCCGCTGTTCCTGAGCCTGGCGCTGCGCGAGGTCGATGCGATGCATGCTGCGGTCGTCACCGGGCTGATGCCGCTGGCCACTGCGATCGGCGCGGCGCTGTATTTTCGCCAGCGGCCGTCGAACGGCTTCTGGTTCTGCGCCGTGCTCGGCTGCGCGATGGTGCTGTGCTTCGCCGCCTACAAAGGCAGCGGCCGCCTGTCGGCCGCCGATGGCCTGCTGCTGCTCGCGGTGCTGAGCACCGCGGTCGGCTACGTCGCCGGTGCGCGTGTCGCGGCCGAGCTGCCGGCCGAGCAGGTGATCTGCTGGGTGCTGGTGCTGAGCCTGCCGCTCACGCTGCCGCTGACGCTGGCGATCTGGCCGGCCGAGCCAGTGCGCGCGAGCGCCTGGGGCGGCTTCGCCTACGTGACGCTGTTCTCGATGTGGCTGGGCTTCTTCGCCTGGTATCGCGGCCTGGCGCTCGGCGGTACCGTGCGCGTGAGCCAGGTGCAGCTGGTGCAGCCGTTTCTCGCGCTGCTGTTCGCGGTGCCGGTGCTCGGCGAGCACCTCGAGCCGACGACGGTGCTGTTTTCTCTGGCCGTGATCGCCGTCGTCTTCGTCAGCAAGAAGATGCCAGCCCAAACCCTGAAACCCCTGACCCCCGGACGCCCGTGATGACCACCACCCCCTCCACCCCCTGGCAACTGGCACGCCGCGCCGAGCGCATGAACCCGTCGGTCATCCGCGAGATCCTGAAGATCACCGAGCGGCCCGGCATCATCTCGCTGGCCGGTGGGCTGCCGTCGCCCGACACCTTCCCGATCGAGGCGATGCGCGAAGCGTCGGCGCGCGTGCTCGCCGACGCGCCGCGCGAGGCGCTGCAATACGCCGCCAGCGAGGGCTTCGCGCCCTTGCGCGAGTGGGTCGCCGAGCACATGGCCGAGAAGGGTGTGGTCAACGTCGATCCCTCGCAGGTGCTGATCACGACCGGCTCGCAGCAAGGGCTGGATCTGGTCGGCAAGATCCTGATCGACGCGGGCAGCCGGGTCGCCGTCGAGGCGCCGACCTACCTCGGCGCGCTGCAGGCCTTCGCGCCCTACGAGCCCGAGGTCGTGACGGTGGCGTGCGACGAACACGGGCCGCTGCCCGAGGGCCTGAGCGATGCAATCGGTGCGCGTTTTCTGTACGTGCTGCCGAACTTCCAGAACCCGAGCGGCCGCTGCATGGGTGAAACGCGTCGCGTCGCGCTGGCCGAGGGCGCACGCCGCCTCGGGCTCCCGCTGGTCGAGGACAACCCGTATGGCGACCTGTGGTTCGACGCCGAGCCGCCCGCGCCGCTGGCCTCGCGCTGGGCCGAGGGCACGGTCTACCTCGGGTCGTTCTCGAAGGTGCTCGCACCGGGCCTGCGCCTGGGCTACGTGATCGCGCCGAAGGCCTTGGACCCGAAGTTGCTGCAGGCCAAGCAGGCCGCGGATCTGCACACGCCGGGCTTCAACCAACGTGTCGTGTTCGAGGTGATCCGCAACGGCTTTCTGGCCACACACGTGCCGACGATCCGCGCCCGCTACAAGGCGCAGCGCGACGCGATGCGCGCAGCGCTCGAGGCGCACATGCCGGCGGGTTGCCATTGGACGGTGCCGAGTGGCGGCATGTTTTTCTGGGTCGAGCTGCCCGAGGGCGTCGACGCCGTCGCGCTGCTGCCGAAGGCGGTCGAGCTCGGCATGGCCTACGTGCCGGGCGCGGCCTTCTTCGCGGCCGATCCGAAGCTCAACACGCTGCGGCTGTCGTTCGTGACGGTCGCGCCCGATCTGATCGAACGCGGCGTGGCTTTGCTGGCGCAGGCGCTGAAGGGCGGGGCATGAGTGCGCGCAGGTTCACGCAGGTCGATGTGTTCACCGACACACCGCTGCTCGGCAACCCGCTCGCGGTCGTGCACGACGCGCAGGGCCTCACCGAGGCGCAGATGGCGGCGTTCGCGCGCTGGACCAACCTGAGCGAGACCACCTTCCTGCTGCCGCCCACCGATCCGGCCGCCGACTACCGGGTGCGCATCTTCACGCCGCACCGCGAGCTGCCCTTCGCCGGGCACCCGACCCTGGGCAGCTGCCACGCGTGGCTGGAAGCGGGTGGGGTCGCGCGCGCCGCCGACGAGGTCGTGCAGCAATGTGCCGTCGGCCTGATCCGCATCCGGCGTGCCGGTGCGCGGCTGGCCTTCGCCGCGCCGCCCTGCCTGCGCAGCGGTCCGCTGGAGGACGAGCTGCTCGCGCGCATCGTCGCGGCGTTGCGGCTGCGGCGCGCGGACATCGTCGACCACCAATGGGTCGACAACGGCCCGGGCTGGAGCGCGATCCGTCTGACCTCGGCCGACGCGGTGCTGGCGCTGCAACCCGACTGGGCGGCGCTGGCCGGCATCAAGCTCGGCGTGGTCGGCGCCCACGCGGCTGGAGGTGATGCGCAGTTCGAGGTTCGTGCGCTGGTCGGCGAAGGGCCGGGCTACGAGGACCCGGTCACCGGCAGCCTGAACGCGAGCCTGGCGCAGTGGCTGATCGGCAGCGGCATCGCCCCCGACACGTACGTGGCGGCACAGGGCGCGCGACTCGCGCGTGCCGGCCGCGTGCACCTCGCCCGCGACGGCGACACCGTCTGGGTCGGCGGCAGCAGCGTGAGTTGCGTGCGCGGCGAGCTCGCGCTTTGACGACGACGACGCGCTGATGTTCACGCTCGACCACCTCGTCATCGCCGCCCGCACGCTGGACGAGGGCGTGGACTGGTGCGAGGCGACGCTCGGTGTGCGGCCGACCGCCGGAGGCCAGCACCAGTTCATGGGCACGCACAACCGCGTCTTCGACGTGTCGTCGGCCGCGTTTCCGCGCAGCTATGCCGAGATCATCGCGATCGACCCGTCATTGCCGGCGCCGCCGCATGCACGCTGGTTCGACCTGGATGACGCCTGGATGCAGCAGCAGCTCGTGCGCGCCCCGCAACTCGTGCATTGGGTCGCGCGCGTCGGCGACATCGAGGCCGCCCGCGTCGCGATGCTGGGCAGCGGCGTCGATTGCGGCGAAGTGGTGCAAGCCGAGCGCGGCACGCTGCGCTGGCGCATCACAGTGCGCGCCGACGGACGCCGCATGCGCGCCGGAGCGATGCCGGCGCTGATCCAGTGGGATGGTCCGCACCCGACCGATGCGCTCGCCGCGAGCGGCGTTCGGCTCGAAGCCGTCAGCGCCGCCGGGGAGCCGCTGGCCGCGGTGCTCGCCGGCCCGAACGGGCGCATCACCCTCCAATCCCCATCACCGAAAGCCTGAACCGTGTACGAACGACAGTCGATGATCGACGCGATGCGCATCGTGCGCGACGCGATGCCGCCGACCCCGCAGCAGCGCTGGCCGCTGCTCGACCGGCGCGTCGGTGCGCAGGTCTGGGTCAAGCACGAGAACCACACCGCCGTCGGCGCCTTCAAGCTGCGCGGTGGCCTGGTGTACTTCGAGGGCCTGCGCCGGCGCGAGCCGAAGCTGCGCGGCGTGATCAGCGCGACGCGCGGCAATCACGGTCAATCGGTGGGCTACGCGGCCCAGCGCCATGGCCTGCAGGCGACGATCGTCGTGCCGCATGGCAACTCGGTCGAGAAGAACGCGGCGATGCGCGCGCTCGGCGTCGAGCTGGTGGAGCACGGCGACGACTTCCAGGCCGCGCGCGAACACGCCGAACGCCTCGCGCGCGAGCACGGGCTGCACATGGTGCCGTCGTTCCACGACGATCTGGTGCGCGGTGTCGCCACCTACTGGACCGAGTTCTTCGAGTCGTTCGCGCCGGGTTATGCGCCCGACGTCGTCTTCGTGCCGATCGGCCAGGGTTCGGGCATCTGTGCCTGCGCCGCGGCGCGTGCCCATGTCGGCGCCGCCACCCGCATCATCGGTGTGGTCTCGGCGCATGCGACCGCGTACCAGCAGTCGTTTCGGGAAGGCCGCGCGATCGAGTCGCCGGTGACGACCGAGCTCGCCGACGGCATGGCCTGTCGCGTGCCCGACGAGCAAGCCTTGGCCGTGATCCGGCGCGAGGTCGACGACGTGATTGCCGTGACGGACGACCAGGTCGCCGACGCGATGCGTGCACTCTTCGCCGACACCCACAACGTCGCCGAAGGCGCCGGCGCCGCCTCGCTGGCCGGGGCGATGCTTCAGCGCGAGCGGTGGCAGGGGCGGCGCATCGGCGTGGCGCTCACCGGCGGCAACGTCGATACCGCGGTGTTCGCGCGCGTGCTCGCTGGTCCGTGAAGCGGTGCCGGGCGCCCGCGCGGCCAGCGCCGGGCCGCTCCCAATCGGCCGCGCACCCGCTCGGCGGGTGGCGCCGGTACGCCGGCGCCGGGTGCCCTATTTACTCCTTGCGGTAGTTGTCGTGGCAAGCCTTGCAAGCCTTACCGGTGTCTCCGACCGCCGCTTTGATCGCGTCGATGTTGCCGCCCTTGGCGACCACGTTCAGCTTGGCCATCGCCTCCTGCATCGTGGACGCGGCGGTGTTGAACTTGTCCTTCTCGGCCCAGATCTTCGGTTCGGCCTTGGTCTCGCCCTTGTCGGTGCCGTCGATGAAGCCGGCGTACGGCAGCTTGGACATCACCGTGGCGATCTCGGCGTTGTCGGCCGCGGCCTTGGCGTCGAACGGGATCTTGCCGTTGGCCATGCCCGCGACGATGCCGAAGTGCCGGGCCATCACCGTGAAGGCGGCCTTGCGGTACTTGATCGCGTCTTCCGGCTTGGCGAACTGGGCCGCGGCGGGCAGGGCGATCAGGCTGCCGAGCAGTGCCGCGCCGGTCAGCGCGAGGGTCGGGAACAGACGTTTCATGCGGTTTCTCCTGGCCTGGGGTTTTTGGGGGAAGAGGCGTTGCGCAGTGTAGGGGCCGGCGCGCAGGGCGATGCGCCCACTCCGGGAATATCCGAGTGCGGAGCGGCTCGCGCCCCGGTTGCGGTTATCTTTGCGGGGTGCCACCATGCCCGGAACACGATGAATGACGAGCTGACACCCGTGCGCGTGTGGGATCTGCCCACCCGCGTCTTCCATTGGCTGCTGGCGAGCTGCGTGATCGCCTCCATCGTCAGTGCGCAGATCGGCGGCAACGCGCTGGTGTGGCACTTCCGTCTCGGCTACGTGGTGTTCACGCTGCTCGCGTTCCGCATCCTGTGGGGGTTGGTCGGCGGCCACTGGTCGCGCTTCACCAGCTTCGTCTATGCGCCCGCCACCGTGGCGCGCTACGTGCGCGGTGAGCGCCGCGCCGGCGAGCACGTCGACGTGGGCCACAACCCGCTCGGCGCGTTCTCGGTATTCGGATTGCTGGCGCTGCTCGCGGCGCAGGTCGGCACCGGCCTGTTCGCCGACGACGAGATCGCCAACGCCGGCCCGCTGATCAAGTTCGTCTCCGGCGCCACCAGCCTGGCGCTGACCAAGTGGCACAAGCTGTTCGGCCAGTGGTTGATCATCGGCCTGATCGTGCTGCACGTCGCGGCGATCATGTTCTACGTCGTCCGGAAGAAGCACGACCTGCTGCGGCCGATGATAGGCGGCGACAAGCCGTTGACGGCCGATGTGCCCGCCTCCCTCGACAACGGCCGCACGCGTGCGCTCGCGCTGGTGCTGGTCGCGCTGTGCGCCGGGCTGGTCACCTGGATCGTGTCGCTCGGCGACTGATGCGCATGAGTTCCTCCGCCGCCCCCGACAACCCGCCCGAGGTCACGCTGCTGCGCGTCGAGACCGGCCCGCTGCTGGAGCCGGCGCGCGAGATCCTGCGCGAGTACGCGCGCAGCCTCCAGGTCGACCTGTGCTTCCAGAACTTCGAGACCGAGCTTGCCGAACTGCCGGGCGAATACACCGCGCCGGCGGGACAGCTGCTGCTCGCCCACGTCGACGGCGCGCTTGCCGGCTGCGGCGGCCTGCGGGCGCTGCCGGAGTCGGACTACGCCAATGCCTGCGAGATGAAGCGCCTCTACGTGCGCCCGGCATTCCGCCGCTTCGGGCTCGGCCGCGTGCTCGCCGAGGCCTTGCTCGACGAGGCGCGCCGCGCCGGCTACTCGGTGATGCTGCTCGACACGCTCGACGAAATGGAGTCGGCGCGCGAGCTCTATGCGTCGCTGGGTTTCGAAGAGGTCGCGCCGTATTACTTCAATCCGATTCCGGGGGCGCACTACCTCAAGGTCGATCTCGACTAGGCGTAGCATGCCCCGACACTTCACCGCGCCGGGAGGGCCATGACCGCATCCGCGA
>Ga0307517_10005586_pt1 | contig 18894 bp, 25 predicted proteins | sample 23_EM_MG_FD_194515 | JGI IMG/M metagenome (GOLD analysis project Ga0307517, IMG submission 194515) | Populus trichocarpa ectomycorrhiza microbial communities from riparian zone in the Pacific Northwest, United States - 23_EM | ecosystem: Host-associated > Plants > Roots > Unclassified | place... | reverse complement strand
ACCCAATGAGTCTCAGTATAACCCGCACCACGGCGTGAACACGTAGGTTGTTCATCAGACCAGATATCGAATGACTGGTGCTAATGATAGTTCCTATATTTGGCTGGTTTGTCAAAGTGAGATCCGGACAGATCAGCAGGCCGGGCTCGCATTTCACGTTGCTTTCTTGAGAGCGTCGCAATGCTCACTCCTCAGTGACCAGCGCTCAGCATGCAGATCTCCCGCGGGTTACCTGTAGCTACACACCCCAGGCATGTGCTCACAACTCGTACCGGGGCTCCACTAGTCCAGAGCGCGGACCCAGGTGACACCGTCGCTGACGGTGGCCACGTCGTATCGGGTGACTGGCTCAGACATTGTTCCCAGCGACAGTGAATGTGTCACAGGGGTGGGACACTGTTTCCGGGTTCTTCATTGCGCTCCGCCGCGCGGCGTAACGACGACCTCCTTGGAATTTGCATGCGTACGAGAGCGCGGGGAATTGTCGCGAGTGAAACTCACATGCAGAATCCAACTCCAGTGGAATTTCGTCCAAGTAGGTTGGGGGTCGTGCCTCCGCGTCATCGTCCGTGGTAGTTAGAATGTGGCGTCCATGGCGAGGTGCAGCATCATTTGTGACCTACCCATACGTACCTCCGGCGGAGATAAACGACATGATGAACAGAGCCGAGGGAGACTTGAGAGTCTCAGCGACCGTTCTCGTTGTATTCCCCTGGAAGTAGGATTGGACTTCGGGTTGAGAGAACGTGTACCGACAATGACGGCGTGAGGGCGAGATGCCATATCCGTGCGGAGAGGTTGATTGAACTCCTGGATCACACACTAGTAGACGTCCCGTGTCGACATGTTCAGATCTCAGGCTGACAAATCACCCAAACATGATAACTGTAATATCGTCAGACTCCCATTGAAATCCAGATAACTGGTCTGGCAACAACGCGCTCGCGTAGTGAGGGGCGCTAACCAAGCAGTTTGAGCACCTAAACGGGTTCGATCGATTCGCGTCGGTGTCTTTATTTTTATTCGGATTTATCCGCGTTTATTTCTCGCAACTGCGTCGTAAACTCAGCCTCAGGCTCCCCGACCCAACGTTTACTCGAGGTTGCCCATTGTCTTCAGTGACCTATGTACGGAGGGCCGAGCGGGTTGGGCCGTGTATCACCTTAGTAGTCCCGAACGTGTACCCCACGAGCATTGCTCATGGCGCAGACCGCCCAGCGTATCGAGTCTATCATGGAAGTTCGTCCCGCTTCTATCGACATATCTCCCTCATGGATCGGGTGAGGCCTCTGGTACATATACCCTCCTCCCTGCCCACTTTCCTGCTACTCACTACCCCATTCAAGGATGTTTCGCGTGTCTTCACACAACCCCTTGAATCAACTCCGTCGCCTAGACAACTCTTCTTCCACGTTTCACGATCAAGTCAGCAACATATTCGATGGGGAGGAGTATAAACAATGGGCGTCAAACATTCAAGGTAACGATTTGATTGGATTCGTCGACTATCTGGACAAGGTATGTCACCATCCCTCGCTTCTTCGCTACCGACTGAAGCTTGTATAGACTCTGGACGCTCTCGATCCTGCAAGTCCTGCGTTCCGGACGTACCTGTATGAGCTCGGTCGCATGTGCGGCTCCAGAACGAGGCTGCCAGCGTCGTGTATACTTTCGCCCTTTCATCTGATCATCCCTGATCAGCCGATCAACTCAAGAGGTTCCGGAGATGTATACAGGGGGACCATCAAGGGTAAGGGAATGGAAATTTGCATCAAACGCGTCAAGATATACCGAATGTACGACGCGACGGACCCCACAAAGGTGTGTTATCCCACCGCCCTCCTCGATCACCGTTACTAATGAGACTCGTAGATGTTCTATCAAGAGGCCGTGATATGGAAACGATTGGAACATCCAAACATTGTTCCCTTCCTGGGTATCACTTCCGTCCCTCCCCAGCGTATTTCAGCATGGATGCCAAATGGAAACCTGACCGAATACGTCAAGCAGCACCCCAGTGCAGACCGACTTGGTCTTGTGAGTGCCCCTGATGCTGTGTTTGATCCCCGCTTACCCCCTCTCCCATCAGCTGTGTGATGTCGCCGCAGGTCTTCAATTCCTCCACTCCAGGAACGTGGTCCACGGTGGTCTCAAGGGAGTACGTGATTGTTTGAAGCCCCGTTTTGTGATCGTACTGACACAAGCCAAGTCAAATGTCCTTGTGGATGCCACGGCACGTGCACGAATCACGGATTTTGGACTTGCCGCCATCACTCGGAACCTGGATTCCATTCGAAGTGCCTCGGGGAGAAATGGTCATATCGTACAATGGACTGCGCCAGAGATCATGAGCGAGAAGGGAACATTTAGCAAAAAGGCTGATATTTTCTCCTTCGCGATGGTCATGATTGAAGTGCGTTACGAATGGGATATTCTCGTTGAACTTTAGCTCACTGTTGTCCTGTGTTACCACAGGGATTTTCCGGCCTATTTGCGTTCAATAATAGTCTGCCTGAAGTGGTTATGGAAGAAATGATTGGTGGCAAGCGTCCCTCTCGACCAACTCATTCAATTTGTACAGACGAATTATGGGCGCTGATCCAACACTGTTGGGATTCGGATCCTTACTTGCGCCCAGAAGCTTTGGAGGTGCTAGAAGTTCTGGGTCGCTCGTGAGTTTTCTCTGCTCGTCAGTCATGGGTTCAGTGACCTCACTATTTTCTCGCGTGTAGGGGCCCTCCTCCCGTAAAACCCCCCGCTCGCCAGACCACTAATTACACTCCAGTCCAAAAAAATGTGGAACGGAAGCCGCCAGCCATCGGACGCAAGCAAGTGGAGTCGGATTTACCCTCGCTCCGCAAAACGATTTCCCCATCTCCCTGCCCCACTCCCCAAATTTCTTCCCAGAAGACGAACTACAGTAGTGACCCTGTCTCCCCCGAGAGCCATGGTGGGAGGGCGGGGGCGGATCAGGGCCAGAATGCAAGACCACGCGCTAGTCCTAGGGTGATATCGCAGGATCCGCCGTCTGACACAGATTGTAACCATTCTGGGACTCGCACAAACCTCGAGAATACTCTCGGTAGTAGAAATGTGCCGAGGAGAGACGTGAGCAACAAAGGGTCCGGTGAGTTCTCGGTTCGTAAACTCGTTTTGCCATCGCTGAGATCTTCATAGGATCGGGTCTCAACCGTGGCTCGGATGGTAATGAAGCAATACATTCGCCCAGGATACAACAGGACATCCTCGGAGCTTCTGGTATGTCGCTGGTTTCAGCTCTTCCTATCCGCACCTCACGTCTGGAGGTTCGGCTGTGAATGTAGGTGGCGGACATCATCAAGGGAATCAAAGTGGGGATGCCTCCCGTGTGACCTTTCACCCGGCTATACTTCGACGGCCGATAGGCCTTGGAACAGGTGTGCATCCGCTCAACAATGCATCTCAGTATCATCTGGGACAGCACGGCCAATCCGGTATGTTGGTTTTGTTATTTATGCTGAATGTATCAAGTGAATACTCCGAACCCGTAGGAACCAATCTCCTCGGCGGGGGAAGGAACGCTTCTCGTTAGTGTTACACATCTACTGAATTTAAATTCATCCTAAGTTCTTGGGATATCAGGTCACGGCCTACGGACAGAGACTGAGTCCCCCCATCAGTCCCGTGTGGATTTAGGCAAAATGCACTCTGAGGGCGAGGGAAGGTATGGGTCTAGCACACAACAAGATGACAGTGGAGCCTCTCGTATGTTGCCTCCTTCGATTCTTCCTTCCTCAGCGCCTGACGGGGGTGGGGGTTCGGCTCTGGGCGTAGGTGATGGAGAGTACCAAAATGCTCAAAGTCTGAATCACTTTGGTGCGTTTCCCATTCAATTACATTTCCGAGATTAACTGGATCCCAAACAGGCGTACGCCTGCGGAAGGCCCCATCCAGGGATCATCTGGGGCAATACAACAGGTTCAGTGCGTCCGTTTTGCGTATTCCACTGGGATTATCGAGTGAATGTATCCGGATCCATAGAGACCGATCCGTACAACGGAGCCAGGGTAGATTCTCGCCTCGATGTCTCGGATACAGGTGATAGAACCCTTTCGGTGCAAACTTCTGGGGGAGACGCCCACGCCGTGGACACTAGTTATGCAACCAACAACGCTTCTCGTAGGTGTCGTACACCTCCTGACCTCAAAGCATTCTGAGTTCTTCGTGTATTAGATTTGCAAACCGGGAGTAAACCCCTCAGCCAGCCACTTACGGATGCCAGGGAAACACTCCCCAAGGGTCAGGAAACCCCGCTCCCTCAAACACATAAGAATCAGCGAGAACTGCTGCAAGAACCGGAGCCGCACGGTAGGGCGTCGGGCTCACGGATGGATGGTGCCCATGGCTCGTGAGTCCTCTCTCCGGGCCGGCGATTATACATTCAATGACCTCACTGTTTTCTCGCGTGCAGGGACCCTCCTCCCGTAAACCCTCCCGTTCGAAAGATTACTAATTACACTCCAGCCATAAAAAACGCGGAACGAAAGCCACCAGCCATCGGACGCAAGCCAATAGAGTCGGATCTACCTTCGCTCCGCAAACCGATTTCCCCATCTGCCCGTCCCACTCCGCAAATTTCTTCCCAGAAGGCGAACCACAGCAATGACCTTGTCTCTCCAGAGGACCATGGTGGGAGCGGGGGGGTAGATGAGAGCCAGAATGCAAGACCGCACGCTAGTCCCGGGGCAATATCACAGGATCCGCCATCTGACACAGAGTCTAACCGTTCTGAGACTCGTACCGACTTCAGGAGTATTCTCGGTGGCAAAAACGCGCCGAGAAGAGAAAAGGGTAATAGATGGTTAAGTGAGTTATCAGTTCGTAAACGTGGCCTGCCGTTGCTGAGATCGTCATAGAACCGAATCTCGATCGTGGCTCCGACGACGGTGAGGGAACACACTGGTCCGGGACACGACAGGATAACCTCGGAACTTCTGGTATGTTACTTGTTTCAACCCTTCTAATCCGCATCTCACAGAAGTGGAGGCTCGAATCTGAATGCAGGCGACGGACACCACCAAAGTGGTCAAGGTCGAAACCCCTTCGGTGTGGCTCTTCGTCCGATCGCACCTCCAAAGCCGGCAACGCTCCGAAAAGCTATGGATCTAGCGAACAATTCATCTCCAGATCACCTCGGACAACACAACCAATCTAGTACGTCGATTTCGCCTATCCAACTGTAATTACTAAACGAGACTCAGAATCCGCAGATGCTGATAACCACGGCGAGGGCAGAAATACGCTGCGTCCCGGCCTCCCAAATACGAGCGACGAGGCCCTTTCAAGGCAAGAATCTAGACAGGACATTTCAGGTACGAATGCTGGACGTACAACCGACAGTGCTTCCCGTGGGTATCGTACATCTCTTAACCTTCAGCTTTTCTGACTTCTTCGCGGATCAGGATATTTGCAAACCGGGAACCAATCCCACAACCAGTCACACACAGATGTTAGCCACCCGCTCCCTGAAGAACAGGAAATCCTTATCCCTCAGACACATCAGGATCAGCGAGAACAACTGCAGGAACCAGAGTCACACGTTAGTGTATTGAGCCCTCGAATGGGTGGAGTCCGTGGCTGGTGAGCTTTCTCTCCATGGGGATCATGCATTCAATGGCCCCACTGATCTACCATGCGTAGCCCACCCCCTCCAAATTTTAGTCGCGCTTCAGCCCCGAAAGAAGGGCCGCGGAAGCAACTTGTTGGACAAGAACCGATGACGTCAGATCCCCCATCTCCCTACCCGACTCCGGCAATTCCTTCCCGGAAGGCGAACAATGTCGGCGGCCCTATCTTTCAGAGCCCGGAGATGGATGAGAGTCAGAATACAAGGCTGCGCGCTAGTCCCAGGGCAATGTCACAGGATCCGTCATCTGACACAGATTCTAACCATTCTGAGACTCGTACCGACTTCAGGAGTATTCTCGGTGGCAAAAACGCGCCGAGAAGAGAAAAGGGTAATAAATGGCTCAGTGAGTTATCGGTTCGCAAAGTCGTTTCGCCGTTGCTGAGATCGTCACAGGACCGAATCTCGACCGTGGCTCCGGTGACAGTGAGGGAACGCACTGGTCCGGGGCGCGACAGGAGAACTTCGGAACTTCTGGTATGTTACTTGTTTCGACCCCTCCAATCTGTACCTTACACGAGTGGAGGTTCGAATCCAAATGCAGGCGGGGGATACCACAAAGGTGGTCAAAATCAAGTCGCCTCCTCCGCGTTTCATCCTCCGATTATACCTCCAAAGCCGGCGATACTCCGAAAAGCTATGGATCTACCGAATAACTCATCCCCGAATCATCTTGGGCAGCACAGCCGGTCTGGTACGTCGATTTCACTTATGCTCGGATTATGAAACGAACGACTTGGAACCCGCAGGTGCCGATCTGCACGACGGTGGCAGGAACACGTCGCATCCCGAACCACCAAATGAGGATGCTGGGTCCCTTCCAAGGCGAGAATTTGGGCAGGATATTTCTGGTGCAAATGTTGGTCGTACAACCGATAGCGCTTCTCGTGGGTGTCATACATCTCCTGACCTCGAGCTGTTCTGAGTGCGGATCAGGCCCAAATTTGCAAGCTGGGAACCAGTCATGTATAGATGTCGGCAAAACACTCCCAAATGATCAGGAACTCCCGCTCCCTCAGATATGTCAAGATCAGCGGAAACCAGCGCAGGGACCAGAGCCACATGTTAGAGCATTTGGCCCACGAACGGATGATGTCTGTGACTCGTGAGTCATCTCCCCGGCGATCATGCATTCGGTGACCTCACTGTTTCCCCGTGTGCAGGGGCCCCCCTCCTGTAAACCCCCCTCCTCAAAAGTTTAGTAACGATTCAGCTCCAAAGGATTGGCCACAGGAGCAACCTACCGGACACAAACAAATGACGCGGGATTCCCCTCCGCTCCGCAACACCGTTTCCTCGCCTCCCCGCCCCGCTTCACAGATTTCTTCCCAGAAGGCGAACTATAGCAGTGACCCTATCTCTCGGAGCCCGGGGGCGAATGGGGGTCAGAATACAAGACCGCATGCTAGTTCTGGACCAGTGTCGCAGGACCCGCCATCTGACACAGATTCTAACCGTTCTGAGAATCGTACCGACTTCAGGAGTATTCTTGGTGGCAAAAACGCGCCAAGAAGGGAAAAGGGTAATAAATGGTTAAGTGAGTTATCAGTTCGTAAACGCGGCCTGCCGTTGCTGATATCGTCATAGGACCGAATCTCGACCGTGGCTCCGAGGGCAGTGATGGAACGCATTGGTCCGCAACGCGACAGGAGAGCTTCGGAACTTTTGGTATGTTACTTGTTCTAATCCTTCCAATCCACACCTTACACGAATGGAGGTTCGAATCCGAATGCATGTGAAGGATACCACAAAGTTGATCAAAATCGAGTCGCCTCCCCCGCGTCTCTCCCGATTATACCTCCAAAGCCGGCAACATTCCGAAAAGCTATGGATCTGCCGAGAAATTCATCTCCAGATCACCTCGGACAACACAACGAATCTAGTACGTCGATTTTACCTATCTCACTGTGATAACCAAATGAGACTCGTAATCCGCAGAGGTTGTTCTGCGCGACGAAGGCAAGAACACATCGCATCCCGAACCCCAGAATACGGGTGATGAGGTCCATCCAAGGCAAGGATCTGAACAGGATGTCTCGGGTACGAACATCGGTCGTACAATCAACAACGCTTCTCGTGGGTGCCATACATCCCCTCACTTCGAGTTATTCTGACTTATTCGCGGATCAGAGTTGCAAGCCGGGAACCAACCCAGTAACCAGTCACCTACAGATGTCAGCAAGACACTCCCCAAGGACCAGGAAACATCGTCCTCCCAGACGCATCAGGATCGGCGGAAACCACCGCAGGAACCAGAGTCACACGATGGGGAATCGAACCTACGAATGGATGGCGCCCATAGCCCGTAAGTTCTCTTTTTTCGACGATCATGGATTCGGTGACCTCACTGTTTTCTTGTGCGTAGCGACCCCCCTCCCATGAATCCTCCCGCTCAGGAGTTTATTGACGCTCCAGCTCCGACCGAAGCCACACAGGAGCAGCCTGCAGGTCAAAGTCCAATTGCGTCGGATACGCCTCCGCTCCATAACACGGTTTCCATATCTCCCCCTCCCACTCCGCAAATCCATTCCCAGAAGGTGGACGATAGGAGTGATCTCATCTCTCCAGAGAACCATGGTAGGAGCGCCGGGACGGACGAGAGCCAGGATGCAAGACTACCCACTAGTTCCAAGGAAATGTTGCAGCTTCCACCACCTGACGCAGATGATAGCCATTCTGGGAGTGATCCTGTCCCTCCAGAGAACGGAGATGGGGGCGCGGGGATGGATGAGGGCCCAAATGAAACATCGAATGCCGGTCACAGGGCGACATTGCAGGATCCTCCGTCTCACACAGATTATAACTGTGCTGGGTCTCGTACAGACTCCCAGGATACTCTCAGCAGTGGAAATGCTTCGGGAGGAGACGCAGGTAACGAAGGGTCCGGTGAGTTGTCCATTCGTAAACTCGTTGTCGCCGTTGCTGAGATCGACGTAGGATCGGATTTCAACCGTCGCTCGGATGGCAACGATGAGGGAAATTATTGCTCCAAGACCCGACAGGAAGTCTTCGAGGCTTCTGGTATGCTACTTGTTTCAACCCTTCCCACTCGCATCGTACGTGGGCTGAGGTTTGACTCCGAATGTAGATGACGGATTCCACCAAGATGGTCAAAGTCAAGACCCTTCCCGTGCGTTTATTTGCCTGATCATATCTTCAACATTGGTGACATCCCGGGCAGATATGGATCTACCGGACAGTTCATCCCAGAATCACCTAAGACAGCACGACCAGTTTAGTACGTATATTCTGTCTATCTTACTCGGATCGTCAAACCAATGACTTGGTACTCGCAGGGGATGACCTGCATGATGGGTTCAAGAATGCTGACCTCCCGAAAACGGATGATGGGGTTCTTCCAAGGCGAGAATTTGGACAGGGAGCCTCGGGTACGAACGATGACCGTGGAGTCAACGTCACTAGTAGGTGTCGTGCATCCTCTGACCTTGAGCTATTCTGAGTGCGGATCATGCCCAGATTTTCAAACTGGGAACCAACCCCGTAACCAGTCTCCTACAGATGTCAACAAAACAATCCCCGAGAATCAAGAAATCCCGCTCCCTCAGACCCAGACGCGTCAGAATAAGCGAGAACCACTGCAAGAACCAGAGCAAAACAGTAGAGCGTCGAATCCACAAATGGATGACGTTCGTGTCTCGTGAGTTCCCTCTCCCTGACAATCATGCGTTCAGCAACAGGTTCACTGTTTTCTCGTGTGTAGGGACCCCCCTCCCGCGAACCCTCCCGCTCAAAAGTTTATTGACGCTTCAACTTTGAACGATGTACCACAAGAGCAACTCGCCGAACAGCCACCAACGACGTCGTATCCCCTTTCCCTCCGCAACGTGGATCCTCCATCTCCCCGCTCTAATCCGCAAATTTCTCCCCAGAAGGCGAATCACAATAGTGAGCCTGTCTCTCCAGAGAGCCATGGCGGGAGTGCGGGGGTGGACGAGCGTAAAAATGAAAGACCGGACGCTAGTTCCAGTGTAATGTTGCAGAATACGCCATCTGACGCAGTTCATGACTGTTCCGGGTCCAACACGCCACAGATCAACCTCGTAGGTCCTGGTATGTTACTCTTTTCAATGCCTTCTACTTGCACCTTACACCGGTGGAGGTTCGGCTCTGAATACAGGTGACGAATACCGCCAAGATGGTCAAAGTCGAGACCCTTCCCGTACATTTAGTCGCCTGATTATGTCCTCAACGCTGGTGACACCCCGGACAGACACGGATCTACCGAACAATTCATCCCGGAATGATCTGGGACAGGATAACCAATCTAGCACATCTATTTCACCTATCTCGCCCGGATTACCGAACGGGGACCTTGGACCCAGGGGGGATGATCTGCATAGTGTGGGCGAGGGTACTTCTCGTCTCCACCTCCCGGACACAGGTGATGGGGCCCTTCCAGGGCGGGAATCTACGGAGGATGCCTCGGGTACGGACGGCAACGCTTCTCGTGGGTGTCATACATCTCCCAAGAATTCTGCTATCCTGAGTTCTTCGTGTATCAGACCCAGATTCACCAACCATGGATAATTCCGGCAAACAATCCCATACAGATATCAGCGAAACCCTCTCAAAGGATCAGCAAATACCGCTCACTCAGACGCATGAGGATCAGCGAGAGCCGCTGCAAGAACCAGAGCCACATGCTGGAGCGTTGAATCCACAAATGGTTGATATCACTGGCCTGTGCGTTCTCTCCCTTGCGATCATGCATTCACTGACAGGCTGATTGTTTTCTCGTGTGTAGGAACCTTCCTCTTGTGAACGATCCCGATGAGAAATTTATCGATGCTTCACCTCCAACCGAAGTCACACAGGAGCAGTCTGCAGGACAAAGTCCAATTGCGTCGGATTCGCCTTCGCTCCGCAACACAGTTTCTCCATCTCCCCCTCCCACTTCGCAAATTCCTTCCCAGAAAGAGGATGGCAGGAGTGATCCCATCTCTCCAGAGATCCATGGTGGGAGCGCGGGGGCGGACGAGAGCCAGGGTAAAAGACAGGACACTAGTTCCAGGGGAATGTTACAGCATCCGCCACCTGACGCAGATAATAACCATTCTGGGAGTGATCCCGTCTCTCCAGAGAACTGTGATGGGAGTATGAGGATGGATGAGGGCCCGAATGGAACACCGCCTGCTGGTCCCACGGAAACATCGCAGGATCCTTCGTCTCACGCACATCATGACTCTCCTGGGTCTCGTACCGACCCCCAGGATACTCTCAGCAGCGGAAACGCGTCAAGGATAGACGCGAGCGACGAAGGATACGGTGAGTTGTCCGTTCGTAAACTTGTTTTTGCCGTTGCCGAGATCGGCGTAGGATCCGATCCCAACGTCACCTGTGGTGTGGATGGCAACGATGAGGGGCAGTATGGGTCTAACACGCAACAGGACCCCGAAGCTTCTGGTACGTTGCTCGTTTCGACCCGTCCCACTCGTATCTTACATGGGTAAAGGTTCGACTCTGAATGTAGGTGATGGAGTCCATCAACATAGTCGGGGTCGAAACCCCTCCCGTAAGCTAACTTGTCTGATTATGCCCTCAACGTTGGTGACACCCCGCAATCAACCCCAACAGATGTCAGCGAAACCCTCCTAAAGGACCAGGCAATACCGCTCCCTCAGATACATCAAGATCAGCAAGAACCAGAGCAAGAACCAGAACCACACGCTGGAGCATCGAATACACGAATGGATGACATCCCTAGCCCGTGCGTTCTCTCTCCATGACGACAACGCATTCACTAACAGACTCGCTGTTTTCTCATGTGTAGGGACACCCCTCCCGTGAACCCTCCCGCTCAGGAGGTTGTTGGCACTTCAGCTCCGGACGGAGTCATGCAGGAGCAAGCTGGAGGAAAAAATCCAATGATGTCGGATCTGCCTTCGCTCCGCAACACGGATTCTCCCCCTCCCCCTCCGCAAATTCCTTCCCAGAAAGAGGATGGCAGGAGTGATCCCATCTCTCCAGAGGGCCGTGGTGGGAGAGCGGGGGCGGATGAGAGCCAGGATGCAAGATCGGACGCTAGTTCCAAGGAAATGTTGCAGCATCCACTAGCTGACGTGAGTGATAACCGGTCCGGGAGTGATCCTGTCTCTCCAGTGAACCATGATGGGAGCGCGGGGATAGATAAGAACCGGGGTGGAGGATCACACGCTAGTTCCAAGACACTGTTGCAGGATCCGCCATCTGGTGCAGGTTGTGACCGATCTGGGTCTTGCACCAACCTCCAGGATGCTCTCGGTGATGGAGACGCGTCGAGGAGAGATGTGAGTAGAATGTCCACACGCGATCCCCTGAAGGAACTCCGCGGCCTCGACAAGTCTTCTCCCGAATTTCATGATCAAATCAGTGACATACTTCATGGAGAGGAGTATAAGCAATGTGTGTCGGACCTTCAGGGTGATGATTTGGTGTGGCTTGTAGACTATCTAGACCAGGTGCGTCTCCCCATATCACTTGTTCGCTTCCCGCTCAAGCCACCGTAGGCTCTGGACGTTCTCGACCCCGGTAGCTCCGCCTTCGCGAAGTGTTTGCACGAACTCAGGCACATATGCGGCGACAAGATGGTACTGCCAGCATCGTATCCACTCTTGTCTCATCCTTCGCACATCGGTTCTTATCCTTTCGCCTCAGAAGGTTCCGGTGACCTGCATGAAGGGATCCTCAACGGTTCAATGGTATGCATGAAAATTGTTAGGATGTTCCCAGAGTATGGCCCAATGATCCCCATAAACGTACGTTATTATTTCGACTCCCCCAATTTCCGTTGCTGACGAGACCCGCCGTAGGCCCTCTATCAAGAAGCTGTGGTGTGGAATCGGTTGAAGCATAGAAACATCGTCCCCCTCTTCGGTACTACACCAGATTCACTCCGGTTGACCTCAGAATGGATGCCTGGTGGACCTCTGACGGATTACCTCGTGAGGTACCCCGGCGCAGACCGACTTGTCCTTGTGTGTGTCCCCACCGTTGTGTTTGATTCCATGCTTACTCCCTCCACCAGCTGGCTGGTGTCGCTGATGGCCTTGCTTATCTCCACTCCTGCAACATAGTTTATGGAAATCTCAAGGGAGTATGTGGTTGTTCTAAGCCATGTTTTACCATCACATTGACACTTTTCTAGTCGAATATCCTCGTGGATGCCGCTGGTCACGCACGGATCACGGATTTCGGTGGTGTTACGATCATTCAAGGCCCTGGTTCGACACAAAGTGTCTCGGATCATACAGATCACACCGTACAATGGGCCGCACCAGAGATCACGAGAGGGGGCGGAATGTACAGCAAGGAAGGGGATGTTTTCTCGCTCGCAATGGTCATGATCGAGGTGGGTCACGAATGGATTGTTCGGACCGATCCTTGGCTTACTGTCATCTCGTTCACACAGGTATTCACTGGAGCGACTCCGTTCGACGATCGCACGCCTGAGGAGGCCATGGAGGCAATAGAGAGTGGCGAGTGGCCGCTTCGACCGACGCATCCGACAATCACAGACGAACTATGGGGGTTGATGGAGCGTTGTTGGGATCAGGATCCTCTCTTGCGGCCAAAGGTTTCGGAGGTGTTGACGGGCTTACATTGTTCATGAGTTTTCTCTTTTTGATGATGTTCATTTGTTGACTTCGCCGTTTTCTTGTGTGTAGGTGCTAAAACAGCAAACGAGACTGTATTTGCCTGCCACTGACCATAGCTCATCGCTTGGAGCTACCACCGGTAGAAGTTTCCGGCTATAGTCATACGGCAGTGTATCTGCTGGCTGATGCGACAGTACTCCCCACCACACCCATTCATACAGAAGGGTGTCTTTCGATCCCATTCATGTTGTTCCGGTCTGCGACATAAGCAAATATATCATGTCCTCTGTTCCCTGTGGTGTACCTAGGGGTGTGGTAGATCTTCTCTCCGTTTCTCGCGTAGCATGTACCGAAACAACTCAGAAGGAGGGCCTCGAGTCCAGCTAACAGTCAGGGACTCTGTCAAAGGTAGGGTGACACGGCTCGTGTCTGCGACGAACTGGGCGTTGAAGTGGACCACGTCACTATCTGCGGAGGCATCCCAGTAAATGAGCACTTCCCCGGAAATACAGATAGACGCAGACCCAACGGCGAGGGGCGCGAGTGAAACCGTTCACAACGTTCCGATTCTCGGAATGAAGGCACCGAAGTACTTTTCCAAGGGTGGGGCGTGAAAACGGGGAGGAAGCCGGCAATGGTGTGGCAGATGATTGTACAGAGATGTCGTGAGAGCGCAGCCAAACAGCAACGAGGCGAGTGGAGGTATCACTGGAGGGTTTTCAATGACTAAATAGTAACGCCACCCTCCCAATCCGTCGGGTTTCAATTATCTGTCACGATTTCTGGGACAGTGGTTGACCCACTGTTTGTCACGGATCGCTAAGAATGATTTTACGAGGTAGCGAGACCGGTGGAGAACAGGGGCTAGACGGCGACGACATCCGATGAAAGGCCGACTTAGGTGTTATTCGGGTCTGTATCGGGGGATTGAGACGTTCGTGGGATAGATGGGGTTTGCGCAAAGTGACGGCCATCTAGTTCGGGGCTGGTGCCAGGTTGGGTTGGACGTTAATAGTGGATACTGAACTGGCCGCAGAGAACAGACCAGCCTGCATATCTTCGGGTTCAGTGGTCCGTACTGGGGACGAAAGCCAGACGGTTCACGAAGGTGGGGGACGCGTTCAAGCCTCTCTGTCATGCTTCCTCATGCACTTCCGCTCAAACGCACCGGATGCCTTGTGATATACGGTGAAAAAGTCGGTACGTGAATCGTTCGTTCTCAACAGCTCGAAGAATTATTTGAGGATGAAAAAAAAGGCTGGAATGCGAGGTTAGGATACTCCCGCCTCGGCAGTCGTCGAAAGGTGGACGCACCATTCTTGACCGGGCTGGACGACAAGCCCTTGTTTTCTCATTCGGTCCGTGTAAATAGTGTTTTGGGAGTTGGTTTAGGTGGTAGAGAGCGGAGCTTCGTCCTAGGTGGGTTGATGGCACCTGACCAGCGTGGGCCTCACTCTTTACCTGCTCTTACCCTATGAACGCACGAAAAGAGTTGAAAATCTATCCAGTCACGCATGCCAACCTCCAGTGCTCCGTTGATATCAAGTGCTGCACTAACCACGGGTACCACGCCCTGCTCCATCTCGGTCCCAACGTGGCACATCGAATGAACGCGTTCTTCTTCCGTGTTCTCCGCACTTTTCGCCTGCTGTGAATAGTGGGCAAGGCGTGCCGAGTTCTGCGATGAGGCTGAGTTCGGGGTGGACGAGTGGATCGGTTTAGCGGTCAACCAGATAGCTCACGACGGGTAGAAATGAAGAGTACTATACGACGAGTGCGCAGCAAGCTATGTGCGGTCCCGGGTCACCAGGTTCCGTTTTCCTCAAGATGGGGTCCCAAATTTCTCATCTATTTGTGGAGCAAAGCCGGTTCTGAAACACTTTAGATTTTGGCGACCCAAAGAGCCTCAGTATAACCCGCACCGCAGCGTGAACACAAGGGTTGCTCATCAGACCAGATATCGAATAACTGATATGATAGTCCCCATTAGCAGTATTTGGGTGCCAATCCGAGGGTCATGGCGCCAGGACTCGCGTGTGCTTTCTGCCCACGACCAGCGCGCCCAGATAGTCGTACAACATAACCAGTATCCATGGAGCATCCAGACTCACCCTTTTGGTTCTATGGCGAGAGGCGAAACAAAATCGAACACTGAACAAATCTGGGGAGTCCGTCCATTTGCGGGATAAGCGACTCGGGCGGAAAACAAACTTATCATTCGTGAAGTACATTAACAATACAGACGAATGAAGCGATGAGTACCAAAACAGGGGTCTTGTTCATAGTTGATGATGCAGTGTCTCGGATTACACCCCTCCTGCGTCGTCACCGATAGCGAACCAACTAAGATCTGGTCGGTGGGGGGTTCGGAGTACGTCGAATCGCCGGAGAGGTCTCGGCGGGATGGTTCAGGGACTAAGCCACTCATCCTTTCCCATTTCCGAGGTTGGAGCGGTCGATAAGATTTCATGGTGTCGAGGAGCGGGAAGGGAATGTTGGAGAAGAGCGGGATACGCGAACAACCCGGGAGGGACCACCGTATGCACATGCGGATGGGATCGAGCTGTGGTCGATGCGTCCGTGGCGTGTGTGGGGGGTCGGGTGGAAAATCAACCCAATACACACGAAGCGAGAAGTTGGGACGCACATGTGTTGGGCGTTCAAACGAACATACAACGTTGCCGACTCTCGGGGTGGTGGTAGTTCTGGCAGTGATGTGCCCGCGAGAGGACGAAAATACCGACCCTAGAAACCGCGCCGAGTAGCGGCAGCTAACGAACTCGAGTGAAAGGAACCCCTTAGTAGTACTATTAGTAGGACGGAACGAGGTGGGCGCGTCCCATGATGTGGCGTGGTGACTAAATAACAGGCCGGGGCTGTGTCCTCCAGAGAATGGTTTATCGGAAGCTAGGGAGCGAGGTGGGAGTGCCTCTACTAAGCGAGAGCGCGCGGATGAATAAGGGAGCGGAGAGTGCCGTTCCCGATCAAGCAAACACGTACAAAGCTGATGGGGGCATCCGTTAATATATCTGGATCTGGATGGATGGATAGATCTGCGTGTATTTCTCGCAACTACGTCGTAAACTCAGCCTTAGGCTCTCCAACCCAACGTTTACTCAAGGTTACCCGTTGTCCTCAGTGGCCCTCAGCTCGAGCGCGTACCATAATACAAGACCGCTCGCTAGTCCCAGGGCAATGTTCCAGGATCCGCCGTCTGACACAGAATATGACCGTTCTGGGACTCGTACCGACTTCCGGAGTGTTCCCGGTGGTAGAAACGGGTCCAGAGTTAATATGAGTAGTGAAGGGTCCGGTGAGCTGTCCGTTCGTAAACCCTTTTTTGCCATTTCTCAGATTGGCGTAGGATCGGATCTCGACCGTGGCTCAGATGACAACGACGAGGGGGCGTATCGGCCCAAGACGCGACGCAACGACTTCGGAGCTTCTGGTATGTTACTCCCATTCGCACCTTACACGGGCGGAGGTTCGACTCCGAATGTAGGCGGCGGATACCACCAAGATGGTCAAAGTCAAGACCCCTCCCGTGCGTTTATTTGCTTGATTATATCCTCAACATTGGTGACATCGCGAGCAGGCGTGGACATACCGGATAGTTCATCCCGGAATCACCTAGGACAGCATGACCGGTCTGGTACGTCTATTCTGCCTATCTCGCTCAGATTGTCAACCAAAGACTTGGGATCCCCAGAAAATCTGCATGGCGGGGACGGGAGTGCTTCTGATTTCGATCTCCCGAATATGGATGGTGGGGCCCTTTCAAGGCGAGAATCTATGCAGAGAGCCTCAGGTACGGACGTCGGCCATACAACCGACGACGCTTCCTGTACGTGTCATAGATCTCCTGGCCTCGGCCCATCCTGAGTTCTCCACCAACAGTCCCGGGTTCGTGGCCCGAAGATCGATCCTACGACCAGTCCAGCACAGGTGTCGACGAACCATTCACAGGGGACCGAGAAATCCCGCTCCCTCAAACGCATCAGGATAAGCGGGAGCCGCCGCACAGTAGGACATCAATGGATGACTTCCCTATCCCGTAAGTCCCTTCTCCCCGGTAGTCACGCATTCAATGACCTCGCTATTTTCTCGTGTGCAGATGCCACTTTCCCCTGGATCCCCCTACTCAAGAGTTTGGCTACACTTCGTCTCTACATGAAGGACCACACGCTAGCTCCAGGGCACCGTTGCAGGATCCGCCACCTGACATAGATTATGACCGTTCTGGGTCTCGCACCAACCTCAAGAATGCTCTTGGTGGTGAAGTCACGTCGAGAAGAGATGTGAGTAGAATGTTCACACGCGATCCCCTGAAGGAACTACGCGACCTCGAGAAGTCTTCTCCCTGGTTTCATGATCAAATCAGCGACATACTTCATGCAGAGGAGTATAAGCCATGTGTGTCGGACCTTCAGGGTGATGATTTGGTGTGGCTTGTAGACTATCTAGACCAGGTGCGCCTCCCCATATCACTTGTTCGCTTCCCGCTCAAGCCACCATAGGCTCTGGACGTTCTCGACCCCGGTAGTTCCACCTTCGCGAAGTGTTTGCACGAACTCAGACATGTATGCGGCGATAAGATGGTACTGCCAGCATCGTATACACTCTCGTCTAAACCTTCGCACATCGGTCCTTATCCTTTCGCCTTAGAAGGATCCGGTGACCTGCACGAAGGGATCCTCAATGGTTCAACGGTTCGCGTCAAAATGGTTAGGATGTTCCCAGAGTACGGCCCAAAGATCCCCATAAACGTACGTTATTGTTTCGACCCTCCCCCAACTGCCGTTGCTGACGAGACCCGCAGGCTCTCTATCGAGAAGCTGTGGTGTGGAATCGATTGAGGCACAAAAACATCGTCCCCCTCCTTGGTACTGCGCCGGATCCCCTCCAGCTTATCTCAGAATGGATGCCTGATGGAGCTCTGATGGACTACCTCGTAAGGTGCCCCGACGCGGACCGACTTGGCCTTGTGTGTTTCCCTGCCGTTGTGTTTGATTCCATACTTACTTCCTCTACCAGCTGGCTGGTGTCGCTGATGGCCTTGCTTATCTCCACTCTTGCAATGTAGTTTATGGCAATCTCAAGGGAGTATGTGGTTGTTCCAAGTCATGTTTCACCACCACATTGACACTTTTCTAGTCGAATATCCTCGTGGATGTCGCTGGTCAAGCACGGATCATGAATTTTGGTGGTGCTACGATCATTCAAGACCCTTGTTCGACACAAAGTGTCTCGGATAATCCAGATCACGCTATGCAATGGGCCGCACCAGAGATGACGAGAGGGGGCGGAATGTACAGCAAGGAAGGGGATGTTTTCTCGCTCGCAATGGTCATGATCGAGGTGGGTCACGAATGGATTGTTTGGACCGACCCTTGGCTTACTGTCATCTCGGTCACACAGGTATTCACCGGGGCGGCTCCGTTCGCCGATCGCACACCTGAGAAGGCCATGGAGGCAATAGAGAGTGGCGAGCGGCCGCCTCGACCGACACATCTGACGCTCACAGACGAGCTGTGGGGAATGATGGAGCGTTGTTGGGATCAGGGTCCTCGCTTGCGGCCAAAGGCTTCGGAGGTGTTGGCGGGTCTGCATGGTTCGTGAGTTCTCTCTTTCTTG
>Ga0307517_10005585_pt1 | contig 18895 bp, 4 predicted proteins | sample 23_EM_MG_FD_194515 | JGI IMG/M metagenome (GOLD analysis project Ga0307517, IMG submission 194515) | Populus trichocarpa ectomycorrhiza microbial communities from riparian zone in the Pacific Northwest, United States - 23_EM | ecosystem: Host-associated > Plants > Roots > Unclassified | place... | reverse complement strand
TCGAGATTAAGTTATGAAATGCGAGTTATTAGAAGTGTAAACAGGCTACATATCAATAACCTAGGGACCTTCCGGTATAGGGGGGACTTCATTGAAATTTTGGTAAATTGTAATATGAAAACCATAAACATATATATATATATATATATATATATATATATATATATATAATTCTATGTTTTCGGTTGACATAAGAGTGTTGTTTTTATCTCCAAGTAGGGGATGTTACAAGGTGTGAGAACCAAAGAAAATTAATCCAAATATGCGAAATAATCCTCAATAATTAAAGGTGTCCAAACAAAGCTAAAGGGCATGAAACAAAAATTTTTAAAAAGTCAAAAGGTTTGAGCATACTTTAACAAAATAGCAAATATGATGATAGAACGTGAAACAAAAGATTAGAAGCCTAAGTCTAATACTAGGGAGCACGATAAACTATTTCATAAGTCAATTCTAAGATCTAGAACTCCATGGACCAAAAAGAGATCGGTAAACAAATACTGTTAATCCTTAGTTTTTAAATCCCTTAAACACCTTTTTAGCCAACAAATACCTTTTTTCTTTGTAACCATGAACCAAAACCTACATTTATGCCCAATCAAGTCCTATTAGATCAAAGGCAAAATAATTTGGATCGATAGGCAATGCTTTTCCATGTAAAACAAGCTTCATTATTCATACAATCAATGCCTTAAAGATTGATTCTTTGGAACCCTCAAGTTCAAGCTTGAATCGTCTTGACCAACAGGACGTGAAATAAACATCACTTCATATTTTCACCAAAAGAACATGAAATTTCTCAAAGACCTAAAAATAGGGATAACTTTAATTCTTTTTAGAAAAAGTTTGCTTTAAACCAATGTCAAAATGGTTTTTGTACTTGTAATGGCTTTGAAGTTTCAAAAATTTTTGAGAAAACAATCCTTGTAAATAACCAACCCCTTTATGGATGACATCATCCCTAGAAAAAACCCAGAACACTTGATGACATGATCAAGCTGGAGTAATCCAATGGACATAATAGGATTAGCTCTAAAATTCCCTTTTTAAAAAGACAAAGAATGTTGAACAAAACTAAAGATAAAGGTCTTTAAGTAAGGGGCATGAAGATACAATCTAAAGATCTATTATTTCTAGAGGTCAAAAGCATAAGTGATGACTCAAGTAAGCGGAAACAAAAGGCCACTGAAGCTAATTAATAGAGATCTGACTCCAAAGAAGGAAGTCCATGAAAAAAGGACCTATATTTCTCAAGTAAGTATACATGCATCATAATGCATTGCACTTGAGTCCTTGTTGAGAAACTAAGGAAAACATCATTGATGGGTTTGTCTTTTACCAACCCTGTCTTTTTTAGTGCGCTTTTAAACCCTCAACCATCTTAGATAAAGCCCTTTCTAGCCTTATTTCTAGCTTTTTTGAGAGCACATTCGAGCCCTCAACCCAGATAGTGCGCTTTCTAGCCCTATCTCTTTTCCTTTTAGTGCGCCTTTGAGCCCTTGTCTCTTAGATAATACGCTTTCTTGTCCTATCTTTTTTTCTTTGAGTGCGTCTTCGAGCCCTCGTCTCTTAGATATTGCGCTTTCTTGCCCTACCTATTTTCCTTTAAATGCATTTTTGAGCTCGCATCCCTCTGATAATGTGTTATCTAACCCTATATGTATACCTCATCTCTTCTTAAGTGCACCTTTGTGCCCTCGTCTCTTAGGTAGTACGCTTTCTAGCCCTATCTTTATACCTCATCTCTTCTTCAGCGCGCCTTTATGCCCTCGTCTCTTAGATAGTGCGATTTCTAACCCTGTTTCTTTTTCTTTGAGTGTGCCTTCAAGCCCTCTTTCAAACCCAATCTCTTTTCCCTTTAAGTGTGTTTTTAAACCCTCACTTCAAATATTTTCAGAATGATTGACCATTTCTTGATATGATGAATCTGTTATCTCATTCCTTTTTTTTCTTCTTTACAAAGCTTACTGTCTAAAGTCTCTCACGAAACTTTTTGTTATAAACATTGTAAAGAGGGGGTAACTATTATAACCTTTTTTTGGGTTATTCCCCAAAATTTACCCTTTTTTCTTTTTAATATAAAAATAAATAATAAATAATAACAACAAAAAGACTGGCATTTTGAAAAAAAGTAGGTTGAAGAGGATTCCAAATATTTAAAAAAATTAAGCTAAATTTTTGTTTGACAGATTAGGAGCCTAATCGTAGCCTTTTTGTACTAAACTGGAGAAATAATATAGATTCCAAGTCAATTTAAAAGATTTGGATGAATCTACATAAAAATTAAGGCTAGGGATATAATTAGATTTTTAATAGGCCAATTTGATTTAATCATGAATCAAATTGAGAATTTAATTATGTTTAAGAATTAATTTTGGTCGAATTAAATGATTTAATAGGTGCAAGGACTTAATTATACTTTAAATTGGTCAAATTAATTTTATTCAGTGTTTAATTGGTGAAAACTTAAGTTTGGAAGCCTAATTTGAGCTTAATTGAGAAGATTGAAATTTTAGAGTGCCTGATTTAATTTTTATGAAGTTAATTGGTTCAAATCAGGGTAAAATCGCAAGAAAATTAAAGTTTTAAGATCAATTAAGGAATAAATTAAAGAAATTCAAAGCCAAGAACCTTTATATAAAAGGTGTCAAACTATGAGGACAAAATTGAATGAAATCAAGGGTGAAATTGAAGAAAATTGAAAGTTTAATGATCAATTGAATGTCAATTTGCATAAATTCAAGACTAAGGACCAAAATGAAAAAGATGCTGAAATCTTGGGCTAAAATTAAAGTTCATTAGAGGCAAAATTGCATAAAACTAAAAGTTTAAAGCCAATCAAGGGTGTAATTGAGAAAAATCACAAATCAAAGGACTAAATTGAACTTTATCAAAACAACATTGTGTTGGTTACTGTTCGCCTTTTTTTTTAATTTTTACTAAAAAGACTGTTCAGGGGGCTACTTTTCAGGGGCATTTAATGCTTCATCTCTCCACCAAGTTTGACACGAAAATGATCACCTAACATCTGAGTGCACTCCGGTATGGTCATTTCTAATCGATTGACACCACAACGATCGTGGTGCTGACCTAAAGAGATCAACTCAGACAGCCTTCAACTGTCAAATTTGATAGTTCATGATGCACATTTTGGACTAATAGCTGGGATCCTTTGGGGCTGAATCGAAGGTCAAGATTTGGCACCATTAAAAACAAAGTGTCCCTCTTCAACCCCCTATAAATAGGGATGGATTCCATGCCAAATATATTAAATAATAATTTAATAATATAATAATACAATAATATTTTAAAAAAAACTTCAAATTTTTCAAAGGACGTTTTAAAATATTTATGGGTCCCTCGCGTATTTTTTCAACAATTTTTCATAATACCGGGTTGTAGTCTTATGCTGTAAGATATAGAGCCAGTATTAAAAATACTCAGTTTTCTTCAAAAAATAAAAAAAAAATCAAAAATTAAATTTTCATTTCGAAAAACCAAAATGTTCTGTTTTCGTGCATATGACCAAATCCTAAAAGTTTTCTAAATATATTTTCTAAAAGATAAAATCACAACATTTTCATCATACTTTCTTTTAAAAAAAATGGATATCGTAACTAGTTTATGGTTATGCATTAGGGTATGGTCAAAATATCAAAAACCCTTCACCAATCATTTTGTTCACTTTATATTTAAAGTGTTAGGGTTTAGTTGTAGATTCTAATACTTGAAGGTGTAAAACTACACAGTAAAATATATCCACAGATATTAAAGATGAAAAAACAAAAAATATAAATAAATAAATGCAATGCTAAAATTTAGACTTTAGTGCAGTTAGGATTTAACTCAATAAGGTAGAGACTCTCTCATGATAGGAGATCTACCTTAGACCTTAGAAAAAACTAACGAATAAAAACTTGACTTAGAAAAACAACCAAGCAACAATACAGATTACCTCGGATAGGGTGCACTAGGGATGATGCGTCTTCCCCTTGCACAACCGATCTCTTACCCGAACTCTAGCACACCATAGGTTTCCTAGTAATCATGATACTAGGTGACGACTTCTAAACCTTAATCATAATTTTATGATTAAACTCAAAAATCTTTTCTTTCTCAATACCTCTAAGGAGGCTAACGACGTCATTCGACGTCACCCTGCAACAATCAGATACATAAAAGGGTTTGAAACCCAAAATTTATGCCTCCATTCTTTCAATTTGTCTATAGTTTAACAATTTCAAGCATCCATTTATCATCAATACAATTAATCCCATAATTAAATCAAGTTTGATTAATTACTTTCCTATCACCAACACATCACTATCTATATAACCAAGACCTCATTCCTCATATTTACACAATTAATGAATGTGAATTAACTTAAAATCAAGTAAGATTTTTATCTTTTGCAAAAACCCTATCATGGTCGGCCACATGACAAGCCATTTGTCCTTGTTTTCATTCAATTTTTCTTTTAACTTTATCATACCCCTTATTCATTTCATACCAAATAAACCAATAACTATCCAAAAATCATTTCCCTAAAATTTTTCTACAATCCCTAGAATTTCTAAAAATCAAGGGTTTCCTTCCCTTCCTTATAAAACAAGATATAACATGGATTTAAATCATGTGTATATTTGACTTGCCAACTTCCTGACCTGTTTCATTTTGATCTATTATATTTTTACATTTGATATAAAAAACAAAAGATATAACACGGATTTAAGTAAGAAAAAGTCATTTATCTTTGCTAGAATAACTCAATTGAATGAGTTCTTCTCAATTCCTCCACCAGTTATTTGCTCTCCCTCTTCATTCAAAGCTTCATTTCTCAAATTTCTTTACCCTCCCATCATGTTTTTTCTTTTTATAATCTTCCTCATGATTTGTTTTTCTTAGTAGAAACACCCTTAAAACCTCTCAACATCTATAATTTTGGAGACCGCCATTTAATTTTTTTAAGAAAATGAGAAAAATCAAGCTCTTCCTCCTTTAAAAGAGCTTTTGGCCAAAATGGTACCAGGGGAGAAGTTTTTTATTAAATTATAACAATGCTATTAATGAATTTATGTGTTATTTTCTATATTTATTGTCCAACCATCATCACTCATTGAATTTATGTGTTATTTTCTATATTTGTTGTCCAACCATCATCACTCATGTAAGGCCTTCTCGAATTTTAATTAACCTTAAATTTTAACCCAAAATAGAAAAATATATCAGGAGACTTCTTGTAGAATTTTAGTCTGTCCAATGATCAGATTGAGAGTTATGTTTGATATCATAAAACTAAACAATTAGTAACTCTACACCAAAATTCGAATTTGCGTACTATTTTATTTACTTAAATCATCAAGATTTTTAAACTAATTCATTGGAGACTCCCATCCATCATCATAATAAAATCTTCATCAGATTTTTCACAACTGTTAGTCAAAATAATACAATTATACGTTGGGCTTATACTGGTGATCAATGTTTTTCATGTATAAAATTATACATTATTTTATTTAGAATTCCACTTGTTGTTGTTGTTATCATTATCATTGTCTAATTATTTTCACCTAATTTTATAAAAAAATTTCTTTAATGTAGTTATTTTACTTGATTAGAGAATTTACACGACTCTTCACTAGGTTGACATTTTACATACTAATTTATCACTTTACCTCATCCAAAATTTAAGTTAATTTACCAAATCAAAAAATATTTTCTTCTAATATATCATTTTTCAATTAAGAATTACCCTAACATTGATTTACTGATTTTTAAGCTCGGGGTTTGCAAAAACATTATCTTTTCATTTTTTTAAGAAAAGTTAGAAAAACATCATTTAAAAAAATCTTTTAAAAAAGTTAAATCCAGCTTTGATTAAATTAATTGGATCATGATTTGACTTGTTGGGTTGAAAAATAAATTTTTAATTGATTTTTTTATATAAAAAAAACTCAACTAAAGTTAAAAGTCAAGTCGACTAGGTTATGTATCGACCTGCTAAGCCTTGCTAGGTTTAATAATTATGATCTAAACTCTAAAAAGAGATCAAGTAGCATTTGGTTATTATACTCAAATAAAAAAAGAAAGAGACAATAAACACACACAAAAATACAAAATAAAATAAAAGATTGAGATAAAATTATATTTGATATAAAAAATAATTATTATCTTTGTATTTTATTTAATTAAAAATAAATAAAATATAAAAAATATATTTTATTCTTAATATATATTATCCATGCCTTCTATCCTCCAGGACATGTTCACAGTAAACAAACTCTAGATTAAATCTTTTCAGTTCAACAGATTCAATCCAAGGGTCCACAAGGGCTGGCGGGATATTAAATTCAGAGACCTGTCTACCATAACTTGCTTTACTCTCTCCTCTTCACTACCACTCTCAACTTTTCTTCCATGGTGGACCTCCTCCCATCTTGTTTTCACGCTTCATCTCATTAGTTTTACTACTTTGGCCTTTCTTGACTCAGACCAAGACATATCATATCCATAGGTATGGAGAAGAATAACTAACAATATTTGTGCAATCAATGGGCTTGCGTGCTTTTCTTTCCTTTGGTTGAATTGAATCCATCGTAATTGAGCTCAACCTTGTAAGATCTTTCAATCTCTCTTTTTGCATAACCACTCAACCTTCCTTTTAACTGTTCCAACCCTCTCTTTTTTGTCCCCAATCTCTAGTACTCGAAACAGGAAAAAAAATCCCAACTTTTTGTAACACTTTTTAACTTTCTTTATGTAATTGCTTTCTGTCTGATTATTGGGTTATTAGTAGCTTCCACAAGTACCAGAAACTGACAAAGATCTCATTACAGTGAAAAAGGTGAGGTGCTAAGACAACTAAAAAGCCCATTTGCTAAAATAGAAAAAAAGAATGGAACTTTGAAACACGTCTCGATTCTCTACTTTCTCTTTGTTCCTTGGTTTCTTTCTTCTTCTTGTCTTGATCCATTGTCAACAGCTTGTTCTTAGCCTTTTTTTATTGTGCTTCAACGAATTGATGGCATGCCATTGCTATTACAGGCCAAAGGGCTAGCTGTTTGTGTCTTAGTGTGGTCATTCATTCAGCTCTGGACTCGTGCTTTGTAGACATGGGTGAATCATTAGTTGCTGCCTCAAGTTATGAAGATAAGGTACACTCACTTGTCCCTTGATCTGTTAAATGTGCCCCATTTGTTAAGAATTTAGTTGTCGTGATTGTCTTCTTGAATTTATTTTCTTTTGTTATGGATTCCTGATTAATTTCCAGTCCATGCTTGCAAAAATTCCCATGCTTTCTGGTTTTGTGTAGTTATGAGCTGTCATTCTGTTTCTTGCTTGAATTTTGTTTTTTTGTGATTACATAAAAGATAGGAGGGACAGTTGCCTCGGATCCTGCTCTTCAAGCGTCGGTTTCATTTGGTAGATTTGAGAATGATTCTCTGTCTTGGGATAAATGGTCATCCTTCTCACAAAATAAGTACTTGGAGGAAGTTGAGAAGTGTGCCACTCCTGGATCTGTAGCTGAGAAAAGGGCTTACTTTGAGGCTCATTACAAAAAGATTGCTGCTAGAAAGGCTGAGCTACTAGATCAGGAGAAGCAAATCGAACATGATTTATCGAGGGCAAACAATCAAAACAGTGGAGATCTAATAGTTAAGACTAGTCAGATGGATTCAGACTTTGATGCGTCCAATGGCCAAACTTCTTCTGAAGGTATTAGGCCGGAAAGCAAATTGGATAATGAGTGGGATGGTGGCCATATAGACAAGCCTACTGAAGATGCTGCAATTGATGTACATGGTCAAGCCTCAACGAAGAAGCCTTATGAAGACACTGCAGTTGATGCACACGGTCAAGCCTCATCGAACGATCCTTATGAAGACGCTGCATTTGCTGTACATGGTCAAGCCTCATCGAATGAGCCTTATGAAGATGCTGCAATTGATGTACAAGGTCAAGTCCCATTGAATGGGAGAGTGAAGGAAGAGCAGGATAGCGAATTAGATACCCCTGTGTTAGCCAAGCTGGAAGAAGTGGCTTTAATAAAAAAGGAGGAAACTGGGTCTCAAGACATGAGAGAATTGCCAAAGAACTTAGAGAAAGAGATGGAAAGCATCCTAATGATCAAAGAGGAAAAAGTGAAGTTAGATCATCGGAAGGAATCTCCAAAGGTGAACGATTATGCTATCGAACCTAGTCATTTCCATAGGGGAAAAAAAGCTAAATTCTGACAGCTTTTTATACACTTATTGCAACTTTGGTTTTTTATTAGCGTTGTGGCTCATCTGTTTTGCTATATTGTTACTTTAGATTTCTCCAATGAGCAAGGTTAGAGATTTAGCAATGGCGAAGAAGAAACCAGAACCACCTATAACTAAACGGCCCCAAATCTCCTCTCTGAAGTTCTCAAAGCCTGCGTCAACTTCTAGTTCACTGTCTGCGTCACAATCTTCCATGAAGAAAGTTAACGGTTCATCTTTACCAAGGAGCAAAAATACTCCTGTTGGAGGGAACAAGAAAGTGAACCCTAAATCCTTGCACATGTCTCTGAGCATGGATTCTCCAAATTCTGAGACAGTTCCTCTTACAACTACTAGAAAATCATTTATTATGGAGAAAATGGGGGATAAGGACATTGTCAAAAGAGCATTTAAGACATTCCAAAACAATTTCAGCCAGTTGAAATCTTCTGCTGAAGAGAGATCTATTGGAGCAAAGCAGGTTTGTCCTCTGATTAGGCTTATGACATGACCTTTAAAATCATTTTACTTCCCAAAAAAATATTTTTGGCTTGTTGAATCTCATATTTTCAATTTTCTTGAGCAGATGCCTGCAAAAGAGACAGGTGTTAAGGTTTCCACTTCTATGACACCACGGAAAGAGAATATAGGGTAATTTTCAAATTGTCTACTTTGTATTCTGATGAATGTATTTATCATTGCATGTATGCATGTGTGCAACTTGTGCAATAGTTTTGTTGTTGAAATGATACTTGCATACTGACAATCATGTGCAAACATTTTCAATTCCATCTGTTGGATGTCTGGATTTAGCTTTGAAATTTAATTTATTTTCTCTAAGAACAAACAGGGCAGATAATGGAGAATGTGAAAGCTATGATTGGTGATTGGAGCCAAATTAAACTCTTTTCTTTGAAATACATTTGTTAATTTGTATTATCTGGTAAAATAGTCATCACCTGCAAATTACCTTGTTGGTCAATCCTAACTTCCATTCCTTTGGTCCTCTTCTTACTTTATTTCTATCATGCACATCATTTTTGATTTGGCAGTTTTAAATATATGTAGATCCAATGTTGAGCTTTTATAATCATAAAATCTCAACAACTCTATCATAGTCTTGTTCTCTGGTTGGTGCTACTTTTTTTTTGGTTCATAGGAAGGCCTGTTGACTTTTCAGCTACACAATGGCAGTTATCCCTCTCCCTCCCTTAATCTCTCCCATCACAGGTGTGAGTGGGATTCGATTCCAGGTTGCTTGATACCATATAAAGCGACTTTAACAACCAGGCTAATTTTAACAAATGTGTCCATACTGAAGCTTATCTATTTTGCCTTCCATATGTGGCATTTATTTATAATTTGTCTCGTCTTTCTAACATCACAGAATTTGCAGCTTACGCTAATTTGCGAACACTTTCTGTAATTTGTCTGTGAGATTGATATCTAGTTTAACGTTCATATCTATGATTTATAGAGTAACATCATGAAGAACTTTGAAACAATGATGTCTTTGAAACAATGATGTCTTTTACTTCTACTAAGCTGCTTTTGTGCAAACACCTAAAAGATTTACCACCTTATATGGAAAGTTCAGTGTTGGATTGATGTTGTGATAGGTCTTTCAAATCTGGCGGGGTGGATAGGAGAACTGCTAAGCTGGCCCCATCTTCTTCTGTCTTGAAAAGTGATGAGAGAGCAGAGAGAAGGAAAGAGGTATAACCATTTCACTGCTACCCTTCTCTCTCCATTGGACACAATTCTTTTAGGAAAAGCTTTTTTACATTTTGAGCATGCAATGCTGTTTTCTGTTAGCCACTAAATTTAAGATCTCTTTTAAAATAAATTTCAGTTTTCTAAGAAACTGGAAGAAAAATCCAAGACTGAGGCAGAGAGCAGGCGCCTTGGAACAAAATCAAAGGTAGATTTCCAAATATCCTCATTTTTGTTGTTAGTATCAAATTGCTGTGATGTGACAATGAACAAAAAACAAAAAACAAATCAATATAATTTAAAAGAAGAATGCAGCCAAGTGTGTTTCTGTGAGCTTGTGTGCATGTATGTATACCAATGCACGTTTTGTTTTTCCTTCTAATGGTTTCTTGGATGATAGTGCTCCCAAAAGATTAGCTCCATTGGATCATTAAAACAATACAGTTCTTCTGTTCCATCCGAATGACTGTCATGCTATATGCTTGGTACAGGAGGAAAGAGAGGCAGAGATTAAAAAGCCAAGACGGAGCTTGAACTTCAAAGCCACGCCCATGCCAGGTTTTTATAGAGGACAGAAGGCATCTAAAAGCCCATTAGATAAGGTATGTACTGTTCCAGCTTATGATCTACATGGGATGGAAAACAATTTGAAACATTATACACTACTTTGAGGTATATGGCCAGGTCTTTGCCTTTGGCTTTCCCTTTTTAATCTCTGTCTATATGTTGGTAAGTGCTTAATGTTAGAAAACATCTATATTTATTCTCTCCCCCTATTTCAGTGCTTTGTGGAGATTAAAATTTGTATATTAATAGTCAACTACCATTGGTAGTTCAGACAAGTCCACAAAACTATTGAACCAATCATTGAGAAAACTTCCATCATTTTTTTCAATGTCTAGGTAGGGTGCTTGTTTATGGACACCAAACCAGATAAAATAGAAAAACCTATTAAATAGTGGTAATTGGGAAGGAAACTAGAATAAACTAAATTTCTACTCCAACTACTAAATAATAAATACTGATATTCCTAAAAATATAAAAATCTAGAAAAACTAAACAATATTAAAATTTCTAAATGGTCAAATAATATTTGTTGTCGTTGTCTTTCTCCACCCCCACCAACTTTTTAGTGTTTATCGAGTCTGGTGAGGCTGGATGACTTTGAGAGGCCTATTGTTGCCTTGCTTACAATTAGGCTTATTGTCTGTCAATTTGCCATCACTCAAATGGGTCACAGGGAACATGATGGATGACCTGTCACTGTCAACACTACATGGCATTTGACAAGTGAAATGCATCTTTTTATGTTGCATATCAAAATTCCAGTAGCATGTGAATTTAAATGTGCATCTGATTTAAGCTTCTAAACCCTATCCGTCTATATTCAGGAGAATCCAACTTATGAATTCTGGGGAAATAGAGCAATGAATTGAAAAAAAAAATTGTTTTGCTGAATTATCCTGAGACTGAAGGAGCATGCAAAAATGCTCAAACACTATGCTTTTAACTTTAAGTCATTGTCCCCTAATTTCCTTCTAAATCATGTCATAAACTCATAATCCCTGCTCGATGGGTTTTTTCTTGAGGATTCGGGGAAAGAAAGGGATGGGTTGCGCACACACAAAAAAAGAAAACCAGTAAACACACTAGACCTGAGGGTTCAAAATATGTAAATGAATGTGAGAACTGATAGACTTATTGTCATGATGTATGCAGGAGGGTTCCAAGACGCTTCGGATATAGAGATACACATCATCCATCAGGAATGTGATATAATGAAACTTTCTCTGAAAGAAACAGTGAGCAAGGGTGGCCCATTCACATTGGAGGCTGCATGCATATATTTCTAGATGAGGACTGTACAGTTGGAGTGGAGTTGCTTTCTAGCAAGGAACCTGTCATGAGAGTATCACTCGGCAAATGGCAAGCTCAGTTGCTTTCTGTATGTTGGAATTGCAACCAGAGAAACCAGATTTCATTAATCATGTTGTCTAGAATAGATGGGAAATTATTTGTGACAGAAAACACAAAGAGGTGACTGCCATGTTCTTCACGCATTAGCTCTAGGCATGCATGCATTACTGTGTGAGATCAGAAGTATCAAATCGTTAGGGATATGCATAGAGGCCTTGAATAGTTTAGATATATACTGTTACATGTATTTGTTATGGCACCATGTTCTGCTTTTGTGAAGATGTATCTTCTATTTATCTTGTCCTTCGAATTTTCACAGTGTGAGGTTCAATCTTGCTTGTGTCGGGCTTGAACTTCAATGAGCGTGAAGGAAATTGTTGTCTTGGTAATTAGGATAGGAGTATAGGAAAGCTTAATCTTGTTTCCTACTGGCAGCCTGCAGCATCATTTAATGGGAGAGAACAAAAATCTTCTTCTTGCAAATCTTCTTCCACATGGGCAAGAAGTAGATTTTAGCCACATCAACCAGCCTGTAGAGTATAGCCTATACTAGAAAAATCTTGCATTGCGAGCGACTGAAATTATTTCTAAGCTTTCAATTTCTAGGATTCATCAAGTCAAAGAAGGAAAATCTCCTCCAGCCAAGGGCAAAGGCAATAATCGAAATTGACGCTCCTATATACTTCCTATTTTCTATTCAAACTGCCAAACATGCCCTAGGCATACTGTGGTGTGTTTCTCGCACAATTGCAGCATGGAATTATTATTATTATTATTATTATTATACAAAACTTGGCAATTCAAAGTGGAAAACGATAATTTTACCTTATTTGCAGAAGTGTTTTTTTTTATTAATTTTTTTTTATATTAATTTTTTATATTAAGTTATTATACTCTCACAACAACACGGATTGCAGATTTGGTAGGTTAACTTGATTGGTTTAATTTTTTTTAATTAATTTTTTTTTAATTTCATCCTTTAACATTAAGTTAATTAGAAATTAAGTTTCATAATTTATTTTGTTTATTTTCTATTAGGTTATTTTAACCTCATGACTCGGGAATAGTGCTTAACAGGTTAACCTGAGTTGACTCGAGTTGTTTTCTTATTTTTTTTATTGAATTTTTTTAATTTTATCATTTAATATTGGATCGGTTGGGGTTTGAGCTTCGTATTTTTTTTTTATTTGTGTTCTATGAAGTTATGTTAGTCTCATGATTAAGGGTGTATTTTTGATATTTTAACCTCAGGTAAATCGAGTTGTTTTTTTTAAAGGTTAACTCAGTCTTATGACCTGGGTCACGAGTCTTTCAACATTGGATTTTCTTTTTTATTGGGCTATCCTCGTCTCATAACCCGAGTCGTGGATTTAGCGGGTTAACCCAGTTGACTCAATGTTTTTTTAATTGACTTTTTTCCTATTTTCATTATTATTTTTTTTTATTAGGAATTAAGCTTCATGATTTATTTTAGTTTGCTTTTTATTATGTTATTCTAATTTCATGACGCAATAATAGTGCTTAACGGGTTAACCTGGACCGACTTAACTCATTTTGTGTTATTTTTTTAATTAATATTTTTACAAATTTTATCGTTCAACATTGGATCCGACAGAATTGATTAGAGATTGAACTTCATAATTTATTTTGATTTGCTCTCTATGAGGTTATCTCAGTCTCATGACCAGAGTCGTGGATTTGACGGGTCTTTTTTTTTTTTTCTATAAGGTTATCTCCATTTCATGATCTAGATCATGGGTTAAGCTAATTGACTTGAGTTATTTTTATATTTTTGTTTTTAATCTCATCCTTCAACATTGAGCTTATTAAGAATTAGACTTTGTAATTTATTTCGATTTGCTTTTAATAGGGTTATCTCTTTTTTTTTTATCCGGGTTACGGGTTTGACAGGTTATTCCAATTCATTTTTTTAGATCTTTTTTAATTGATTAAAAAAAAAAAAACTTTTCCTCTAGCACGTGATTAATTGAGAATTAGCTTTCATAATTTATTTTGATTTGTTTTTTATAGGATTATCATAGTCTCATAACCCGAATCACAAATTTAACATATTAACTTAGTCAATCCAGTATATTATTTTAATATTAGAAAAATATGATATTTTGAATTATTTTTATACCTACAAAGTTAACCAAATTATATTGAATGAATTTTCAAAAAAACATTAAAACAAATTTTGACCTCACTCGCACCGTGCCGATTATCAATAATCTAGTTGATATCTATAACCAAAAAGAACTGCACTGTTGTTTGCTCATGATTCCGTTTCCATACAAGAACTTCTCTGTATAAATTATCTATCATACAAAAGCAGTGTGTACTTCACATCTAGTTTGCACCTTTTAAGTATATATGCCTGGAGTAGCTTGAATTTACCTATGACCATCTTGATCAATTTCTTATGGCATCAGTTAAAAAGCATTTACACTTTCACTTGAAATTGACAAATTTAAACCATGATACAAAAAAAAAAAGAGAGTTTATTTACATTCCTGCAAAACAATTCAAAGAATCCAAAAATATTCACCTCTATAAATGCGGGAATGTTTTAACAACTATATACATTGGCCCATTCCCTTCCATGATAATTGATAGACATCCTTCAAAAATCTGAATCCGATTCGCTAGAACAGTTCATAGATTTTTCTTTCATAAAGTGTTGGGGCAAGTTTGGGAACCTTACTGGGATCCTTGATGCTGGTGACTTGGGGGAGGATTCAACACTTCTTGATGATGTTTTCCTTCTTTGCAGATTTCGAGTAATTTCAATACAGACCTGGTCAACCATACATAGAAAGTCTTTAATGATGGAAAATAGTTGAAGTGCGTGTGCTTCTTGATCTTTCGAAGCTCCTGCATGGTAATATTCTGTTGTTTTCTTTACAAGATCCATCACCCTCGTCTGCTCTTTAGTCAAACCCTTTAGTTCTTCCTCAGCTGCTTCAAGAAAACCTTTCATTTCCCTTACAAATCCCCCTTCTCCGTTAGCAGCAGCACATTGTGACATAAATGCCCTAACTTCTCTTGCACCTGTTGCGAGAGCTGAGCAAGTAGCAGCAAAGGTATCATAATCTATTTGGGCTGCTTTCTTAACATTAGAGAATTCAATGCTGAGCCCTCCTACCGCAGGTAATCCCAGCATCATATATTCCTTCTCTCTCTCTCCTTTTGACGCTGAATCTTCAGAAATCACACTGCCGTTGCTTCTTTGGCTGCTGTTTCGACTCAAGCTACGATTTCGATTAAGAACGCAACGTTTTCCTTCAGTTCGGACTACTTCTTCCACGACAAAGTGAAGTAAAGTAGTTTTTCCATCCATGCTTTTAACATCAGATAGCTTTCCTAGTGAAGTTAGTTTGAAAGCTTGCGCATTTCCTCTAGAAGTTCCAGCGTTCATGCGATTACCAGCCTTGAGAATTGCTTCCAGAAGTTTGATAAAGAGTCCTCGATTTCGAAGTTCCTTGCATCCTGATTCAAGTATTTGTAAAGATTCCTTGAAGTGAAGAATCTCTGCATCATAATTTGATCTGAAAAGCATGGCATTAATACGACTAAATGCTGTTGGAACAGCTTTCAGAAGATGGTAGAAGAAGGACTCAGCATCAGCCAGTCTAGTAGTGTCTCCCCCGAATTCAAGGATTTGGGATTCTTCCTCTTTGGTTGGAGCAATTCTCATAAGCTTTTCAAGAGTATCTACACTTAGACCTTGGCCATTAGTCAATGCATCAAGGAGCTCACTGCGAGAGATGGCCAGAGACTTGAGAACAATTGCCATGTTCTGGGATTTTCGGGCATCAAGAATAACAATTTGTGCTGATGAACTGGAAATAAGATTATTTGAATTGCTCGAGTTGCTGTCACTTTTTGGGGATTTCCTGTTGGTGGCTACGAATCCGAAGAGGGCTTCCATAAGATTATCATCAACCCTGAAACATTGAAAATTTTGAGAATCCATAGAACAGGATATCGAACTACTTCATTACTATAATCTTATTCGAACAAAAAGATGAATCACAGTTACCTAAAAGAGCCACCATCGATTTTGTCCCACACCATGGACTGGCCAGCATTCGTGTTCACCTTATCCCAGTGCAACGGCTTCAGTTTTACCTGGCCATTCCCAGCTGCTGCTGTAGTACTGCCTTGTCCAGTTGAAGACTCCCCTGATTCACCTTTACTTGGGTTCCCTTTTTGCAATGGAGGAAGATTTGAAGATGCTGACTTGGGTGGTGGTGGAGGTGGCGGCGGCTGATTTTTCTTTGCTGGGATTGTAGGAGGTGGAGGCGGTGCAGGAACTTGCTTGTTTGGAATTGCCATTGAAGATTGTAGTGGCGGCGGCGGCGGCGCTGGAGACAGGGTAAGGGGAAGATTTGAATTTGATGGTTGACTTGTTAAAATTTGTTTTTCAATGGCCTTGACAAATTGATGGCTGACAGTAGGAATTGTTGTTTCTGGCACAACTTTTTTCTCAGAAGTTGAAGATTTTCCTCGAAGCAATGGAATTTCTTGTATAGGCTCAGACTTAGAATTCCTCCTGCGTTCTTCTCTGACAAAACTGTTTTTCTTATCTTCTTCTTCAAGTTTTCTCCAGTACAGCACATCCAATCCATTCTCATCAACAATCAATCCTTTAACATTCCCTTCGATTCGAGAAAATTGACTAGGAGGCAGAGGCAGAGGCACCACTGCCTGACCTCCTCTAGAACCAGCACCATCTCCATTACTTTTCCTTCGAGGAAGGATTACGAACCTTTGGATCAAGAAAAAAAGCAAAGTGGCAACGACAAAGGTGCTCGCAGCAGTTGCAGCTACTGCCTTGACAACGTTTTTGTTCGATGAAGACGAAGGCAAAGGACCTGGCGCTGATGGACTCAATATAGTAGGGCTCGGAGAAGTAGAGGGTTTTGGCGGTGGGGCAGGAGATGGAAGCGGTGGGGCAGGAGATGGAATCGGAAATGGATAGAAAGTCTCAATATTTTGAGGGGAAATGGATTGGGAAGAAGAGAAAGGGATGACAGAGAGGAAAAACATTAGATGGAGAACAAGCCATGGCTGTTTAATGACAGCCATGAAAATGGAAATCGTTGGAGAATTGCAGAAGATTTTCTTCTTCTTTTCTCTTTGAGCTTGAGAATTGCAACGGATGGATATTGATGATCCCTTGTCTTGTACTTTTGGGTTTGTTCGCCTTGAAAGTTTCAAAGAGTGTTTGATCCCACTTCCTTTTGGTAAGTTGACACTACTTTCTTATTTGTGTTAATTATAACTTAGTCCTTGTATATTATAATAACTAATTAATTAGTCCTCATGGTTAGGGCGTATTTATTTTTACTGTTCAAACTCACTTAGTTTTCAAGTGTTTTTCATATAAAAAAATATTAAATTAATATTTTTCGATGAATTTGATATGTTGATAAAAAAATAAAAAAATCATTTTAATACGCTTTCAATTAAAAAACACTTTTATGAAAATAACATGCATCATATTATCAAATACATACTTAAAAATAATTAAAAACCCTTGTTTTCCATCTTCAATAGTGGTTAAAAAACATTTATTCTAATAATACATTCATTCATCATCGGCAAATAACAATAGAGTAAAGTCATTATATTAGTTCTTTCATTATTCTAATAATACATTCATTCATAGTCAAATATTATGATTTTATCTGCTTCTCTTTTCTTCTAATTATTTTTTAATATAGAATTGGCAAAGAGAGTAAGTTTGTAACAAATGTAAGACTACAAGGATTAAATAACATCTCTTAAGACTACGAGGACTAAAAATAATTTTGTTAAACAAGGGAGACTAAGTTACAATTAACTCACCGATTTGCCAGGCTATTTGGCAATTTGACCAAACCACCATTAAGAAGAGAACAAGAAAAAGGAAACTGACTTGGTTTAGTTACCGACTAATTAAATCAATGGATGATAATAGTAATTTAATCGAGCCTGTGGTGTGTGGGCGGTGGTTATGACTTGGCAAGGGCTTACCATGTCAGGGCCGAGTGGTTGTTGCCTTGCACCTGCAAGGAATTCATATGGGTATTATTTCTTTCTCAGTCTTAAACATAACGAAAAGGATTTGTGGTTTCCAAATGTCAATCTTCTAATCATTAGTGTTCTTAATTAGGGTTTGTAAGATGTCTAGAACGAAGATGTGGAGGGGCGAGCCAAACTCTTGTCAAAGCTGGAGCCCAAGTCAAGTGAATTAGGCGTGATCTCATTAATTTTATGGACCCAAAAGCATTTATTTTTGAAAATGAATGGGAGTGGCTCACCGAATGATCTCCTCGAGTCTCGACCAATGTTGTTGAAGTTAACGGGCGTGTCGTGTGGTGGTTGAGAATTGCTCTTGCTGACCCTATCGAGTGTCTGACTTTTTATATTCGGTCAATTGATTAGGTCGCAGCAAAGGTGGTGCATCCTGTTGACTAATCGGTTCACTTTATAGGCCAAATTGCATTATCAAGCCGGGTTTTTTTTTTTCCTTGGGCCATGCTTTTCCTTTTTCACCCATGACTTGGTGTAATTATGTGCCAATCCTTGAACTTATTTCATACTTATTTCATGGAAAAGAAAAATATTTCCTTGAAAAAATAGTTATGTAAGAGGTGCATGTTCATACCAAGGTTGTCAATTCCGTTCCATTTCATCCGAAATGACCAAAACATTTCATATCAATTCAAAAAACAGAACAAAACGGAACAATTTTTATCTCATTTTAAATCTCGGTCCGTTCTGGATTTTTCGGCTAAATTTCGGCCGGAACGTTCCGGTTTCATTCCACATGTTCCATTCCGCTCTTGAAAAGTCATTGAATCAAATTGAACCTTGTTCAATTTCATTAATTAAAGCACCCAAGTATAAAAAAAACTCTTTTTCATTACTATTTTCAATAACAATGATATTAATAATAATATTGAAAATTATTATTACTATTTTCATTAATAATGATATTAATTTTTTAAAATTAGATTTATCACTAATATATA
>Ga0307517_10005584_pt1 | contig 18896 bp, 12 predicted proteins | sample 23_EM_MG_FD_194515 | JGI IMG/M metagenome (GOLD analysis project Ga0307517, IMG submission 194515) | Populus trichocarpa ectomycorrhiza microbial communities from riparian zone in the Pacific Northwest, United States - 23_EM | ecosystem: Host-associated > Plants > Roots > Unclassified | place... | reverse complement strand
TCAATCTGAATATCTATGTGATGCAGCCAGCAAGAGTAGCATTTGTTTTCCTATTTGATTCTAAAGCTTAAGAAGGTTTTTGTGATTAATTTGCTGGGGCACTAATGTAGTTTTCAGATTTCTGGAAATTGTAGGTCTAGATTTCTAATTTAAAGTTCAGTAGCCTTTGAATTTTTTGGTTTGGTTTGGTTTTTCCTATTCTAATTAGAAATTATAGTGTTTTCTTATAAACAAGTTTAAATCTTTATTAGACGAGGAGTACTAAAACTTCAATGTATAGCTATGACATCTTTGGATAAGGAAAAAGGCCATATTCTCATAGAATTGGCAACACTTATGCTCTTGTTATTGAGTGGTGCAATCAATTTTTGGTGCGACTCCTAAGAACCATAGTTGAGATGATTAGGTCTCTCCCTCTTGGTGTAATTCCTAGAATCTGTACTAGTGTAAAGCTTAGTCGTTTACTTTCATCCGTGATTAAATTTCAAACCCGAAATCCTTTTCTTATTGGGTTTGCCCTGAAAGGCCAATTTTCCAAACCCCAGCCCACCTTAATACACTTGTTGGACAAAAAATCAAATCTGTATTTATAATTCTCCTATGTGCTTCAAACAAATGCCCAAAGCATGGAAACATTTTTTTGTCTGGAATTTAGATTGTCAAAAAATTGCAATTGCATCATGGCATTCCAAATTTGAAGTTGAAGATATAAGTGCAATGCTATCTGTTATCATGGTCAGTAAAATGCTAAGCAGTGTATGAGAAATGGATTGATGAAGGAGTGGAAGTAATAACAGAGTGGTAATTGAATATGATTTAAAGTGCTCATGTGGATAGTTTATTTGTTAGCTTGAAAGTACTCTCTGCGGGTGAGACAGAGAGGGTCTATATTGAGGATTACAGGGAGTCTATGCAGTGCAAGCAAGGTGACAAGTGGAATTGGTTTAGGAAAAGATTGGAGCTCACCAAGCCAAATCTCTCTAAGATACCCCATCAATCTAAGATTAATTGGAGGATTCTTCCACTAATATCTCATTTGATCGTCTTCGTCACCTGTGATAAAAATAATGTCATGTTAGCCATGATAATAATTGAAAATAAACTACTAGTCTCTTCATCTGTATACATTAAAGGTTAATTTGTGCAAAAAATCTGAACAATCTCTCTCCATCAAAGTCCTACCTTATAGAGCCTAAGCAAAGCCATGTAATACAATCCTATGCTTACTGTTACTTGCAGCACCTGGGTGTTTTTTTATTAGTTGATGCTCGAAATCAATGGGAACTTCAATGTTTTTCAATCTAACCTGTTTCTGGACATGATGATTAATCCCTTCCTTTTCAATTTTTTTTGGCAATTACTATATTAAATTTTCACTTTGACAAAATTTTAAGTACAATGTTGCTCCCCTTTGCTGCAGAGGTATTTGAATTGCACATGGAAGAGTTGCGTGCAAAGCAAGACGAGATTTCAAAGCGTGATGGTGACATTAAACTTTTGGAAGCAATAATTCAGACGCTTGGTGGAAAGGAATCCCATTCTTTGAATGGGTAAACATTTTTTTTCCTTCTTCTATTATGTAGATGAAAGTGTTCTGTAAAATGCTCTGTTTACACTGTTCATGCTTGACAACAAAATATTTAGGAACCTAAGAATGTGCCCTCTTTGATACAAACATTCATTTACTTTTCGGTGTCACTCGAGAAGACAATTTCAAAAGGTAATAGCATCCTCTGGTTACTTGATAGTGGCTAATGTTTCAATCCATCCCTCCTTTAACCTGTTTCATTGCAGAAGTGAGTCAGGATCAGGTCTGATACTTTGATCTCGAGTTTCATAAATAACAGTGGTGATTTTTCCAATTAAAACTGTATATGCTTTTTGCTTAACACCCTTAATTTCTCTTTCACAGTCAATGAGCTAATGCAGCAAATGCTACTTGAATTGGTCTATCAATTCAAAGATGGCCTAGTTCAACATTCAAGCATTATTTCCTATAGGAGACCATTTCGTTTAGTTAAGATTTGGAGCCGTGATTTTTCGGTGAATTTGCAACAGGGTATTTTAAGCCATGAGTGATGGACAATTGAAGATATATCAAAAGGAATTGTGGACTTTGTTTTAGATTGTTACAAGCTAACCAAGTTTCCTGCCATGCTTGTAAACTCAGCCAATAATCACACCATTGCAAGTTAACTATATAGGTTAGAAGTATGAAACTAAAGAAAAGGAAAAATAAACCCAATCCGAGAAAAAAAATCATAATTACTAAGTTAATATAGAATCCATCCAATATTAAGATTCCTACAATATGATTATTCTTTCCGCAACGACGTCTTATATTCCAAATGCTATAAAATTGTGAGAAATAAAAATCCTGTAAACTCTCTGATCACACCATGGATGGCTTCTTTTGAAGGAAAAAAAAAGGATTGACTTAACTTGGGTTTGCAAAAGTGGACTCGAACATATCTAGATGGAGAACCACAAGGAGTGGGAAGACTCAAATTTCAGGGTCTCACCTCCCCTTTGTGTTCATTCCAATCTTTCATTCGATGACTAAGAAGACCTGGCTAGCCAGTGCCAAAATGGAGGTTGGGTCTGGTGGAGGTGTATGCTTCTGTTGAAGAGTCAATAGATTAATTAGCAAGTCAACCACTTTCAGTGAACTTATTATTGTTAATTAATCCTTAGTACTTTGTGGATTCTAGGAAGATCTTTGTCACCATCCTTCATTTTCCACAATGAGATAATGGCATTTTCTTGGTGGAGGCTCCAACAATACCTAGCAAGATCACTTCAAGCAAGTTAAGCTCTGAAGTTATGTCATCATTAAATTTTTACCACAAGCAGATTAGTAGTAGGAGCCTGTAAATGCTGCAACTCTACATATCATCATCTCTTGCGTCACACTTGAGAATAAGTTCAGAAATGGATTATGAGTATGATCTTCCAAGCTCAACAAATTTGTTTTTTCTTGGAGGACTTTTAGTTTACTCTAGCAATATTCATTTATCTCAAATTTCCCACTCCAAAACATCCTTACAAAAGTTTCGTGTTGAAGTTTAAAGAAATGATCCAATTGAACAAGATACACAACACGGATCGGATCTATACACGAGAAATAGTTTTTTTTTTTTTACCAAATTAGTTTCTTAAATAATATAAATTATTGATAAAGTAGATTTAATTGACATTAGGAGAAATTCACTGAGATAGATATTTTAAAATGAATATGTTACCTTGACAAATATAATATTGAGATCACGTAATCACTTATGGCAAGCATCTTTCTAAAAGAACCAAGGGTGTGCTAGCTATATTGTTCATCAAATCCTGCCAGAAAATCTCCAGCTATGAGTTCTAGTAGTTAAGATTTCTTTTAAATGCCCTACTATGTTAAATCATCAGCCAACTTCCTGTTAGAACCACCATTATAATAGAGATTTTGTTCACCGGATCCTTGATATTATGTGTCAACTGCATATTTGCATCAGCAAATGTTTGGTCTGTAATGATTGATTCAATTGGTGTACAAACTGATCGGTTTCAGAAAAAAAGACAAAAATAATCTTCCTCTGATTTTTGTCTATATACGATCAAATCCAACATTATATGGACCACTAATCACATGCGTAGAATGTAATAAGTGCAGATCTAAAAAAGATAATGCACCTAGGATGATGCAATAATTAATTATAACACATCTCCTTACATAACCAAACCCCAAGATAATTACAAAACAGAAATAAAAAAGGACAAACCAAAAAGAACCCTAAACTACAAAATGCTACGTATATGTGTTTTGAAAAACCCAACATATAAGACATAAGCATCACTTTAAATTATTAAAATAAGTATGTGTGTGACAATGTAGTTGTGGTTTTTTAAAGAAAAAGTCTAAGAAAAACATTATCAAACTAATTAATATATATATAAAGTGATGCCTATATAAGCATACTCCATGAAGATTATTATTTGTATTGGCCATTTTCCCCTTTCATTATCGTGTTATTCTTAGTATGGATGGTGTTTTATTCTAATTATATATTTAAAAATATTTAATTAATTAACATATACGATAGTTTTGTATGGTTTTTATTGAAAACTTTTTTTTAAAAAAATATTGATTAAAAAAAGTTATAATTTATAGTTTTTCTTAGACTTTTTCTTTAAAAAACCACAACCACAACCACATTGTCATACACATACTTACTTTAATAGTTTAAAGTGGTGCCTACGCCTTATATGTTGAGTTTTTCAAAACATATGTACGTAGCGGAAATGATAAATTTAAAATTTTTCAGGAGTTCTAAGAATCTTATTAAATAGATCTAGAGTTATTTAGGGTTTATGCTGAAATTATTTGAATTTTTCTTTTCGGCTTTGAATAATTGCTTCAAGGTTGAGTTGTCGCAAAGCACAAGTTGTTCAAATATCTAGCCTATAACAGTAATTCTCCTAAACCCTTTTAAAAGAGAGGGATTGCTATATCTTAGAGTGTTATCTTTTTTTTTGTGTGTTTTAGGTATTTTTGTACTATATTCTATTTACCTTAAAAAATAAAAGGCATAACATTCTATTTATGGAGAAACCTAAAAACTCTATAAATGATAAAATATCAATTTTCCCCTTAAATAATATTACATATATTATTTTAGGCTAATTTTAGAGATTTATTCAATTAAGTCCTTACTTGATTGTTTCTAGGTCTAGAAATGTAATCTCCTGTATTAATTACATTCCGGTCCTTAATTTCTAAAATTTATTTACAATCAAGTCACACTTGATTAATCATCCCATTTTAATTTCTAACTAATGGTTCTTATGTCTGTATCTATTATATAAGACCAATGTTTTGGCCCAACGGATCTAAGCTCAAAGTTTAGCACAAACCCAACCGAACTAACCTAGGTATTTTAAAAAAAAGGTTGCAAAAGAAATTGTTATTCCTCGTCTCCTCTTTTTTTCCTTTGCCATAACTTTCTCCTAAAATACCAAGGATTTTAGTTTTAAGTTTTTCGGTTCAAGAAAGGTTGAAGAAACAAATAAGTATCTCCCTCTACTGTTATTTTTTATTAAGACACTAATTGTGGAAAGATTAAAGAAGTGTTTAGGGTTTTTTATATTGTTTTGGTGATTGAATGATCTAAGAGTTATAATTGATGTTTTAGGGTATTAGTTGGCCTTAAATGAAGTCATTAGACTAGAATCATGGATTATTGAACAAACAAATTGTGTTTTTATAGGATTTACAAATTTGAAGACTGACAGATCAGGTTTCTAGAAATCTCGATCAACCGATCGACTGATTAACTTGATGTTGTTGGTCAACCGGTTAGTCTAAACCAGTCGACCAATTAGCTTGTGGTGGCGGTCGATTGGTTGGACATTTCGGTCGACCAGTTGACTCAGCAGTAGGGGTAAATCATGTCTGTTAGGTTCGATAAGTTTGGGTTATATTCGGGATTGATCAGGTAAATCAGTTTGACTTTATAATTTTATTTGGTCTTTAAGCTTAGAGTTTTAATTTTTTATGTTACTTTGCTTCGAGTCATTTTTTAGTGTTTTCCGTATCCGTTATAGGTTCTGTTGATGTTTCTCCTTATGATATTTAGTAGTCTTTGGTTCTGCATCCACTTATCTTTTGCTTTTGTTTTTCAGGTGAGTGGGATAATCTTTAATATGCATGTAATATAAATAATATATGTATGTTGATTATATGATGAGTATAATTGATTAATTATTGAATATTTATATATGTTGCTTTATTATCTGAGTACTTATTTATTCTTAAATTTACACTCGCATTCTGTTGAGTTAAATTCTATTCATTTGCTTTGATAAATATGCTAACATCTATTATGTCTTGATATAGAAATTGTTTGTAGTTTCATATTAATAAAGCATAGTTAGTTTATGTGCACATAGTATTATGTACACCTAGCTAGTGAGTGAGACACTGATCTATGACGATTGATCCTCCCACAGTGGTGACCTTCATGTGTCATCCGATCCCTGACATGTATTACACTACCTTATATTAATATTTTTAGTATATATATTTATATCAAGATACGTACTACCTGCAAATTATTAAATGTTTTTTCTTCGCTGAATTGGTTGAACTCACCCCTCTATTTTAATATTATTTCTGGTTCTTAGCTTCCGTTAGCAGGTTGACCTTTGATTGAGAGTTCCTACTATTTTTTTTTATGTAGGTATGCCTTGTTTGCTTCTACAAGACTTTTTTTATTCTTTGTGATTCAATGTCTTAGACGCTCCACTATTACGTTGTTTTCATTCAAGTTTATATTATCATTTCAAAGATTGGATTTTATTTAATGTAATAAGTATTTTGAATTATGGGTTATTTTTATTGGTTTTGAGGAATATTTTGAAAGATTATGAAACACTTTGAAATCCTTATATAGTTTGTTTTATGATATGTAAGTTCTGATGCTTAACGTAGATTGAATGTCCTTATGACACCGCTCTTGCGTTGCCGGTTATGGACCCGGTATTTGGATCGTGAGACATTAGGTTCCCTAATAAGTTGGTCCAGATATAAATAAAAATTCTAAATAAAATAAGATTAAATAAATTAAACAATTTAATTTATTATCAATTCAACAATTGATTGACTTGTATTTGAAGATCAAGTACAATATCTAGTAACGTGTCATAATCCTCTAAATATTAGAAAAATCATAAGTAATTTGACTTAACCTTTCATTGACTAGTTTTCCAGTGTAATTATTATCATTTCATCAAGACTATTATGATTTAGACATTGTAGCATGAAGTATGTCTGTCTTGTCAAATCATTTTAGTTCTTAATATTATAGTCATTGATTATTTGAATAAGATTTTGAAATTTTTTTTCAAAACTCATTCCACCTTATCAAAGAATTTTACAATCAACACTATTTAAAAATAGATGAAATATTTTTTCTAATTCACACAGGGTGATAAATCTTCTTTTAATTACTCAAATATCTTCATATAGTTTATAGTATACCCAATATCTATTTCTTTGTTACCCTTGATTAGGACCACGTATGGTCAGGATCAAAACATAATACTCCCTATATAAGATAACTTAGTGATCTCAAGTCTAAGAATCACTTACACAACCATTACATGAGCCTTTCTATAGACATAGTTAATATCTCCATATAGAATTATCTTACAAGTCAGTTTGGTGTACTTGTCATCTAATAAGCACCATATTAGTTCTAGGTATCCTTCATACCTTAGTCTACGAGAAAAGTTGTTTCCTTTCATAAAGAAAGAAACATGATATACATCGATCTCAACAACTTTAATTAATATTCAGTCTTAATAAAATATTGACTGAGAACATTTAATAACAACGATCCGATGCAATAAGAATCTTATAATAATTATAACAACTTTATAATTTTCTTTGCAAAGTATTTTTGTCCCGTGGAATATATTTTTACTCTAGATTCATTAATTAAATATTAGATTCATTAACCAAATATAAATGAATATTAACAATAAAGAAAGCTTTTATTAATAATAAATATGTTTTACATTAAAAAAAATCAGTGCTACGTGTATCCAAACGATTGGTTATAGGGTATATTCACTAACATTATGCAGTGCCACTTGTTTGCAGCACTGATTGTGTGTTTGATATTGTGGTGCATTATGTTTTTTAACAGTAATTTTTGCTTGAAAATATATTACAATGATTTTTTTCAGAATTTTTTATTTTTAACATCAGTATATTAAAATCATAAAAAAACATCGAGTTGATGTTTTTTTAATATATTTTTTTAATGCACCTAAATGTAATTTCAAATGCAAAAACGGTGATTAAATCTTACATTACGCTCATTTTACCAATTGTAAAATTGTTAACAAAGTGAGTTTATTATTTTTAATCTTCTCAAATCATTTTACATTAATCAATATTATTTTTTTAAAATAATTTTAAGGCTATATTTTTTACATCTTATATATTTTAAAAAATTATTTTTTGTCGACCTTCGCTTCTAGATGTATAAAATGAAAGGTAATGGCATAGAAGAAGAGCGAGACTAAAATTCCAACTTCCACTAACCGACCCTGTCTTGCATGCGTGTTGACAATTTTTATATCTCTTTTGCTTTCTTAAAAAAAAATAACGTCTCATTGCTTCTCTTTTATCCTTTCTAAATTCAATTTTTCCATATCTCTCCCTTCATTGCATACAACAAAGTAGAGGAAATCCCTCTTCTCCTCTTGAGATCTTTTGAAACTTCCATGTCCATCTTTTCTTGGAGAAAAATGGGCAATTGTTTAGCTCATTGTGTTAGACCTCCCTTTATAGGTTCATGCATTAGAATTGCTGAAGCCAAGCAAGAGAAAGTTTTGCAGGTCGTGAAAACAGATGGAAAGGTTTTGGAATTCAGCACTCCAATTCTTGTGAGAGATATCTTGGTGAACTTTTCTGGCTCAGGAATTGGTCTAACACAGGAGGGTATAGAGGAGCATCATCTGCCACCAGGTTACGAGTTAAAGCTCGGGAATGTTTACTATATTCTTCCTTCAGCTCCAGTGATTTCACCTGTGATTGACAGAGAAGATCAAGCCAGTGGAGGTGTCAAGAGGATTAAAGTTGTTATCACAAAGCAACAACTTCAACACCTTTTGACAAAGGAAATATCTGTTGAGGAGGTTCTGTTGGGGCTAGAGCAGAAAAGTTCTTCTCTTGATTCTCCAAGAAACTGGAAGTCAAATCTGGAACCAATTCCTGAAGGGTCTGAGTAGTATAGCTTCGGAATGTACACTTTAGGTACTGGATTTTCTCTTGTGTATCTAACAATTACGAAGTTATCATGCAGATGTACTTATTACTTTGCCAAAGATGGAGAAGATGTAAAAAGAAAAAAAGAGAAGCAATATAGAAAGAATTCTCCAACAGAATCTTGACTGATTCTCGTCTATTCCGTTCTCAACGTGTTCTTACTGGATTAATTTCTTGAAATAGAAAGTAGGAGATGATTCTCTGATATATTTCTGCTATTTTCATGCTGCAAGTTTATTACCTGAGAAATATCGGTTCAGCTGGTCCACATGGCCCCCCTTTCCGCGTGCATGATGCACACCAATGCTGTGTTTGGTTAGTGTGGACAAAAGTAAAATAAAAAAGACAGATACATGTTTTGGAGTAAATTTTATCATTTCATTACAAGACATATCTCTTTTATCTCAACATTTTACGTCGTTTTTTCTATATGTTTCAAGATAATAACCAAACATTACCTAAAATCCTGATTTAGACCATCATGGGCAGTCCTCGATCAACTAAGTACATCTACATGCCAATTCAAATGTCAAGCTGAAGGAACAAAATCCCGAGATGATAGTCGTCCTATTGCAAAGCAATATTATCAAGTGGGGGGTGAAAATGAAACGAACCTTAAAGATTGAACATTTTCAAGTGGGGTGAAAACTAAATGAAAGAAACTTTTAAGAGAAAATTGAACATTAATTACCAAGTTTTTCGGTTGTCTTTCCTTCCAAGTTAAGGGATGAGAGAAGATTTTTCATGAGAAGAATTGCATTATTGTCCGTTTTTCAAGACCTATCTTGCAAGTTGAAGGCTAGAGAATCTTCATCTACTAGACATTTGCGCAAACAATGTCCAAAAATGCAGGGGCAAACCAGAATGGTAAACTCCTCTCTGCCCATCCCGCATTAGTTTGACTCTAGCTCGAATGGTTCCTTTCTTACTTTCGCAGAAATGTTTCAAGATTTGAGCATAAGAGATGGTCAAGTGTTTTCATAGTTGTTCATTTTGTTTATACACTGAATCTAAATATATACCAGATTCTTATGTAACATCGATGCGTGTGCATATCCGACACAAATATCCATATCAAATTTGACTATTTTTTTCTTAATTTCTTTTATATATTTAGAACATCAGATTTCTCCTGGTATCGGATATGGTTGTCCGTTGTCCGAGGGAAGCAACATAGGCAATAATTGAGAAAGAGAAGAAGCAAGACATTACATTTTCAAATACAATACAAGGACTGAAAGTTCTTTCAAAACAAAAGCATTATACATGGTACAGACTTCTTATAAAATCTTTCACTGGATTTGGACATCAATGACCTTAGGTTCAACTTTGGTCTTAGGAATGTTAATGAACAGAACTCCATTTTTCAACTCAGCCTTGATCTTATCCTTTCCGCAATTATCCGGTAGCCTAAGCCGGGTATCATAAGAGCTGACGCTGCTACTAGACCATGAATCATCGCCAGTTTCTTCCTTCTTGTGCTCTCCTTTAATAACAAGCACATCATCCTCGACCGAGACCTTGACATCCTCCTTAGACAGTCCTGGCATGTCGAACCTCATCTTGATCTCATGTTCCTCATCTTTGATTTCCCATGGTGCACGCACCTCTCCTCCTGTCCTGTTCCTGCTGCTAGGAATTGTCAGTGCATCATCGAACAGTCGGTCCATTGTGTCCAGCATTTGACGCATTGTCCTCATTGGTGACAATGGATCCAACAAACCTGTGATTGAGGTCAAGTTTCAAGTCATTTCAGATCATTTTTTCCATTGCATATGCTCAACATTTATAAAAGATGGATGACTTTTCCTATTAAAGAAAAGTAATTAAATAGTAAAACTGAAGAGTGATCTTCACAACTAGGCCTGATCGAGCATATTTAAGATCGTTAGGAAAGGAGAGAAAAAAAAGAAGGAAGACTACTTACCGAATGGGGAGATATCAACAGCTAATTTTCGAGGCTTTCTCTCAACTGCTGTCCCTTGGTTGTTTCCTTGCTGATTGACATGCACGTCCACTGAAGTATCCTTGTGATCACCGGCAGCTTCTGCTCTCACCAAAGCCAACCTTGAAGGCTTAGTAGTACTCTTGCCAAAACCACCCCTTGATGGAAAAGACACTGAGCAAGGAGTTATACGCTTAGTTGAAGGCACAACTTCGCCTTTGCTTGACAACAAAGGTGCAGATGACCAAGACAATGTTGACGAAGCCATTGCTAAGTAAAAAACAATATATGCACCAAGTGACAACCAAAGAAACTGTGGCTAGTGGAAGTGGCGGCTGTACACAATAGTATGCTTTCTAGATATGCTGATTAAGGAGCTTGGGATTGTGAATATATAGAGCTAGAGGGCAAAAGAGAGAAGGGAAGCATGGAGAAGAGTCTTGAAAGTTTGAGAGTTCTCGAGCTAACTCAAAGAAACTCCTAGAGTTTTGTCATCATCAAACATCATCCATACTAGATTTTCTACTTCGAGTCCTTTTCTCATTCCTTCGGGAAACATCCTTGTATCTTGCTGTACATGGGCAGGCTTTGTGGGATGTAACAGTGTCTGAATTGTAGCCCAATTGTCTTTTGGTTCATGATCCAAGCCCACATGATTTTAGACACCAGTGACATCTCTTTGAACTTGGATTCTTCCCTTGTGGTTGTTTTTGAACAAAACCTTGGCTTTGGTCCACAAGAAAATGGTGGTATTCTCAGTACAGTATCCTTCACTGGATTCTCTGTTTCCTATCAGTACAGCCTACTTTATGTACAGTAGATTCTCGCTGAATATATATATATATATAGGATCCTAAACCCTAAACACTGCAAAGGAAGTCTTGAATAGTAATCCTATCCCATCTTCGGACAAACTCTCACAATTAATCATGTTGAAGAACTGTATATAACCTATTCTTTTTGGCTAAACAAGCTATTATCTTAATTTTTATTATATTTTCTCAAAATCAAAATCTTCGTATAATTTTTATTTTTATTTCTTATGATGAAAAACTTGGATACACACCCTTTGGGTGCCCATCAAGTACATTTCAAACGAATATATAGATTGTGCGAGTTCACAAGTTCTTATTCGAACTCTCAAGAAAGGAGATACCAATATCTATAATTGTTAGAAAAACCAGGTAAGAAGGTAGATACCAATATCTACAATGCCAGACATGCTAAGGGTAAAAGAGAAGCATCGACGGTAAACATGTTTTTAAAATTAAAAAAAACATCAAATCAAATAAAGGTACTTTGAATTGTCATTTTACATGACTTAAAACTAGGTCATATATACAGAGTTAACATTGAAGTGTCGACTGTCATTGTTCTTGAGCAGCAATGATGAATTCCAACCCAGTGAAATACCAGTGAATCACAAGTAAATTTATCATGTCCCACATGAGGCAATCACCCTACAAAAATCAGAGAATCCAAGGCACTTAATATTTTAGCAGCTCATGGAGTCTTATAACTCACAAGTCCCTTTCCCTGTTTGTCACCATCTTTCCCCATAACCAAAATCTCCATAAATAGCTTGGCAAAGTAAAAGAAAAGGAGAGGCTGAGAGAGGATTTATAACTGTTTGACTGGTCCATGGATATGGGACAAACAGTATCTTTCAAGCTATAAACAAGGTCTACTTCCACTACTACTATTACCCTAATCCCTATACCCATACCCTAAACTAGGGTAGGTCTACATTTGAGTCCCCAAATTCTCCACAGCCAAATCCCAATATAGCTGGTCACAAGGGCTCTTGCCAAACTGCCCAGAAAATGACCACAACAGCCCTGAAGATCCTACTTGCTTCATCCCCATTGGAAGATCACTAGAAGAAAACATATTGTTCTCCTCTTCTCCACAAATCCCAACTCCCCAAAACCAGCAATGTAATCATGTAGAAAGCAACCATGGAGGTAAATAAATAAATAAAACAAAGCAAAAGCATAGCACAGCAAAGCAGCAACTGCCCACTCCTCCTCTCTTTTCTTTCACTATAGGAAACACTATCCAGCTTTCAGCGTTCTCGAGGGAGTTAATTATAAATCAGACCCTATATTTTAACAAAATAAATCGATCCATCCTCAACATTTTAGAAATTCAATATTTAATCCCTGTATATTTAAAACCATTCTTTCCCACTTTATTTCCCTTTTCTTTCTCAAGAAATGCTTGGAAAAAGAAAACACTAGATACAATGGTAATGGTGTAGTTTTTTGGAACAAGAAGCTTATAAATTAAGCATGGTCAGTTTTAGACAAAGAACTATTTATTTAGTTTTGATATTATAGGGACTAGATATTTCTTGAAATAAACTACAGGGACTAAGGTAAAATTAACACTTCTCGAGGGTACCCACTCTTTGATGTTGTCTCCAACTGTCTGACACAGAACTATTTAGGGCTCTCCATGCCACAAGAAAACACCATTTCTTTTTAACATTGTATCCTATGTCCATATTATTGTTAACCTTTTGCATTTTTGCATTATAGACAATGCACAGAACCTGTTCCCAAATGCATGGACTAGCTCTACCCTTCTTGCAGAATGCAGGCTAAATTATCTGTTCTTTACATTTATTTCTCTGTGCATCTTGCATTTAAACATACCAACCACTCAAATCTGTGTATGTAGCTCTAGACAATTTTTTTTTTTTTTTGCCTTTATATCTAGCCAAGTCTTTTGCTTTAGTACTATCGTTTGCATCATGGGGAAGATTGGAGGAAGTTCTTGGCTGAGTGCAGTTAAAAGGGCTTTTCGGTCTCCTAGTAAAGAGAATGATAAGAGAAGCAGCCGAAGGAGAGAAGATCATGAACAAGAGGAGGAAGAAAAGGTGAAGATTTTTTTCTTGATTAGTAATTCCTTTGTAATACAATAGCTTATTGACATAGAAAAATGTTTTTGTTTTATGGGTTAATTTGTGCAGAAGAGAGGGAAAAGAAGATGGATTTTCAGGAAATTTTCAAATCAAGAAACAGTAATACACCATTGTGAAGCAAACGCCACTAACAATATTACAGCAACCACCAATGCTGCTGCTGCGGTTGCTGCTAATAATAGTGTTAGTTCTGAAGCGGCTGATGCTCAGCAAAGACATGCCCTTGCAGTGGCCATGGCTACAACAGCAGCTGCACAAGCAGCAGTTGCGACAGCTCAAGCAGCTGTTGAAGTTGTTAGACTCACCAGGCCTCCCCTTTTTGTCAAGCAACACTTTGCTGCCATTGCTATACAAACAGCTTTTAGAGGATATCTGGTAAGTAATTAGCAAGAGATCAGTAAAGAGAAATAATTATATACCTCTTAATCTTAAGAGCTTTTATTTCTAATTAATTATGGCTGTGTTTTTGAAGGCAAAGCGAGCTCTTAAAGCACTTAAGGGGTTAGTGAAGCTGCAAGCCTTAGTGAGAGGCCATAATGTTAGAAAGAGAGCAAAAATGACTCTTCAGTGCATGCAAGCTATGGCGAGGGTGCAATCTCGGGTGTGTGAACAGCGTAGAAGGCTTTCCTATGAGGGCAGCGCAAATTCCATCTCCAGTGATCCAAATAGCTTGCGGGGATCAAATCTTGCTGAGAGGAGATCTACTGTAAGAAATTTTGTTTAAGATATGTACATCATGCTTCAGCGTCAGCTTGTTTTGATTTGGTTCTTAACAATGAACTGCAGTGTTGGGATGGAAGCAGCACTGCTGATGATTGGTTTCATTGCAATTACCATCCTAAAACACTTGAGGAAATTCAGTCAATGTTCCAGGAAACAAAGGAAGTGGTTGCCTTGAAACGTGAAAAGGCTCTTGCTTATGCTTTCTCTCAACAGGTTTTTGACCACTTTCCTTGCCCTTAATTTTATCTAGTTCCTTTTATTTTTGTCGGCAATGGCAAGTTATCGATCATTCGATTAAAATTCCTGCATTAATGATAGATATGGAGACCGGGAAGAGACTCGTATGCAAGTGAAGGAGAGGTAGAAAAGAACCCAAGATGGCTTGAAAGGAGGGGAACGATAAAGGAATGGGAGGGAAGAGGGATTGCATTCCGTGATCAATATCACAGCAGAGACCCTGTCAAAACTGTTGAAATGGACACCTCTAGACCTTACTCTTACTCATCACCTAATGCTCATAAATTGCATCAACATTATCACTACCAACAACACAGGCCTAGCTCATATTCAGTTACCTCTCCTCTTCAAAAAAACCACAACATCTCACAACCAACCACACCATCCCTATCCAAAACAAGAACACTACTTCAAGTCCATTCATCCAGTCCTCGTTTCCTAAGAGAAAGCAGAAACCGTGTAATGGGAGAAACTACTCCATCCGCTACTTCAAAGCCCAACTACATGACTGCCACTGCATCTGCCAATGCTAGAATTCGATCACAAAGCGCACCAAGGCAGAGAGCTTCAACCCCGGAAAGAGAAATATCAGGTTCAGCCAAAAAACGCCTGTCTTTTCCAGTGCCTGATCCGGCAAATAGCAATGAGGGTTCCATGGTTAATGATTATAACCTGAGGAGCCCAAGTTTGAAGGGCATTCATGGAGCCAATATGGTAATGGAGCAAAGGTCTAACATGTCTTCTTGTTACACAGACAGCATTGATGATGAGGTCTCTCCTCCTTCAACTAATGATCTTAGCAGGTGGTTAAGGTAAGCCATTATTTGCAGTGAGTTATTCTTTAGTCCCTCTGTGTTGAATGAAGTCATAACTTAGTCCTTCATAGTTGAAAACATATAAAGTAGTCCCTTGCTCCTTGTTGACCGCGACCTATCAATAGGTCTTCTCTCTAACCTCTCGCTCTGTTGGTTTTTCTCTGAGAGTTTAAATTTTCAACTAGTACATTTGAGATTAATAAAACCGGCGAACGTTTTCAATAAGAGAGAACGGTCAACAAGAGCCAAAGGATTAAGTTATAAATTTTCGAACATAAACGACTAAGTTATGATTGCATTGAAAACTTAGGGACAAAACAATGATATACCATTGAAGAACACAACAGGCTTGGCCATATTGAAGATGTTAGAACTGGAGCTAGTAGTTGAAAGAGGAGAATAAAAAATGCAATATGTTCTTCATCAGAATAACCCTAGTAGATGTTAAGAGAATTAAACCAATGCACATCAGTCTTTCAGCAGCTTTTTATAGTATTTTGCACTGCCTTTATCAATGCTGCTGCAACCTTGAAAAAAACAAGTACATTATTGGTTTGATGGAGACATATCTTAAGCATTAATTTAGTCAGAGATGTCATTAAGAACTCAAAATCTCCAGCTTGATTGTAGGAACCAAATGCCCTACTTTGTCCATTCTACTAATTGCAATCAGTAATTTAGCTAGCCGACGATGGCTGTGACTGTGAGTGCAACATTAAGTTCATTGTATGATAAATTTGGCAAGTGAGTTCACTGCAACTCAGTCATTGTTATGATTTCCTTCCTAACGGCTAACTTTCAAGGGAAACAAAATCACATATTATATTGTATATATAGCTAGAGAAAAGGGAAGTTAATGCCTTGCATGTTGTTTCCTTTTTCAGTGACTTTATGTCATTGACATGTTGCACTAGGCTACAGTAGACTCTTATAATATTAAAGTGTAGGCAAGGCAAAGATTCTCTTCTCTTGGCTTTTATCCATATCAAAGTTAGAGCCATCCAAGCATGCATTAACATGAACAGGGATCCAATGTATTCCATTTTGCAAACTACAAGACGCATGCAGATATCGAAGAAACCCCTTTTAGTAGTGCTAAGTTTTGTTGCTCTTCACCTCTGTCTGTCACCTCCGTATATATAGTATATGAAATATAAATATAACGAAGTCCCACCTTGCAACAAAAACAAAACTCAAACAAAGACAAGTTGAGGGACTTTGGAAAAAATAATAATAAATCATTTCAATTGTTTCAAGCTGAAATCCCACTGTTTGTTGCGCGCTAATGGTTATTATTACAGAGTCAACTTATGCTTTTCAATCTCTGGAACACAAAGAATTTCCTCCAACGCCGGCCATCAATAAACTTCTTCAATCTAACATGTCATACCATATGTTTTTTTTAGGTATATGTGCGTTTTGTTAGTCTTAAGAAGAGGCATAATATTTGACGTACGATTGACACAAATTATTTACATATATTCTATAAATAATTAACCCTGGGAATGATTTCATATATAAAACAATAATATACTAAAGTTAATAAGCAATTATTGTATGTCGAGTTGGGTAAAAGCAACCAATGAAAAACAAAACATTGATAAAGTTTACAAAACAGTAGCATCATCGAGCCCATCACATGCAACTTGAGCTAGTAAACTTTAGGAACCGGAAATTAATTAATGAAAATCCACAAAACAGTAGCATCATCGAGCCCATCACAACTTGAGCTAGTAAACTTTAAGAACCGGAAATTAATGAAAATCCACAAAACAGTGGCATCATCAAGCACATAACAACTTGTATGTTAAGACATGCGCATTAGAGTTTTTGAGCTCAAATATATCTGAAATTTCTAATTCTGAAGGAAGAATGTATGCAGAGACTATGGATGAAATCAAGTTTCTAATTTCCTGACTAGTTCGTGAAATGAAACTTCAGGTCTAAGGTGACTGATGAGGACCTAGGAGGGCTAGAAAGCAGCGGCAAAGAATCGGCGGCAGCAGGAATTCCAGGCAGGAGAGCCGGTGCAGGAGTCCTTGCAGGGGTGAAAATTTATGAAAAAAGTTGGAATTTTAAAACCACATGACAATTTTTTATTTATGTACAAGCACTTAATCTCAAACTTATTAATACTTTTCCCTACTTCTAATAAATCAAGATGACTAAATTAAAAGGATCCTCTTACTTGTGAAGAAAAGAAAGAAGAATTTAGCAAGTCGGTTTAGGATTATTTCGGTCTGGGGCATCCTCCCCTCCTTTTTAAACCCAGGAATCTAAAGCCATGCAACAAATCTCATTGATTGAGGTGAAAGCTTTTGCTTGAAGAAGAGTTGTCGAGATGAGCGATGAGGGAGGCCGAGGCTTCCCAGTTGGAAGAAGTGGCAATTCCTTGCGAAGAAATCGATAAAGAAAAGGAAATAACAACACGCAGAAGTTACTTTCGCACTGCGCTTCTCATGATGCTCATCTTAAAGAACAGAAAAGAAAGGTCGCACACGCCTAAAGATATATTTTATTTTATATATATCGTTGCAAGTAAATTTTTAATTTTAAAATGAATAATCAAATATAAGTAATTATTTAAAGAATTGTGTATCTCTTGATTCATAACATTTTTTTTTAGCACTAATGAAGTGCTGGTATATCAATTATCACTATAAAAATGATAACGATATTTAGAAAACATACTTATTTTAAAGGTAATTATAAATTCCGAATGGAACTAGTTTCATTATTTAAAAAGATATGAGAATACCCAAATAAAAAAATAAAAATAACAAGTTTTTTTTAGAGAATAAAATCTAAATGTAATTTATCAAAAAAAAATGTAATTTTCCTAATTAACATTCGATTAACATTTTCAAATAAATCGGATATACATCAATTGTACAGTTATTAAATATCAATAATATTTTAGCATTAATATGTATTAAACAATTTAAGAGGCAATTATTTCATCTACGTGATTCATATCTTAAATATATTTGTTTTTGTAGAAGTGTTTTTAAGTTGAAAAAACATTGAAGTTTAACATTTCTTTACATATATTTTTTAATAATTTTGACATGAATATATTAAAATTATCAAAAAAGTAAATCATTTGAAAATCATCAATTTAATACCTTTTATGTTTAAATCCATTTAAAAATAAAAAAAACATTTTCAAACACAAATCAAAATATATTACGAAATACATCCTCCATCTCTAATCTATACTTTGCAAGAAATTAATTCTCACAAGTCACAAGTCTTCTTTGATGGCTGCAGTTTTCGAGGGCTTGTTTCCTCAACAACATGCCATGTTGTCTTTGTTTTCTTGCGGCATAGTTTTGGCACCAAGAAATGGGCTTCCTTCCACCCCCTCTTCAAGGAAATAAAATATTGGGCCCTTTTCATTTTCTTCTTGTTTCCTTGAGGACTTTGGCGTTC
>Ga0307517_10005583_pt1 | contig 18900 bp, 27 predicted proteins | sample 23_EM_MG_FD_194515 | JGI IMG/M metagenome (GOLD analysis project Ga0307517, IMG submission 194515) | Populus trichocarpa ectomycorrhiza microbial communities from riparian zone in the Pacific Northwest, United States - 23_EM | ecosystem: Host-associated > Plants > Roots > Unclassified | place... | reverse complement strand
GGGTACAGCCAACCGAGTTTCGGATGGCACGAACCGAAGTCCAAGTTCTCCCTAATCCTTATGATCAACGTCCCAGAAGCAGAATCTTCCATCGCTTCAGGATCTTCACTAATCGGCCTCCACTTGTCTGTCCCAGGAATCCTTCCCTGGACCGCAAGATACCATCAGTCCAATTCAAAATCTGATGAAGAATGTGGAGTGTATAGCTCACGAGAATCATCAACCTTGCCTTGGAGGACCTATGGATGACCAGAAGCAACGAGATGACGATGCTGACTGCCACCCCGACTTCGACGCTCCAGACAATTGTCAGTATGAAAGTGAGGAACATGAGTCCGAGGTCGATCCATGCACGCATCCTGCAGGCGAAGACATGATTGAATAATCCAATGTTGGTCGAAAAATAGACCGACCTCCAGTAGTATTCCAGAGCCTCTGGAACCTCAGTAAGGAGACCGATCAATACCAAACACACGCTAAATAATCCCGTAAGCAAACGTAACAGTCAAACGCCACGGGGACGGAACCTACATGGAAGCCAAAACCGCTTTCGGCAAATAGTACAACCACGGGAGCAAAAAGAAGGTGGCGAGAAGCACAAAACCAGCACAAACCAAGCTGGCCATTTGGGTCCTTGCTCCAGCATTTCCGTTGATCCTCGACCTATATCGCAAATCTGTCAGAGATCCCGCATACATTCGACAGAAAGGGGTTCGCCCACCTGGTAATGGATCCGGCAGCAGGCAAAGTTCCAGGTACGAACGATCCTGCCAAATTCGCGACTCCCAAGGCAACTAACTCCCTGTTCGGGCTGATAGTATGCTGGAACTTTGCCGCATTCTGTTTCGCAGATACAATACTATCCAAGAATCCAATAACAGCCGCCAATCTAGGTCCCATCCGTTAATAACCATTCGGAGAAGTCAAAGGGTGGAGCTAACATTGCGGTAGATGTGGTTTGCGTGAGGTACTTCCTGTTCTCTGCCCCGAGCGGAAAGGCAAGGAAGGATCTTCCGGTATTAATGGATACAGGTCCAAGAATATCGACCCCATCTTCATCCCAGCCAAACTTTTGACAGAGGACTGTAGTTCCACCGACCGTTCAGTAAGGCGTAGGTGATCCCAGAAAATACTCAAACGTACAAGTTGAGATGATGACGATGATCAATACTTCCGGAACCGATCTGATCCAACCACTCTTGAACGACCCTTTGATGTATCTCAATGCCACCAACGCCGCAAATGCCCCAAAAGCAACCATAGCCGTCGGTCCGTGAAGATCAGGTACATGTTCGATCAAGAAGAAGAGTTTATCTGTTGTGGTCTTGGGTCCGAGCGTCTTCTCGAGAGAGACAAGTCCGAGCATGGGTATCAATTGTTCACTTAAGTGGGGGCAGCAAGTTTGAGGAAATATCACATCGCGGGGAAGGAGGCTGGGACTCACATCGAAATGACAATACCGACAGCAGCCACGAAGCCGTTCAACAACGCGCGACTCAAAATAACATCGATGAATCCCAATCTGAACAACCCAAGCAAGAAAGAAAACAGTCCAGATTGCAAGGCGATCGCAGTGGCGACCTTGTAGCCCACAGTGATGCGATCCTCAGGTTCTTCGTGGTTGTTGTGCATGACATCAGTGATGGCCTGTCCCACAAGAAGAGATAGAGCAGCTTCCGGAGCAACGTTTAGTTGACGGGAGGAGCCGAAGATTGCATAGAAAATCGCGGGTATGGATGCCGAAAACTGCGGATTAGAAGTATGTGTACGTCATGGGATGTGATATGAGTGAAAGGGGTGAGTGGAGGGTGATAGAAGCGAAATGAGAAGTGCAACACACCAAACCGGCGGTGGGACTCAGCCTTGCGAGAGACGTGCCATAACTGACACTCTGGGGAATCAGGATGCACGCCACGGTCAACCCAGCCAAGAAGTCACCGCTGAGACTAAAACCCAAGAGAGAAGCAGAGGGGCATGAGATTGAGTTCCATAAATAACGGTGACTCTCCAATGCAGAGAAGAAGGGAGTGCACGGAGGAAAGGTGGGGCGAGACGTACAAAGACCAGGAATAACCAGGGATCCAAGCTGTTACAGGAACATAATAGCTCATCCATTTCCTCCAATTCCCGGCTGGAATCCCCTTGGCCTCGGGTTTGGAAGGTCCTGGTAGACCGGCTACGCACACAACGCGATCCATTAGTAAACGGTGGTTGGGCGTAAGGGAGGGGAAATAATGGGGAACTAACCAGCGTCGTCGTGATTCAACCTAGGAATGGTGGCAGAGCCCACTCCTGAAGTTGACCCGGTGTTGACCACAGCGTAGCTTGATGATCGCCTCCTCCGCTCGACTCTTTCCGCTTGCCGCGTACCGTACTCGTATTCGTCGTCTTCTTCAGAGCGCTCCAACAACCTCGATCTCTCGTCTACACGTCGGGCAGGGGCAGGGGAGGCCGTGCGCATAGGTGTGGAACCGACCTCATCGGTTCTCAAGGTCCTGAAGGAAGCACCCGAAGGTGACGGGATCTCCGGGTACTGTTCTGGGCTTGCCATTGTAGGTCGCCGAGTCTCGACGTTGGAAGGGTGGACAAATGTCTGGTTAGCGGAGCCGTAGTAGTGGAGTCCGGTGAAAAAGAAAAAAGCCTAGGACAAAAGGACCGCAAAAGGTCGTCGTGGGTAGTGCGGTACCCAACCCTCCTGTGGTGCGGCTTCCGTCAGCCTTCGTATGAACACCACCCGTAGACACAACCCTCGACTCACGAGGCTGGCTGAGATGAAGGTATCAGGTCAAAGTGCGGAACATCCAAGATCCGTGCCCCAGTTTGGTTTTTCCCCGTTCGGCTGCATGTTCGCCGAAGTGGAAGAGACGCGCGGATCACAAGTCCGAAGGTCGACACGTAAGGAAAGACAAATCAGTGGTAAGAGCGCGTGAGGGCTCTGCATTGGGCTTAGTACTTATACAGGACATTACAGTATAGCCATATGTTCCGAAAGACTCCGACTCAATGGGGAGGAGGATGGACGGAAGGGGAGAAATAATCAATTGAAGGAATCAGGAAATCAAGAGGAATCTCGAGAGCAAAACGAAAGTGAGGGTTCAATACGCTCACGAAAACCGAGGAACGTAGATAATTCATGGGGAAACGATTGAGAGTGTGACTCCACGGGAAGAGAGGAAGTGGTGGAAGAGAGTGAAGATGTACGAGGTGTACAGAACCAAATACAAGCCATGTATGGCAAGCCCTAGGAGGAATCGTTGTCGACGTCCATCTCCACGGTGTTCCCCTCCATGGCGGCGTCTTCTTCCTCTTCGCGCTTGAAAGACCTCCTAGGGCGTATTTTCGCGGACCCCTGGGACAGCCCAGGCTGCCTTTGTGGCAATGGGATTGGAATAGGCTGGTTGAGGGGCGAGTGCGGGAAGCCGTTGACACCGTTGGGCCCTCGGCTGTTCGTGGCTGAGATAGGGCTCGGGGCGACGGACGTGAGACCTTGTTGGATAGAATGAGCGGAGGGGTTGAAGTGGCCGCATTGGGGACACACATACTCTACAAAACGATCAGGGTCAGCGCATGAAGTGGTCAGCACGAGATTGACTCACGGGTATCTTGCCAAACACTTTCTTTCACCAGTCCATTGTGGGCAAAACACTTCTGACAGATAAGTGCATATCGAGAGGAGGGGGACCCAGTCGCGTCATCATCGCCCAATATCGCATCCGCCAGTTTGTCATACCACTGTTTCCTCGGTGGAGGCTGGGGCGTAGCTGGCACTGCTACGAATACGTGAGCTTCATACATGCAACAAACAACAACTCGAAAACATACGCGCAAGAGGGGTCTGCAAGGTGGGAGGGGCCGGAGCGTTCCGTGGCTTGGTTGGATCCTGTTTCTGGTTGGGGTGACGTTGAGGAGCCTGGACGGGAGTTTTGGGGATGGCTTGTCTCAGTTGTGGAGGGGTTCCCGGACCCGAGGTAGATTCATCATATCGGTCGAGGAGGTTTCTTGTAGTGTAATAGTTTGTCTTCTTCTTGATCTCCTCGATCTTTTCGCGTTGTTGTTTACGAAGTGTCACGAGGGTCTTCTCTGTGGATGCCCAGACGTGAGTTTGGAAGAACAGGTTTGATATCCGGACAGTACCTTCCGCGTCTCCGATCCTAGTATACCATACTTGCGCAATTCTCCTTGCGAATAATATCCTGCGACCCGTACACCTCAGTCAACAGGCCAGTGACCCGGACACTAAACCACTCACAATATCGGACCAATAAGTACCGGCACCCCCTTCACAAACTTCTCGAACGCGGTGTTTGGCCTATGCCCATTGAAGATTGGCAGGACCTGGGCATACCACAGACTGACGTAAAGACCCCAGAATGCGAGTGTATAGAGCGTGACTTTGAGGGTCGTCCTGCGCTCTCGAAGCCTGATTTCCGAAAGACGCGTCTGACGCTTCTGGATGTCTAGTTCGAGGGACGCAAGGATTTGTTCATAGTCGTCCGATTTACCCTACAAATGAGGTGGACCGTGAGCCACCAACGTCATCGGATGAGCGGGAAGACGCACCTTGCTGAACCAGTCGCTGAGGAACCACATGGGTGCTGATTGAGGCTCGGAACGGGGTTACCAACTGAACGACCGTCGTAGTCGGCGGAAGAGAGAGAGATTGACGTGGTCTTACGCGGTGGAGGTAGGTGCGTGTTGGTAGACGGCCGTGTGAATCCGAAACAAGTCAATCTTCGTCATCCACCATGTCCGCTGCTGGACAACGTGTCTTTGTTCCCTGAGCCAATACCCGGGTGAAAGGATTCATGCAAGTGCACGAGGAACCATGCCTGCCGATCCGGGTCAGGCTGCAGGACACCTGCGGTATTAGTGTGAAGAAATATCGCTCGCATAGGTTCGTGTTTGGGCATATTCTGAACTAACTTGTCTAACTAGAATTCTACAGCTGGTACAGATCTACTTGTGCATGGGCATAAGTTAAAAGGCGCATATCGGAAACGGATACAAAAGAGAACTCGGAAGCATAAGGAAAAGGTCTATCTACCCGCAGAAGAATCACTCGGATCGAGGGTCATGGACCTGCCATCCCATTTTTTCGACGATATGAGTCATGTAGTGCTCTGGGTCATCCGGCCTGGGGGGCCCTCCCAAGGCCCAAGTCATGTCTGTCACATCCTTCCATTGTTTCTGAAGGAGTGGCATCCAAATCTCCCGTTTCCCGTTTGATCCGACAACATTCATCACCACGCTCCCTTCGCCACCCGTTTCGGAAGTCCTCGAGGATGCCACTTTCGTCGACGCGTCAGACGAGGAGGAATAGCCAGGCTCAGAATCGGGGAGATCCTCAACCAAGTTGGAGCTCCACTTCGACAGTCTACTTCCATTTCCATATCTCTCCCTCGCCTCCCGTTCCAAGGCTTTCTGGTATTCGTGCTGCTGCATGCGCTTCACCCTCTCCACTGTGCTTGCCCAATTTGCCCACGCAGCCTGGCTTGGCGAGAATCCATTCATCCTCCAATAGGTCTTGACGAAAACGTCGCGGTTACAGTTTGACAACAAAGCAAGTCCTTCAAAATCGAAGACCAAGTCCACATCATAGGAGTATGGACGAGGGGGTGGGGGCATGAAGGTTGGCCGAAAGGCGTGGTTTGGAACCGAGTTCCGAGGTTGGCTCAGGACTGGTGGCCAGGAGACGGGATTACCGACCGGGGTAGTGTTTTGAACGATGTTCTGGTGATACAGGGGGAGAGGCCGGTGGTAGACAGGCGGTTGGCGGAATCTAGGCGGCAAAGAGTCCACAGACGAGTTGAACCTCCCAGGAGTCGCCTGGTAGATTTGGCCAGGGATTTGAGAAGCTGCAGAGAAAATCGACCCGTGGCGACCTGCGACCCCTGGATAGGAGGTCTGTACCCGTTCATTCCAGCTTGTTGCCTGGTGCATGAAGGTATCCTGGTGTACGTTGATCGCTATAGTCGTGGAGACGGCGGACTGCCCATACCTCCCGGCCTGGTGGACGCCTCTCGGATGACTAGCTGAGGAGTAAATCGGACCTCCGGGGGTAGGGGTCTTGTTCGCCAACTCCTCTTCAGTCCTTTCCTCCTGTTTTTTCTCGTAGATCTTTGTAAGTCGATCGACATTTTGCTCAGAGCCAAGGTTAACGGATGCCAGGTCTGTCGCCACGCTCTATCGAATCCGGGGTGAGTCCCCTTCCCCGTACGAGAATATGCAAACAAATACCTACGTTGACATCCAGTGGCTTGACGGTTGGCGGTCCAGATAGGAAGTCTGCAGGGTTCCAGTCCACGATTTCTCGTATTTCCTCGTCCGTCAAACCTGCACTTCTCAGCACCTGCATACGCTGTTCGAAGTGCGCCTCCTCCATAAGAAACTCCTTCTCTAGGGTCTCCATGTCTTCCATCGTCCTACGGACGTTCAGGAGTTCATCGTGTATCCTCTTCTTGATCTCACCAAACCCGAACGTGTCGGACGCAGACACAGAGCCGTTGTGTGGCGTGCAAGAACGGAAGACCCCTTTTCCTTTACGGTCCAGGCTTGAGCCGTGCTCCGGATGAACGGCAGATGTTCCGCTAACCATGGGGTTTGATCCGGTGATGGGCGCCACGGACTCGGAAGGGGCACGCATGTGTGGTGGTTTGTATACCCCTTGCGCGTGGGACTTGTAATATGGTTTGGTGGTTTCCCTGTCGTGCGGTAGCCCTTCAAGGGGCTGTAATCTGTCAGAAAAGAGGGCGGTAGGGGCGGATGGGTCATCGGGTAGGGTGGCATTAGTGGAGGACACGGTCATAGTCTGAGTGGTTGTTGGGTATGGGTGTTGTGCAGTTAGGTGGGTGCTCAGTTTAATCGATGTGCGTGCGTTTTCGAGGATGTGCGGGGGAGTAGAGCGGCGAGGGAGATACCACAAGTCGCTGTTGGCTTTATATGCCATTCCGAATTGTGCAATGGCCCAGAGAATGTGGTCTCCCATTAACACACACAGGAGCCATGGAGCGGCAGCTTGGAAGATCCAAACACATGGACGACTTTGAATTTCCTCTCCAGCGGGCCACCCGTTAGCGTGGCCACTGCCAGGGCTTTGAAGGACGAACCGAGCTGGAACACACATTCCTTTTTGGCCGTGGCCATGGTGGCTCGGAGGTCCCCCCAATGCCCCTGTTCATTCACGAAATGCCCGCTTTGTTGCAGCGCGATGTGACCTCGCCTCGAGGGCTCATGATACGTCCGCTCGCCTCGTTATGGGGGATCCCCCGACACGCTTGGGTGGGAATTCTGTTTTTTGGGTGGCGAACTCGCGATCATAACGTTGCGGCCGGCGGCTAGTGACCGATAGAGAAGCCCACGAGTCAAGCTTCGTTCTGTTCTTTCAGGAAGACGCGCAGCCCTGAGCCTGGTTCCTGGTATGCACAGAGGAACGAGGCTGATGAGTAGGGCTACATACTTAATCACAAACTGCGACCACGCCAGGTGCCGCGTTTTGAAATCCTGTGATTTTGTATAGTAGGCAAACAACGAAGAATGGCAAATTACATTCATTGTCTTTTCCTTTGTGGCGGGCCGTGGTTCGCTTGAGTATGTTGTTTCAGAACCAACGTCAAACCCGCCACCGCCCGAAAATCTACTCCCCATGGTCGTCGATAAGTAATTAAGCTGAGAGCGCACCATGTCGACGGGTTGTCGTTCGCCCATTGTTGTGTAGTCTTTTATACTTTGAGCGTGTGCCGCAGCTTGCATCAGCGCTGCAGCTGCCGCGATTTAACCTTCCACATGTAGGCAGTACCGTCATTTCCAAAACCCAAACGGTTGGTCTCTGCGTTCCTACCCAAATTTGACGGTTTAACGATTACGGCTTCGTGATGCGCTTCGCCGTGCCTTTATCTAATCCGGCCTGGACGGCAATAGGCGATCGCATTTTTTCTTTTTCTGGCGCTCGGACAGGCGCCAACGGTCTGCCCCATGTCTCGGTATGAGGACGGGGTGCACAGTACACACATATTCACCATTGGAAAGGGTGCACACTCCGTTGCGGTCTGGGGTATGCGAATGATTGTAGAAGGACGCAGTATTCCGCGCTCCATGTGCAAGGATACAACATCTGACCGAACGTTAACTATACAAAGATCTCGCCACCCGACCCCCCTATTGGGGATCAGGGAGAGGATTAACTTAACCTATTGACGGGTAGGAAAGATCGATGAGGCGATCACTCAGAGTATTCCACGCCTTGCGAGCTTTGCAATTTCTCCATGAACTTGCTCACTCGCTCGTAGACGGCGAATACGATGGCCTGTCCAGGGGCGACACGGAGCACACGGGGAGTGATTCCCTTGTAGAACGCTCGGTAGCCCTCTTGACGCCACATATCGAGAGAAATTGCGGATATCCTTTGGAATGCGCTCTGGCCAGGTGTACCCGGTGACTTCTGCAAACCTATGGTACATGGGTAAAGTTAACACGAGTGGCAGCGGGTGACTGGCGGGATCTTTACGAGTCTTAATTGTATCGATGGGAGCATTAGAGAAAGGTCCCATTGCGCCGGATATAAGACCAATCAACATGTGTTGATAAGATGGGAGACCTTCGAGATCAGGTTGAAGCTTTGCTGCCAGCTTTTTAAGCTCCTGATATGCGGTGAAGTTAACACCTAAAGGTCCGTCAGCACGAGGTGTTCTAAACAACACCTGCAGCCCTCGGCACCTTGGTTCGTAGCTTGCCTGAGAGCTGTCAGGGAGACTCCACGGTATAAAGCCCTAAAACCCTCCTCGCGAACAATCTTGTACACCGCGTGCCCAGCGTTTCGGTATTGGGGAATTTCCTGGGGATCGGCGAGGGAGTGCATCTGCGCTTGTAGCCGGATCTTCACGACTTCCATCGGACATACGACGGCGACAGCTTCCGTAACGCCAGCACCCAAGCCAGCTACGGACGTCACGGAATCGAAAGTTTATCAAGCAAACGTCAAAAATACAACTGAAGGTGAAACGCACAGATGAAGATATTGCCGACGGACGTTTTGCCTGTTTCCTTATCAGCCAAAAAGTCCTTGTACGCCTCGAAACTGGCGAATCTGATGGACATTTTGGGTACGATGCCCGAAAGGACGGCACCGAGACCCTTGTACAGCGCCAAGGGAGTCTCTCGTTGGACGATTTGGGCTCCTGTAGCGATGAACCCTCTCGGCTTCGTCTGTGAATCATGGGATATAGGAGCAGGGGAACGGGAGAAACAGCCCCAGTTTAGCCAAGCCAGCACGACGAGGTGGTGTGGTCAATGACGTACCCCTGGCAATCTACCTGAACGCGAGAGCTGCATTCGCACCTTGATCGTGTCGAGGGGTTGACAGCATAGCTGGAAGCACACGCTGAATCAGATGGCCGGTGCCTATGTTTACGGGGGACTGGAGCAAAGTGGACACACAGCTTCCATGGCACCCGCTATGCCGCCTGCCGTCAGGTGGGTCGCAAACCCGACTGGTTTCTTCTCGGACGACATGGCCACACTCTGGTCATGCAAGGGTAGACTGAGGAGGATGACTCGGATTCAGGGGGTCGCTCCTGCGGTACATGACGCTTAAATCGAGGGGAACGGAGCTGGTCGAGCAGAATGCATGTGAAATTTATCCGACGCACGCATTATTTTTTTCTGTTTATTTATTTATGTTTTGCGGAGACGTCTCGGTTCCCGGCCAACATCGCCGCCCGCTCTTCCCTTTCGTAACCCCGACCGCTGTCACTGTTCCGAGCGCCTGGGGCTCTTTCACGTAGGTTCTCCGTGTGTTTTTCATCCTCTCTGGATGGTGCAGACACCGGGTGAATGCTCCTTGTGGGGGTCAAGATTCGACGGGATAGGAGATAGGGGCCGGGCATTGGCCACAGTCCATTGTGTGAGAGGTATTGAAGATCCTGACTCAGTGGTGGGAAGTTTGGCAGCAGGATTTCCCTTACATATAAACCTTCTCCCTTGTCACGCTTACCTAAACACACAAATAAGGCAGGTGTGACGTGACCGATGGGACCCCAGATAATGCGCTCGGCCAATGAGAATGCCAGGATCGCGGAGGGGCGTGACAGTGTCCCAGCGGGGGTTGCTATATAAAGAAGTGAAAACCCATCTGGGCCTCTCAAACCTTACCCCAGCCATGGAGAATGGCCGGCAGCCACTTGCTGGTTCATCAAAGACCGAAAAAGCCTTCAGGTTCTCTCGGACGGGGAAAGCTTTCCTCAAAGGCAAGCCATCCATCACGCCTTTCAGCCGGAATAAACAGTGACCATTGTTCATGCCACAGATTACTTCCATAACAGAAACAAGGCCCCCAAGAAGAAAGAAAGACAGGAGATACTCGCCCATCTCAAGGAACTCGGGGACACGGAGGCCACCGACACCCGTGTTTCTAACTGGTTTGTCTATCACCGACGAGAGGATAAAAAGAATCGTCCCCTCCCGCTCCCAACCCCCGCGCCCGCACCGAACGAGCAGAACTGGGTGGACGCTCGCCATAAGAGCCGTAAGTTGTCGATCCCCGTCATCATCATTCCATTCATATCCCCGATCCGCACGCTGACTGACGATCGTTGGCGCGTTAGTCTGGCCGTCGCTCACAAAGGAGTCTTTGCAAAGCCTCGAGGAACTCTATGCCGAACACGTCGACCAAGACGATGCTACCAATCCTCCGTACGATCTTTGGGCGGAAGGTCTTGATGCCAAACCCGCGCATGTGCGCATGTGGTGCAAGTTCAAAGCACGCCAATCCACACGAAAGTCGCGGCCGGACGCTGTTTCCGTGGCCGGAGCCTCGTCCCAGATGACGGAGGGGCGTTCGCAACTCCCGACCCCCGGGAGCTCCACCTCTCCAGAACCTCAATCCGCTTCTACCGCATGGTCGTTTCCCTCCCCCAGTGCAATCAAAGATGAGCCGCCTGTGTCCCCCGTGGTAGAGACTACCCAGTTTCAGCCTCCGGGCCCACAGGTGAAGAGCTCGATGCGCTTACACGAAGCGATCGAGAGCGCGTTCTCTACGCCTCTCCAACCTCCCACATCTCCCGTTCAACTCCAGATCCCTCCTTCGCCTGCCGCTCAGACGAATCAACAACGAAAACCATCATCAAGGAATTCCCTTCGAACAATCGACATCGTCCCGCCGCCCACGCCACCGTCGATCTCAGCGAACGGTACCACCGTTTTAACGCCCACTCCCTTACCTTCCGCTTTGATCACCTCTCCCCCTCCAAAGCCCGAGCATCCGCCTCCTCTCCCGCATCGCGAACCATCTGCCCCGCCTTCGCCAGAAGACTCAATCCCAGGACCATCCACGCAACCTATTCGCGACATCCCTCGCGAACGCACCAACCTTGCCACCGGTATCGCCTCCAAGTTGGATGAACTTGAAGTGGTATTTAGTTCTACCCATGGATTATCTCAATTCGCTGGGAATCTCCAGGACATTTCTCGGCGGAACCAGCAATTCTTGGACGACGTCGCCGTTGGTCGGTTCGCCCATTTGCGCTTGAATAGGGCGCATCTTGCTAATGATCAGGCGGCGGGCGCCATGCCTGAGTTCAACCCGCTCAAAGTCCTTGCCGACCGGCGGGACAGCAAAGGGAAGGGAAAAGAGAGGGAGAAAGAGGACGAGATGGAGGTGGATTGAAAGGGGGGATGAGAAAGCTCCAAATTCGCACAGCATGGCACAAGGCCATCATTTAAACCCCCCGCCACCCAACCGACTCCCCTTGTCCCGCCACGCTTCTTCGTCTCCCGATTATTTGTATTGTCTGACCGGAAAAGGAGTAGCAGGGGAGAGCGTCGACCGACACCAAATTTGGTTAACAATCGGTTGACGGGCCCTCCCATGTTACCTCCTGAGTCCCAACCATGAAGTTTCTCGACTCTGGACAGTTGCTGTAACCTCTTCATTTCCCAATTGCCTCTCTTAATCACCTCGGTTCCTCTTTTTTTGCCGCCGTGTGTAAGTGTTTTATCCCTCATTCCATCGGCACGGTAACTGATCGTCCTTGTCCTGTCACACAGCCGTGTAATATCGACCATAGACAGTTTCATCTTTCTTCACGTCTCGCCCCTCCGCGTCCCAAGTGATGGTCATGCCAATTTTCTCCTCTTTTCTTCAATGACCCGCGTCCTTAGTAGGGCCACCTTGTAGTTCCACATACTCGCCTTCGACCTCGACCCGCACACCCTATCGATACTGCCACATTATACTGTCATTACTCTCATTCCGCCCTTAACTTTTACCGTATTCCCCGTATATCAACGTTTACCTTTTCCGTCTCCTGCGCAAGTCGTTCAACGCATCAGACGTACACCATCCCTAGTAGATACCCCCGCAAAACACGACACTCTTTCAATATGACCCCGCGCACGCAATACACGCTGGCCATGCGTCTTTTGATTGTTTACAATTTCATTCAAGAACTACCACACGAACGACCGAAACTTCGCACGCAGCATATGGCCCAGGAGAAAGATTGGGAAACGAGTCTTCTAGAAATGACAAGGGTGGTGGTATATTATGCAACGGAAGACGATGAAGGATCTGTGTGTCAAAGTTCGATAGGGGAAAGAGGGGGAAGGAAGAGAGTGGAGGCAGGTGATCATGAGGACAGGTATATGATACAAAATACGTTAGGATATATCGGAAAACAAGGCGAATGGGTGTACATTTTGGATTTGCTTGGTGACCTGGAGGGCAATATTGCGGCAGAGATGAAAAACAGTTGAGACGGACAACGGGGTGCGCACAACAAGAGGACTGAACGAAGGACGCAGATACCTACACGTGTGAGCGCTTGAGCCCTCACGCTGTCACCGTATAGTCCCACTCTTCGAAAAGATGGCCGAAGAGGTCCAGCCCAGGCCGTCCATACTTGGTCGAAGCTTCATCCTCTGGGTAACGTTCAAAACTGGGCAACGAGTTAGGTGAGCGTTGATGGAAGCCAGGAGCGGACCAAGAAGGAAATGACATACGCGCTGGCATCGCCATCGGAAATTGTCCTGGGGATGTAGGGCGGCGAGATGTTCTTCGTTAGGAGGTTCTGCCATACAACTTCCTTGAACCAGGGGTGCGCGAAGACATCACCAGCGCCGTTTCGCATGTTGCCGTATCTCTTCGAAGGATCGGTTTCCATCAGCTTGAGAATCAAGTCGGTGGCTCTCAGGTTGAAGAAGGGCGGCCACTGGATGGTACTCGGACCTTTAGAAATCTTGTTGTACAGTGCCATCGGACTGATCTCCGGCTCGTGGAAAGGCGGCTGTCCGTAGAGCATCTCGAAGATCAACACGCCCAGCGCGTACCAGTCGACACTCTTGTTGTAACGTGATTGGCTGACGACCTAGTGGATCACACCCAAGAATATCAAGGGCACGGATGCGAGTATGAGATGAATGATGAATGGCCAGAAGGATGATCGGTGTTGGAGGTTAGCACAAAGGCGTGAGTCTTCGTGGAACGGGTGATCGGAAGAAAACACAGACCTCCGGAGCGAGATAGTCAGGCGTGCCACATAACGTCCAGGTAGTCCCCTCGCAGTGCTTCGCGAAACCAAAGTCAGCGATCTTGATATGACCGTCATCGGAGAGGAGGATATTCTCTGGCTTGAGGTCGCGGTAGATGATATCGTGTGTGTGGAGGTAGTTGAGGGCCATGGCCACTTCTGCGGCGTAGAACTTCGCCACTGGGTCCGGGAACCTCTAAAGAAAAACGGCGCTGTTCGATAAACACATCGCAACCGAATAAATGCGCGACTTACCCCGCCCTGAGCCTTGCGCAACAGCGTGAACAGTTCACCCCCGTGGACAAAGTCCATGACCATATACAGATTGGTAGCATCTTGGAACGTCCCCCAGAGGTTGATGATGAAAGGATGTGAAATGGATAGCAGGATCCCCTGTTCGCTGTTCGTATGGTCGACCTGTTTGAGGCGGACGACCTTCTCTTTGTTCAATACCTTGACCGCGTAGAACCGCATGTTCCTTCTGCTTTGAGCTATGCACAGGAATGTCAGTTATTGGATAGACCAAGCGCGATATCGAAACGCGGTATTACCAAGATGGACGCGACCAAAGCTACCCGTGCCGAGTGTACGATGGATAACGAAGTCTTGAACGGAATAGGTGGCTTTGGGTCGTTTCTGGAGTGTCGATGACCTGGTGGATTCCATACTGTCTTCACGCTTACTCCATTCGCTCAGCGAAGTTCTTTGCGTGGATATTGAGGCGCGGTGTTCGGTGTAGTATGGTAATGCCGCTGGGAGCTGGGGCGTGTCGAGAGGGTTTGATCTCTTGGGAGCGGCGTGGAAATGGGTGAGTTTGTGGGTCATCTTCTTGAGCATCGTAGTTTGATCGGACGGCCACTCGGTTTCGTGCGGGTCGTTACGGCGGGAAGGCAGGGCGACTTCGGGGGAGAGAAGGGTGGTGGTTATGGGTCAAGAAGAGGTGAGCATTACCCGGCCGAGAGGAGGCGGTATTGGAGCGTGTGCGAGTTTCTGATTGTGCCATTGTTCTCGGCTGTTTCGGCCATCTCCGAGGGGATAAAGCAGAAGCAAAACATTTTCCATTATATCTTCCACTCGCTGAAGAAATCACTGTCCAACTCAACAAATCGCAGCATATAATCCTGTGCCGTCTCTCCCTCTCCCTCATCATCCCCTCCCTCCTCCTCCTCCTCGACCCCCTCCGGCTCGGACTCTTCGCGCGCCTCGTACCCGAAGTCTAGATCATCCAGCCCCTCCATCTCCCGCGCCTCCCTTGTGGCCACCTGAGCAGCACGAGCGTCATCCACATCCTCCACCCCCTCAAGTGCGCACGCCATGGCCTGTTCGCTGTTGAACAGCGAACGCCAGTCAAATTGTCCCTTCTGAATCACGATCTCGTCAAGTGACCTCTTCTGATTCGCCTTCCTTAGCAGTGCCTCCTCAACGGTGTGCTTATCGGAGAAACAACAGGTTTGAATTGCATCAGCATCGGACCCAGAAGACAAACCAAACACGACAGAGGTCCCTCACCTCCGAGATGAACCTGTAGATATGGACGTCACGAATCTGACCAATGCGATGGGCCCTGCGAGTTCCGACACGGTCAGCGTGGCCACCCTTGAATGAGATAACGTTTTTGACTGCGGGAGAATCTCACCGATCTTCGCACTGTTTATCCATCTGTGGATTGAAATCGCTGTCGTAAAAGATGACGGTATCCGCCCCGGTCAAACTGTGTTCAACGGTAAGCAATGTATTGTTGGCATCGACCTAATATTAAACACGTACTTGATCCCAACCCCTCCTGACCTTGAGGATGCAATCAAGCAAAACACCCGGGAATCCGAATTAAACCTTTCGGTGATATATTGCCTATCCTCGACCTTCGTTGCGCCATCCAATCGCAGGTATATGTGGCCGTGGAAGTTCAGAAACAGCTCCAGGATATCAAGGATCTTCGTCATTTGAGTGAAGATCAAGACCCTGTGACCGCCAACTTTACGCTCGCGGAGGAGGTAAACTAGACGCTGGAGCTTTCCACAATCGTATTGGAGTAGCGAAGGATCGGGAAACGCGATCCGGAGCTTCACATTGGTGTGGTGTAGGGGTGCGTCGAACTCGGTTCCAGGGATGGCAGCCCTCAGCTGATCCTCATATCCACGTAACGCGTGAGCTGGGATGTCCATAGCAACGGAGGCAGGGGTCGCAAATGCAAATTTCTCAACGATTGGTGCCACTGATCTGGCGCGTTCGGTGTGGGACATTACGGCTGAATGAAGGGTCACGTTCGTGTTCCAGTACGACACCCCCAGATTGATTTCGGAGATGGGCAATATGGGTTTATACATCCGGGTCGCCGTGGAAAGGAGCTCTTGACTGTACACCGGGACTTGTGAGCACTTCAGACCGTTTACGTAACCCATTTGGTTCCAGCGCATCCAAGTGGCATGACGGAGTTGGTACTCTCTCCACCGTTTGTATCCCTCGAATGTTCGGACGTCTCGCGAGGGCGGTTCCCCTGGAGCCTCGCAGCGACCTGGGAAGTCAAGGAACTTGGCCAATGATTTCCTCTGGTGCGCAGCAACCCCGGAAGTGTCCTGTCGATGTGTAAATACCAACCCCAATAGATCGAGGTTCACCTTTCCGTCGTCATCGAATGTAGACAGGAGCCTCCGCCGAACCAGAAGCTCCTTGATCTCGTAGTCCGCGATCGCCGACCGCCCCACCGCGTAAGACGTGACGATCGGGCGAACCTCGAACAAATCAGGGTGGTTACAGACTTTTCGGAGCTGCATCAGGATGTTGGCAATCCGGTGATAGTTCCCGGATCGGAGGTCCTTGCGGGTGTCAGCTCGAGCCATGAACTCGTCGTAGAGGAACCGCTGGCGTTTGGATAAGGGACAGAGCTCGAGGTGCTCGTACTTGTTCGGGAGATCCTTCTCGACATCGCGTTTCAAGCGTCGAAGTAGGAACGGGCGGAGGAGTTGATGGAGCTTTGATACCCGTTCCTGGTTCTCCTCGTTTTCGTGTTCACCACGTTCTACGGCCTTCTCCAAAGGGGCTAGCCGTGGGAGTCAGTATCCAAATGAAGAAAACACGTTCCACCGCTTACCTGAAAGTAACCCCTCAAACTCCTTAAAGCCGGCGAAGTCCATCCCAGACATGATAAACTGCAACAAGGCGAACAGCTCTGTCAGGTTATTCTGTAACGGCGTCCCCGTCAAGAGTAACCTCCTAAAGCTTTTGATCACCGCCAACGTCATCCACCGCTGACTCTTGAAGTTCTTGATCATATGAGCCTCGTCCAAGATCATGTAGTACCACTGTTTCCTCCTCAGGATTGCTGCATCCTTGAGGGCGAGGGCATACGAAGTGACGCAGACGTTAAAGTGATACTTGTCGTTCCACCCTCTCCGAAGCTCCTTTCGACGTTTGGGGTTGCCATAGTAGCTAAGGACCTTGAAACCTGGGAGGAACTTCTTGAATTCCATTTCCCAATTCAGGATGACGCTCGTAGGGACGATGATCAAGTGTGGACCCCATATCCCCCGATCAGAGGCAAGGTGAGCTAGCAAAGCGATCGTCTGGATGGTCTTCCCGAGGCCTGAAGATCAGGTGTCAAGGCGAATCGTTACTCGTGAAGGGCGCTATGACATACCCATCTCATCCGAGAGGATACAATTGAATGATTGAGTGTGGTGATTGGCTAGCCACTCCAAACCCGCCCGTTGATACGGCCTCAAAGACCCGCGCAAGAGGGGAGAAGGTCTGATGATCTGGTCGGGATCCCAGCCGTCCACCTTGGTAACTGCGTAGGGTCGGAGGTAATGCTCGATCCCATCATCCTGTATAATGACCTCCTCATCCACCTCGTCCTCCGTTGGAAGTGTGGATGGGTGAATAATCATAAGATCCGGTTCTTGGTAGTCTGGTTCCGATGATTCCGGTGGGAGTTCGGCGGGAGGAGATACCGATTCCGCGAGTTCTTTGGTGGAGTCTGGTGGCTGGAGATTCACTGGGATCCCATCGCCCGCCGAGTCGCTGAACCGGAGCAGGCTTTCAACGTCCATGGCATCAGGAGAGGAAGGAGTGGTAGGGAACTGGTCAACTTCGTCTGGTGAAGTATGTCGGGAATTGACAGTTGGTCGCTCCTGATCGACGTCCGTCTCTGGAGGGGAGGAAGGTCCAGAATCAACAAGGAGAGCCATCGTCCCTTCCTCGTACATCCCAGCATCTTCATCTGAGATCGCCACATCTTGTCCCTCTTCCGTTTCTTCGTCTGAATCGTCATCGGAGTCTCCTTGTGTAAGGCGTGATTGCGATCGAGTACTTGCCTCTGTAACAGGCTTCCCAGCTGCTCTCGAGAGACTGACATGTTGGGATTGAAGGATGTGTCTCGACTGGTCCAAAATCGCATCCAGATGCTCTTGTCCACGCCTTCTCTCCTCTTCCTCCTCCTCTTCCCTCCGTTTCTCGCGAATATACTTGAAAAAAATCGGATACATGAGACGAAGCTATTGGGGGGTGCGCGAGATACTTGCCAGAACTATTCTCTTCCACTGATCAATGACCATATCCAGGGTCTCCTTCGCTAGCTTCTTACGCCGAGCGATCTCTGGATCGTCCCTCTGCTTCCTCGACCCTTTGGTCTTCGCTGGTCCCCGCACAAGTCGACCTTGGGTGACCGGTCCATAGAGGCTCAGTTCGGTCCTGACCCTTATCACCTCACAAATCTGCCTCGTGACTCCGAGGTACAGGGGTTCGGATCGATAGGCCACCTCAATGGCTTTCAGAATCGCGTCCCAAGTACCAGCGGACCGTTCAGGCTCCTCCGGCGGTTCACGTCTCCGCTCCCTATTACGGTCCAGGGGGAGGTACCAACCATTCTGACGTAGCTCCGCTCGCTTCTTAGCTAAGACGGCGACCTTCTTGGAGCGCTCCCCCAGCTTGGAGAACAAGGCATTCGTTTTCTTGCCAAGGGCGGTGGACGGGGAGGGGAGGGGCTTCGAAAGCTGCTGAAGGAGCTGGTCAAGTGCACTCTCGGGTTCGGTGACGCGAAGGATGACTTTACGAGACTTAGGAGGTAAGTCTAGAGTAGCAGGTAGGGTAGTTGTGGATGGGCCGGCGTGACGTCGGGACAATCGAGTATTCCGATCATGACTCTGGGTAGATATGCTTTCAGAGGGGTCGAGGGTAGGTCGAGCGGAAGAAACTGTTCCAGTGGGAATATCGGGAACAGAGTTCGTGATCGTCTTCCGCCTTTTCCGTGGGGCGGGAGCAGGGATAGCACTAGTGGTAGGTATATCAGGCGACTCCAATTCGGGGGCAGTAGCCTTCTGTTTTCCTCTCTTCTTGCCAGACATCGTCGAGGTGGGCTGCGGTGAGGGGAAAGCGGTGGACG
>Ga0307517_10005582_pt1 | contig 18901 bp, 22 predicted proteins | sample 23_EM_MG_FD_194515 | JGI IMG/M metagenome (GOLD analysis project Ga0307517, IMG submission 194515) | Populus trichocarpa ectomycorrhiza microbial communities from riparian zone in the Pacific Northwest, United States - 23_EM | ecosystem: Host-associated > Plants > Roots > Unclassified | place... | reverse complement strand
AGCTTGACGCTCATTACCATCGCTCTCGTCTGTCTGTCGTGCGCATTCCTCATCGTCCAGGCCATCCGTTCCTCCCCGGGGCAGTCTATCGAGAACAATTGGAATGTCGTGATCATCGGAGCAGCGTATATATTGGTGGTGCGCCCTTCTTGCTTCCATGCTATCACCGGTGAGCTTACGTGGCGACACGATGGACCTAGCTATTTGCGACAATGGGATACTGTGTGAGAAGACGAGTGGCGATTCGGCGCAAATTGCAGAAGATATCAAAGGTCTACAAGCCTTTGGGCAAGGGGGATGTCCCTGACGTACGTTACAATTCCACGCTATGAGCTAGAGCTTAATGATTCATGACCAGCTGACCATGGTTTACGTCGGTGTGTAACAGAGAGTATATCAATACATCACCCAAGAATACGCCAGAGCGTGCTTGATCACGTATGCGTCTTCTCCGAAGGATGGCCATCAGAGGGGGTGGGGTTTGCCTGGTACGAGAGAAATCTTCATGATGGAGATCGGTTGACACAACAGTCCGACGATGTCACGCCTTTTCAGGTACACACTATGAAGGAATCCAGTTCAGACGGTCCCTTTTGGATACTGTCCCGATTATCGGTGAGGATTTCCTTCCGGGGCTAACTCCCATCCGAAATTTTTTGTCTTTTCTTACCTCTTCGATCGTTATGGGTCGCCGGTGACCCATCCAGACAAGCTAGCGCATCAAGTCATACCTCGCCATCCAGAGCTGCGGCCACACGTGCGCACGCTTCATCACTTCAGATTTATTCTTCCCTTGTTGGCGAGAGACGATGATGGATTGACGCCCCTTCATTATTACGATTCCGGAATTCAATTGGCCAGAAACTCCGGCGAGGAACCGACAGATGTGGAGTATGTCCGGTGTATGGCTGCAGCGCACGAGATCAAGAGGATGTGAGTATTACACAGCTTCTTCTCAACATCCACTCCTTTGACGTACTATTCCTCATCCTTGTGCCATCCCCCGCGTCACGATCGAACCAAGCCTGGATGATTGTTCTTCAGAGATGGCGATCGAGCAACGCTCGACTACCGAGGAGGGCTGACATCTCATCAGTCCTCTGATCCCGAGACCGCGGACCAAGGACGGCTCTTGAGCGAAAGCCTGGTTTTGATCTGGGGAGACGGATCTGGGAGACACGACCATATGGTCCGAGATCACTCAGGGTAGAGGTTAGAGGCGTAGCTTGCTTTTGCGGACTTTACATTCACCACATCGTTTGAGTCTAGTCTCCGTAATCACGGGAGCATTCTAGTAACGGAGCCTTGTGTGCTGTTTGAGCGCTTCCTGTCCCCCAGGGCAGTAGCCGAAGATCACCCGGATCTTTTCATGTTGGAACCTCTCGTACGGGCGGGTCTTGATAAAAAAATTTCAACCCGCACATGTATAAGTAATCTCTCTCACGGGTCTGAGTTCTTTGCCTTGCAATCCTTCACTGGCCACCCCCTCACTTCCCCCACCCACCTTCACGACCCGTGACGACGGTCCTTGCACGCCATGTCCTCCTTACCTGTCAACATTGGCGATGGCACCCCTGCAAGTTTTCGGAGTGCTTTGGCGTCCTGTGAGCTTCGCGACGCGTCCGCTGTTGTAACCACTTCACACTGAATAACCGTGCTCCCTCCAGACCGTCGATCTCAATACATCATAGCGAACTTCATCGAGGAACCCCAGCCTGGTTCACCACCCTCTCCTGAGTCAGACCCGGAGGCTTGTATCCTCCCCCTAGACCTCGATGATGCCTTGAGCGACGGCGCGAGCACCCCCTCGTCCACCCATACCGTTCGGTCCGAGGACGGCTTTGTGGACAACTTGCAGTGGGATGAGGATGATGTCGTGACCCCCATCCAAAACCTCAACTCCCATCAATGGAACGCTCCGATCATTATTCCCACCCGACCTCCGGGTCTTGGCGTTCCGCAGGAAAGGACACCGCTCATTCGAAAGGCCAACTCTTTTCACATCCCAACAACGAAGAAAGTGTATGGCTCGATCGAAAGCAAGAAAAAGCCGAAGACATGGGCCAAACCCCCTTGTAAAATCCGACCTCTCGAGCCGACCAAAAAGACACAGGAAATCGTAGTTGCGAAACAGTATCCCCGGGGAGGGAGCACTTTCGGTCAGACGGTGAGCATGACGCGTTTCGACTCATACCTTATCTGCTCTCCTCTCAACATTTGAAAATTTAAGCTATTCAACTCGATCGCTGTACTTCTCGGTATTGGGATGATGTCAGAGCCCCTTGCTTTTGCCTACGCCGGGTGGGGTTGCGGTACCCTGTTGCTCATTGCCTATGGGGGAGTGACATGTTACACGTAGGTGTTTCTGTGGTTGAGGGACCTCTTGGAATGGTGGCTGATCGAACGAGACCCAGCGCCAAAACTTTGGCTCGTTTCATCATTGCCGATCCAACGATCCGGACCTACGCAGATATCGGCCGGAAGGCTTTCGGGAAACGGTCCACGCATTTCGTTAGCTTGCTTTTCTGCTTAGAACTTTTCACTGTCATGGTTGCCCTTGTCACGTTGTACGCCGATTCCCTAGGTGAGCCTCCCCGGCAATCTGTCACACCCTTGTGCACAGCTGATCGGCTGTTCCCAGAAACAATCGCACCTGCATATTCTTCTAACTTTTATAAGATTTTTGGCTTGATTGTGTACGTCTGAGTTGCCTCCTGCAAGAGTACAACGCTGACATGCTCTCTCCAGATTTTTACCTGCTGTATTTTTACCACTTTCATGGCTTTCCATTACCTCTATGATTGGAATAATGTCCTCCACTTTGCTCACCGCCGTTATCTTGATTGACGGTTTGACAAAAGTGAGTACTATGCCCTGTTGTCTTTAAGGAATGGCACCTAATTGGTTCATAGAAAACTGCACCGGGTAGTATCTGGGATCCCCAGCCTACCGACTTCGGTATCGCTTCTCTACCAAAACTAGGTGTCTCGTTCGGGTTGTTCATGGCAGGGGTGAGAGTTCATCCTCTTTCAGAATTGTTACAATTCCTTATAGTTGTCCGCTCGTAGTTCTCTGGTCACGCCGCCATCCCAAGTCTTGCTCGAGACATGGCCGATCCCACCCAGTTCAACCGAATGATTAACACCGCCTATATTATCGCCACGGTCCTCTACGGGATTATTGGAGCCGCTGGTACGTTGAGGTTCCACTGGCGTTCGTCTTCATTCACTTATCGGTGTTTAGGTTACACCATGTTCGGTAACACTGTGTCTGAGGAGTTCAGTGAAGACCTGTTCGATACTCCTGGCTATAACGGGACCCTGAACAAGCTCGCGTTGTACGCCCTCATCCTCGCCCCGGTGTAAGCAGATATCAAATCCAGGAATTTGGATCTCGCTGACCTGTGGTCTGAACAGGACCAAGTTCGGATTGACTTCCCACCCGATAAACGCTATCATCGAGCACACTCTCGGCCTCGACCCCAACTCTCACCATCATGACCACGACTCAGATGACCAAGTCCCATGCCAAAATACGTTCAAAAGGTTCTCCATCATCATCGAACGGAGCCTCATAACCGTGATGGCCGTTGCAACCTCAATCGCCGTCCCAGAGTTTAGCTCTATGATGGGTCTCCTAGGTGCCCTCTTCGCTTTCCTCCTATGCGTCATTGGACCTATCAGCGCAAAGATCGCCATCGACAAGAAGTGCACCAAGTTAGACGCAGCGATCCTGCTGATTGGCGTCGTGATGGCATTATGGGGAACGTTCTCTGTTTGGTACACTGAATGAGCTTGGAGATGAAATGACCTCTGCATTACGTCGCTTGATGACTCTTCGTTCTTTTTGCTGTTTGCTGTTTGTAGCGCTTCTTGGCTGTGTGTGAACGTGGGTTTGCCCGGCCTGTGGCGTTGCGTGAATGCTGTCTTGTTTTCTTGATCTCGTTCAATCGGAAGCTACCCACGCTTTTAGTTCTTGGATCCATCTCCAATCATGTACATATATTCTATCCCACGTTTTCCCCACCCCCTTTCCGTTCATCGCTTCCAATCTTCATTGTATTACCATTTCAGGATAGACCCCCTCTAACTATTTCTACACTCACACGTTCTCTATCCCTTACGCAAAGACTTCCAGTGGGGCTCCTCCGCGCCCACTGCTACTTTACGAACAAGCAGTACATTTTACGTCGACAATTTGACTTGAGATTCGTCCCGGTCCGAAAGTCTATAGAAGTCAAGCGAGCGACTCGGAGTGCATCTACGCGCGGGGTGGTCGGCCCCGGCAAAGCGCCGCCGGAGTTCCAGCGGATTGCATTACGTAACTGTAGGGATAAGTACAACTGCGTTGCAGAGGTGAGTGTGAATCCAGAAGGGGATAGTGGTAATACACGATAATTAAAAACACGATGTCAAAGGGGCCGAAAGCGGGAGTGGTAATACATGAATGTGAGAAAAGAGGCATAACCCAGAGTCAAAGCGGAGGTGTTAGATAAGAGAGGCGATGAAGTCACGGACGGTGGATATGAAACGTGAAAAGTAAGATTGCAGTATCGTAAAAGGAGCCGTAGATATCGGAATACACCTTGATTGAAAAGAAGAACCAAGCAGAAAAAGAAAGAAACAACTGATCTACCTTAGTCCAAGATTGCCCAAAAGCATGAAGAGCGTCCGTGATAAGTTCTGAAGGTGCCTTAAATGGAGGAAAAGATCATGTCTAGACCGGGGGATTGTGGTACCAAGGTGGGGGAAAGCGAAGAGACATCGATGGGAAGAGAGAGTGACGAGGAAAGGAAGCGTCTTCAGTCAACTTTATGTGACCTGGATGAGACATGCTTTTTCGACTTGCTACTTGACTTCTGTTCCGATTTTTCGACAGTATCGCCTCTGCCGAATAGTTTCTTGAGTGTTCTCTGTCCCGGTGACATAGGAGTTTGCCTGACGCCAGGGTACGTTGCATAGTTGTAGTCGTCGTTATCCCTGTAGCCCTTCTCCTTCGATCCGACGGCGTCGATCATCGCAATTGCCTTTGCCGCGTGAGAAGTTGTCCCCTTCGACACGTTCTGCGAGGAACCTGATCCAGGGGTACGTCGCGATGAGGGGCGGTGGTATCCGTTCTTGTCCTCGGCCCTGTCTTTGTCCTTGTGTCCGCTCCTGTCTCTGTCTCGACTATGTTTCGATGGTCTCTCCTGGGAACTGGGTTGTTTCTGGCTGTGGTTTGGCCGTGGGCGAGCGTACTGGCCACGCTCGTGCTGCTCTGCAGTCTGACGGAGTTGAGGGTCAGAATGGCTCCTTCCCCGAAGCATCTTCTGCGCGCGAGATCGGGGGATGACGTCCTCTCTCCTAGATGCCACTGGGACAACCTCCTCCGCGATGGGGGGTCGCTTGTGGGAATTCTCAACGTTCACCATAACCCATCCCTCACTTAACCGCCTCAACTTGTTCGGCGGAACCCTAGTGACGGACGAATCCGAAACGCGCAGAGGGCGTCCCTCCTGAGGCGAAGTCATCTTACTTGGTTTCCTCTCCTTCCTCACTTCGGGTTCGGGTTCACCATAGACGCCAACAACTCCAACCCTTCCGAGCCTTCCCATGTCTTCCTGTTCAATGATCTCGGGGGACCTGGGGGAATCGGCGTTATGTCTCTCGGGAATTACTCGCCTCTGGTACGACGGAATAGGGAAGTCATGATCCTCGGTGAATCCATTCGCCACATCCTCTTCCTTCTCCTCGACAGGTGATGGTTTCCACCCACCAGGCAAAAGGTGAGCGGTGGCCGATTCGTGGCCCCTCGATAAGTCCCTCTGTAGCTGTGAGGAGGTGGTCCACCTGATCGGAATTTCGCTCTTCCAATCGTTGGTGCTAGTTCCTGTCGTGTAAGCAGAATCCCGGAAGCCACTGGTGGTGGCATAGTCGCTTGCTCCATCAGAGTGGATACCGAAAGCATTGGGCCCCAACAGAGCGCTGACCGTGTGTCCAGTATTTCCTGACGCTGTCGTCATCCGGTAATTAAAGTCAATAATGGGTGGAGGGGAGGGGGATGAACGGGGAGAGGGTGTCCGGGGTTGGTCAATTGGTGGTGTGGCATGCTTCGAAGAGGATGGAGTAGAGATGGCGGGAGGGAAAGGGTGGGGTGGGGAAAGATCGAGGTACTGGGCGCCATCAGAATAGGGTCGATCTGCAATGAATGAGTCCTCAGAGAAGGCGCGCCTAAGCGGTGGTAGGATTGGCGGCGGTGGTGGCGAAACGAGAGGATTACTCGGAGCAGTGGCGCCTGGATCCGCAGGGATCAGGGCTGGCACTCGACGCCGCATGTTCGAGCGACGAGCGGGATGCACCGTCTGGTCTGTTGATGGGGTGACTGGCGAATTCGCGTCGGAAATAGGCATCCCGGAAAAAATGGGATAGCCAACATCCGGTTTGTGGGCCAAGACGGCAATTCCCGCTCCGATGCCTGTCATATCGTTTGGGCCGGAAATGAAACTCGCCATTTCGATGCGTTCTAGCTCTGGAGACCCTCGAATGGGAGATGGTATCCGCATTCGTGGAGAACCTTTCTTCCATGGAAAGCTGGAATCGAAGTGTGACTCGCGGAGGCGTCCAGGCGATAGCGAGTGGCCTGTTCCTTCGGAAGCAGACCGCGCATGGCTGGTCACGCGCGGGTTACTCCCAGGCAGAGACGTCGTGGCCGACCTGGTAAAAGGGTTATCTGGATCCTGGTTCATCGGAGGACTAGTGGGCGGGGTGTCCAAGAGCGCAGTTTCGCCAATTGCTTTGATGTCTTCCTGAGGTTCATCAGATGATCCAGTGAATATCCAGAGATCCTTGAATCGTGAGTGGCCGGAGAGGGTGAGGGAAGCGAGTAGGGTAAATGCATGGGAATCGAGAGACTCGAGAAGGTTCAGGATGTGCCGGAGGGAATCAACCGCGAATGTATCTTCTTGAAACCCTGACCAAAAGGAATTGAGCAAGCTTAGAAGATACTGATGCAGGCGCAGCCAGTCCGAGAGACGTACAACGATAGCCGCGTAGCTTGAATTCGTATGCCGAGTCGCCGACCTTCTTCTCCGAGATGACGCCTCTGGGCCATGATCCTCGAACTGCCTGGAGGATGGCAGGCGTGGAGTCGAGGGGTGGTGAAATGACCCGCATAGTTGTAGAAGATGCAAAAGAAACGGCGAAGGGGATCACATATAGGCTTGTATGCGAGGAAGAGACTTGTCCCGGGGACTGTGGGCTTGTCCTGTGAAAGGGCGAGGTTGAAGAGTGATTGGAGAGTGAGGCCGATGAACGAGGCATCGCCGCAAGTGGCTTGGAAAATGCCAGCGCGAGGCGGTCGTCTGTCTCCCTGCCATAGTCTAGAGTGGACAGGAGGGTGTAACCGTGCTGGAGAATGACCGCGAAAATGTTTACGACCAGCCTCTCGCTCCTGACCGACTTTGCATTTGACCAGGGCTTTCCAACGAGAGTGAATTCGCAGTAGCCATTGAGGGCATCTTCCCTATAGGCAGAGGCTGATTTGCGATGCTGTAGGAGTCGCCTGAGAGTGGTTACAACTGATGGATGGAAGGAATAGAGTCTGAGGAGGGAGGAGGATGAGAAGGTGAGGAGGGCAAACGAGTTCAACGGGTGGGACGTCTGCCGCAGAAACTCTTTCCTGGGCGTAAAGTCCTGGTTCATGGTTGAGGGGTAGAGGAAGGGAGGAGGACATGAGGATTTCGCTGCTGGTCATCACTCCAATTTCATCATCACTTCATTACACTAATCGGCCAGGCAGTCTACACAGTCTCGGATGGGGACCCAGCGGCCTTTTCTCTCTCCTGCTCCTTCTTCTCCTTTCCCCCAAAGTTCCAGTAGTTCAAAAACCGAGCGCCTTGCACAGACTGGGCGGTTGCGTTGGTCGTATGGCAGGCGAGCAGCAGATAGTTCCGGGGTTGTACTCTCCATGCTGTAAACATTTGCATCCGGTTGGAAAACGGGCGCGGTCAAAGGGAAACACGGAATGGGTACTGACCGAAACGCATGAACACCATCCTGTGTATGGGGGAAAATAAAATAATGATGAGTGACAGACGGAGGGCCGAACGGATCCGGAAACCCACGAGTAACAGGCAAGGGCGGTGGTCATGGTACCGGAAATGACTTCCTCATCCTTCTTCAAGTCTGCCAAGGCAGCAAGAGGTAATCCCCAGTTGGCGACCTTTCAAATCCCTCTGCGGTCAGCAATTCTGTCGGTCGGCTGTGTTCGGGATGCGGGACATACTGGACCCCAAAAATGAGTGCCTGCGGGCACAAGACACTTGGGTGAGCACGAGCGGCGACGCAGCACCGGAAAAAAAGTCTCTCAACTGAAGAAGTATTCTCTTGCGGCTGGTGAGCGCAGCCAAGCGGTAAAGGTGGAAGCCATCTGGTTCGGGTGAAAGAGTGTCTGGTTCAGTTGAGCCCGACAATGACTTGGCTCAGGCAGGAAGAGGCGCTCGGGCACGTGGGTTCGGAGACTCTCTCCAATCCCTCCAGTCGGCCACTTAACCTCGACGGCCGCTCTCTCCGTCGTCCTAGGCTGTCCCCGACGAGCGCGTTTCTTTTTTCGTACACTGTCTGGCCATCTGCCGACGCTGAACGTGTCCTGTCCCTCATTTCCCCTGACTCAGATCCGATATCCGTCAGTACAGCAAAGATAAACCCGATGCTATGCTCCACCACTGACGCCCTTATTTCCTCAGCTATAAACACCCCCAGGATTCCCACTTGGGCCAGCAGCAACTATGCCCAACTACTACCCCCAACAGCACCCCTACAACTATGCCCAGTACACCCAACCAGTGTACACCCCAGAGGTTCACGCCGGTCAGATGTCCCCTAATTACCAGGTCCCCTTTCCAGCGAATGGTCAAACTGGTGCTGGAGCGACTCCGCATCCTCGGCCCAAACATTTTTCGCGTAATACCAACACCACAAACGACCACGTCCCATACAAGAGTGCACTGAAGAATGGCCAGACGATGACCGTTCTCCGCACGGAGAATGGCATACCCGTGAATGTCCAGGTCCCACGGCGCAGTTCCAAGTCCAAGAGGGAGGATTCGAGGGGAAGGAACTCAGAGCAGACTTCACAAACCCTTCGACCCAGGAACTCTTCTAATTCGAGCAGGAGGGTGGACAGATCCATTTCGAGGCAGCGAACGAATTCAAAGACCCGGTTCATTCCAGGTAAGCCCAGCCTTGGGACAAGAATAAATACCTCTCGGGCTTACATACTGACCCGCAGACCACGTATTTGTCTCCTTCAAGAATGATAACGAACTGCATGTGTCAAATATTGTCGAGCACGACTCTGATCGGTTATCGGAAGCGGTGTTGCAGATGTGGCCGGAGGGTCATGATGTGATGGTGCGCAACCTCCGTACCGGCGTGATGATCATCCCGTCTGATAGGCTATTGGTCTTCATTCACAGCAGAGACGAGGGTACAAGTGGTGGGTGAAATTCCATGGGTCACCCTGGACCGCAAGCCATGCAGATTTCTCCGGAATCGCGTTGGTCCTTTATTTCTCACAGACCCAGCGTCGAACTTACCCTAAATGCCTAGTGCAAGGAGGATCATACGCAATTTATTCATCACACTTGCCGCCCTGGTAAGTCCGACAAACCGACAGAGACTCGAACTCCGGTTGCCGTCGATGTCCCCCGACCCCAGACTTCTCACTGAAATCCTATCAGGGTTTCGCTTATACAACCTCAACAAACAGCAAACGGGTGCGTCATTTTAATTTTTGGTCGCCCTGATCGTAGCACTCGGCGATCGTGATCACCAACGACGAGATTTGTTGATGTGGTTCCTCCTAGTTCCCGCTCCGATCCATGGTCTTCTCCCGTATTCCACCTGAGATGTATGCCTCCCAAACGACCGACTTTTTCATTCTCTCGATTTCCAGCAACCGGCGGAAGTTCACGTTCGTCGAACCGCCAGAGTCAATCGCCAGGAACCTCGCCGTGGATATGAATCCATACTTCCCGTATCAGGTTGCGTCGGACAGGCAGCCTGAAAAGGGACTGCTTGTATTGGATATTCGTGAGAAGGCCCCTGGAAGTACGTTTACCTGTATTCCTATGGCCGCACTATCGGTATTGATCGATGCGCTGTAGCTCCCAGGTTGGATCTACACATCTTTTTGGCCTGGATTTTGCACTACATCGGTAAGAAGGGATGGACGTTAAACGCATCCATACCTTTGCCAAGGAAACGTCTTAGCTTCCGGATTGGTGCAAAGAAAGAAGTTTGGGTCTTCCGTCGTAAGGGCGGACTTGGTGTTTGACGTGGCCTAGCCGATACGCTGGCCCTTAGTTTCAGATCTTATCCCCATTCTCCATCATAGGACTTTCTCTCTCTCTCCACCTGCTGATGTCGTGATGTCGGATTGTTGTCTTACTTGTTGCTCCCATCTGGTGATATCTACTTCCGCGTCTACACCCGTACTCCATAGAGTGTTTGTGTTAATACTTGGTTTGATGTACATATTTACGCGCTGCTCGCTATGAGGGCAATGCAAGAATCCTATGATTACCCCTGATGATGCCAAATAGGGTGAGGGCTAATAACAGTAGAAGTGTAACCGTGGTAACCGATTAACCTTTCGAGACAAGAAGAAAGGCGCAAAGCAAGATACATATGTACATGGAAGGTGAAATGCAAATGGTCATAAGGCGGGTTGTTCGTAACGTTCATGGGGGAAAGAGAGCGGAGAAACTCTACATTAACAACAAAATACATGGTGTGAAAAGTTCGGGGTTTTGGATCGAAAAAAAAAAAGAAAGAAAATCACTGGATCGTGCAGCTGGTCATGCGCCGTTTAGACCGTTTGGAGGCGTCAACGATGACCTGGCTAAGCCTCTTTCTACGTTTATCATCTGAAGGGCGAGTGCCCAGTGATGGGGACGGTGCACCGTCCTGGTCCGACGAAGACGAGTTGTCGGCGGCGTCGAAGCCCATACGGCGATAAGCAACGCCGGAATCTCGACTGTCTACTCCTTCCCTGAAGCGACCTCTGTCGGACATCGTTGTTCTGGGTATCGGTATTTCTTCCGGTGGGTCATAGACCTCGTCACCGTCTTCAATGAAGTAGGCGTAAAACGATTCGCCCGAATTCCTGTGTTGTTTGTTACATCAGCATGCCTGGCACGCATATTCAACGGCTCTGTGGAGCCGAGGGAGATGGCAATGACGATGGGGAGGCAATCGGGGGTGGGGGAGAGTGACGTGTTACAGGCGAGGGACTGGGGCTTACCTCCGGCTACCAGGCTCGATTACGCGCACGCAATGCACTGGAACAGTTCCGAATACCTCGGAAGAGGGGGGTCTGTGGCTCGGCATAGAGGGAGGATGGGGACCGTCGTTCAGCGTCGAGTTGGAGCAAGCGGATGACAGAGAGTCGTCTGAGGCGCTACACAGGGGAGAAATACTTGAGGTCAGTGAAAGGTCCCCGTCGCAACGTGACGTACATAAAGCTGTCAACGTTGTACACACGAGGCACAAGCAACGCGTCGAGCACGGGGTGCCGGGGACTCTGTGGAGTCCGGCCATTGGCTCTTCATCCATCACCGCACACATGGAATTCATTAGGACTGCTCCGTGCAACGCGTGGATGGCACATGCCAAAGACCCGCGACGACGCGCGCGGAGGTCGTTATATGAATGTATAGGGCGATCGCGAATATAAAGCTTTTGTCAAACCTTCAATACGTACTTGAGATCACCGACGAAATACCCCTTATGAAGTGACGGTCCATCGGCCTCGACCGACATTGGGGTCGGAGGGCTGCCGCCGAATTCTGACAGCACCCTCTCCTCCGCGTCCTTCCACGAGTGGGGGGCAGGCGCGACAGAGAGGGCGCTCGCGAGATCGATATCGAGGACGGTGATCTGAGATCGTGTACGACTTCGTTGGTGGTTGGTGGATGCCGTTGTCGTCGGTGGCGGCAGTGGGTGGGTGCCGGTCCCGGGGGGTATGTCGTCGCCCATGAGAGGGAGAGAGAGAGAGATTAAGTGGTGTGCCACCGGACACAGGTCAGATCGGCTCTGTCAAGGGGGGATCCAGAGGGCCCAAACACGGTCTACCCCGCTCGTGGGGGACAAAGGAATCCGGCGAGAATAAGAGGGGTGTTGTCGGTCCAACTTTCGAGGGGAGTCGGGACGCTTTGACCGACCCAAAGAGAGAAAACCGGTAGGGTAACGCACAGCTTGAGCCCCCAGTGTTGGTGGTTTGGTGGTAAGCTTCCAGGACCGGCAGCCTCCCGCGGTATGTCAGGGAAGTAAAGGAAGCGAGAGGTGCATCCCGGAACATCTTTTCCGTGATTGACACTTTTTTTGTAGGCCTTTCGAGGCAAGAGGTGGATAAGCGACCGGTTTCACCACGTCGAATGGAATGGCGCCCCCCTGCGCCGCCACTCTCACCTTGCATCCCTACATTGGCCTTGGTCTCCCCGCCCCGGGCTCGCTCCTGCCGCGATGGGTTAGCGCCGCATCTTCTCAGCCTGGGGAGAAGATCGGGAAAGCCGAACGACAGTCAATCCCGTCCCAGGCCCGTGATCAACAGATAGCGGCCCCTTCCAGTTGGATCCTCCTCGAATAGCCAGCTCGTCCCTAGTATAGCTCAGGCACGAGCGGCCAAAAGCACGGATACCACTAGCAGCAGCGCCCTGTATTCACCAAAGCACCGCCAGGAGTCTATGGTATCGATATAAATTTATCTACGGCCTCCGCCTCTGCCTGCTGAAAAACCCCCGCACCCTGTCTAGGACAGAGCCAGCCCAGATCCACATATCGTCCAGTATTCCCTCCACCTCGTGACCCTGGATCCGCTCGTCGTTCCACCACATACCCCGTCTTTCGTGCCGTTCGTGCAGGTGGGTAAACTTGAGAACGTCTTTCACGGTCAGCAATCCGACCAGCGTTCCGTGATCTTCGACCAAAATCACACGCGGACTATAAAGAAGATCCATCACCATCAGCTCCGCGTAACCGGATCTGCGACCCGCCTCCGACGGCGGGACTGCTTACCCCATTCGTTTGAATAGCTGCATCACAATCTCCAGTGGAAGCTGTGGCGACACAGTCAAAGGCGTCTGGTTCCAACTCAACTATCAAAACTCCTCCAAACGTTGTACGAGTAAGGTGACATTACCTGTTGGACCCAGGGCCAAAACTTGACGACATCGTGCGCCAACGTCGATTGGGCGACTCCAGCCGACAGTTCATCCTCGATGGCAACCATCGCTCCTGCGGGGCGAGGGATGGGCGGACTCGGAGACGCTGTGTCATCGCCGGTCTGTGGATCCTCGCCCGCAAACGAGCAAAGTGTATCCGGCCGGACATTCTGCATCTTGCTGGCCCTTTCTAATGAACTCGTTAGCCCATCGCCTCAGAATAAGCGTCATTAGAAACACACCGATTACATACCGCACTTCCCGACGCCCAATATACCCAACCAGCGTCTGTCGGGCGTCATTTGTGACGATGGGGAACCCATTGGCCGCCGTTCCATTCAGCAATGTCTCTACGTCCTGAATCGTACCGGAAATAGGAAGGGTATGCAGGTCTTGTTTCATCACTCTCGCGACTATGCGGAATGAGTCGTTTCAGCAATTGAACGGGGCCCCCACGAGGAAAGGCGCAGACCTGGGACATTGAACGCATGATCTTCTTTCTCCAGGAATGGGTATCCGTTGAATTTGATCATCTCATCAGCAATACCATTCGTACCAAGGAGGTCTCCGACCGCCTTCGTAACCAAAACGACGATCTAGCGAATGGTTTGGCCTCGTAATGATCAGCGACGCAGCTGTTTGCTTACCATAGTCGGAAGGATATATGTTAGAGCCCCCGTCAGTTCGAACATGATGACGACGACGGTCACGGTGATTCTCATGATTCCACTAAGCATTGTTCAGCATTGCGACCTCATGTCTGAGACCTTTGCTTACCTGAGAGCGGCGGCAGCACCTAGAAATGCGTATGTCCCAGGTGTGATGCATGGCACGTCCGGCTGACATACCGCAAACATTCCGGAATGTTCGTACTGTCTGTGGGGATTGAGTCCTCGAGGGACCAAAGATGTCAGCAGAAAGCTTAGGACTTACTTGTGGATCGCCTTGACGATGATCCCGACCAGCCGTCCGAAGTACGCCCCAATCGCCATCGATGGGACGAAGATACCGGCCGGAACCTTGGCCCCGTACGAGACGATGACAAGCAATGTGCGTATAATAGTCGCTAGGAACAGCGAATTCACCATGGTCCATTGTTCCGATGTCCTAGCCCCAACGGTCATCGCTTATGCGAGAGATGGGCGAGACAAATGACTCACTGACAGAGGTTATCGTAATCCCCGCTCCCGTCACACTCTCTGAACAGTATCGACATACTCTCCGTCATATCGATCCTCAAAAATCGGTTCAAGTACCCGGCCACGCCCGTGAGTAAAGCCAGGATTACAGCCTCGGCCAGTCCGTGATTCGCGAGATGCCGACGACGGAAAGCGGCAACTCGCAGATTGAGGTTTATGACGATAGCCCCATACAGTCCCTGTGATCGCCAGTTGGCCGACGTTATGAAGAACGACGGACTTGACTCACACCGAAAATGCCGAGGATTATGAAAAAGATGATCTCGAAGAAGTGCCAATCACGGTTGTAGGTGACTTGAAACAATACCAGCTTTCCCGTCCGGAAGGGGTTCATTGCCTGAAAGTTCGCTCTAACTCAGACATGTGTCATTAACACCGGTGGGAGACGTACAGAAAGCGTCACTGTGGCCACAAGGGCACAGAAGAAACTCCTCCAGAGTGTCTTGATGCTGAAGTTGTTGCTCATTTCCTATATGCACGTTCTATGAGATCCGACAGGACAAACAGAAGGGGCACCTACTTCTATCGAGAACAGCACTCCTCCAATCGGAGAACCGAACGCAACAGCAACTCCGGCCGCGCTAGCGGCGGTAACGATCTCCCGCCTTTTCCCTGAGAACCGAGTTAACAGACTTCCATCCACAGCTGAACTTCGCGTACCTTGGCTCTGTGAAAACCGCGTGAAAAGTCCAGCCACGAGATTACCAACGCAGCACGCGACGTGCACAGACGGTCCTTCTTTCCCGACTGACAGGCCAGAAGCTATGACCAAAGGCTAATGAAGTCACGAGACACGTCCAGAGGTAAGCCGGGAAACACCCCCACCAATGTCAGACTTTTTATCGCGAACGTCCAAGCCCCTAGATACCCTTTCATTACGAACCCACCCAAAATGCACTTGATCTCGGATATCCCAGACCCCGCTGCGTATTTTGCCAAGGACCTAACGAGGTGGGCAGCAATAAACGAGAACACTCCCTGCAGCCGCAAAAATGTCAGTCAGCCTAGATCATTTTTTGGTAGAGGGAACGAGGCGTACAGCAACGATGACATAGACCACCCATCTCATGGCGGTGTAGTCGCTCCAATCGCGCCAGGAATCACACGCCTCGTCTCCCGACTCGATTTCCCAACAACAGAACTGCTGGTTCAACCACCAGGCATCATAACAGTACCCCATCTTGAGGTCGGAGAGCCACTCGGTTATAATCGATATAAGGGCCGCATTTACCCCAATACAAATACCTATCCGCAATCCGTGATTTTGTGAACCTCAAGAACACCACGAAAGCGAAGCACCACAGGCATACCGACAAGACTGACGACGAACCAACTCTCCCCAGCCACAGCGATCTTCCGTATTTGCGTCCACAGCCAACCGATCGATATTTTACCATTCGGGTCATCATGCGCAGAGTTCACCCTATTGTTGAGGCGTATCCGTCTGTTCCTCTCGGTGATAGAGTCTTGTATCCAGTCTGTCAAACACCACGGCGGGGGGGTTTCAGTTTCAGGACGTGTGACGGTCTTGCTCGGGCGAAGAAGGATCCACCTATCGTCGTAAAGTCTTCATACTTCCTGTAATTTCGCGTCAGGTACGCAGCATACTTGGGAGGGGCGTTCTTTGCTCACTGGATCTCGGAAACGTCCTCGGGCTCGTGTGAGGACGGGTCATTTGTGTGACGGTTAACCATCGAAATCGGTCAAAGTAGGCGCCAGTAACCGCGGCGCGGGTGACTCTTATGCCGCAACGGAATAAGTTAACACCCGGGTGTAATACTATAGCAGGGGAATCCGGCACTATATTCTAAGGAAGTAAGGCGAAGAGTGCAGGTACAATACGAGCCCAGGGCCTTGAAGGACGGAGGGCTGATAAATCGGTACAGTTCTACACCATACTGACGACCTTACTACCATCCACAAGTCCGTTCAAACTCTTGGCGCTGACCTTGCCATCAGCACCCTTTCGGGCAACAAGCTCGTCCCACCATCCAAACAAGAAGTCACGAGCAATGAGCTTGAACCACGGCGTGAAGGAATTTTCTAGAGACAGCTCGGTCAAAGGTGTCCTCAATTTCGATCGCAACTACTCACTGGGGTCCTCAAACATGGCTTGAAGCTCTTCCTTGCTCACGTACTTGTGGGCCCGGATCTCGTTGGGATTCGGGGTGACGGTCACATCGGCGGTGAGGAATAGAATGTAGTCGACTGGGTCGGAAGATCAGTACAGCGCGTATGAGAGAGGTCTATCGCCGAAATACCTTCATGTTCACCCCAGATTCCGTCTGACGGGGCCAAATAGTGGATCCTGGTCAGATACTGGAACTCCTTGGTCGGGGTCTGGGACTTTGGAATCCCGAGTTCATGCTCCAACTTCCTCGAGGCGGCAACTCGCACACCGAGCTGGTCCTCCTCGATCTTCTCCGTCTCAAAGTCGTCCAACGGATGTGAACAGCATGTATTCGTCCACATGTCTGGGAAGGTGATCTTCTCTGACGCGCGTTGCTGGAGAAGCAGCTTTGCATCTGAGGGCCGGAAGATGAAGGCGGAGAATGCGCGGTGCAATAGACCCTTATTAATGTTCTCCATTAAGTGGCCTGCAATATTGTCAGTACATGCCCTACGACGAAGAAATCACAGGCACGCATACAAGTCTTCTTGTCCTCGGCACCATAGGCCCTGTCCTGAGCATCAACGAGGATGCATCGTTCCTCCATAAGCTTCGACTGCTCAGGGTCATAAGCCGATAGATCAACCGTGGCCAGTTTCTGGGGAAGGGTTTCTGCGACGGAAACGGCAGCCATATCCGACCTTGTTCTCGAGGTGTACTTTGGGGGAAGGAAGGGGAAACAGGGAGATCCGCGGTTATATACGGCGGCAGAGACAAAAGGCGGTCTGAAACCAGAGCTATTCGCGGTACGACTAGAGAACAAAAGTCGGGCCAGTTCTGTTCTGGTAGTAAACATCATATTCCCGAACAGATGGTCGGTAAAATGATCGGATTTCGAAAACATCCGCCGCCTCACTTGTTCTCCCAGGCTCCCAGGCTTCCAGACTCCCAGCTAACTCACAACCACAGCAGTGCCTATTTCATAATAAGTTCTATTCTCCCATACGGCTCCTCTTGCTCCAATCTGACCAAGTCTTTAGTTGAAAGAACTAGAACCCTCATAAATTAAGACTCCACAACCCGACAAGCACGCAAGTACTGACCGAGGCAGTGATAAAACGCAGCGGCTGCAACGCGCCGGGCTTCCGAACTAGACGCCTTTGGCGTCTTCGGTACGACGTCGTCAAAGCTTAGAGCGTTAGTCCCAGGTAAAGTTTGTAACAGCATCTTTGCGTATCTACCAATAGGAATTCAGAACGCTGTCTCCCCTCCCGAGATCGGACTCACTTCAGGAAGTCAAGTGACTTGCGCTCAAGCCCCTTCAGGTGTACATCCGGCTTCAACGAGGCCACCGGATCTTCTTCCTCCGGGACTGACGCGCACATAAGCACCACATATCACAGGCGTTCTTGGGGGTCGTACCTCGAAACTGGAAGTCATCCGATAAAGGTCCTTCATTCTGGAAACTGAATGGTACCGGAGACCCTGCGAGGCTCCTCATCAAGGAGCCTTCCCTTCTGGTCACACTGTGAGAACGGCGTAGGAGCCTCCCTCCGATACCGGAGCTGGTGTTCGGTGTCCCAGGTCCGACACCAAAATCGAACCCTGCAGAGGAACTGACTCCGGCGTTATCCCAGGGGAACAACGAGCTTTTTTGGGACTCGGCCGCAGGCTCCTGGGTCCCCCTCGCCGCAACATCCAGGTGGCTTCCAACTACGGATGGTGGACGCGACGCGTGCCGAGCTTGGCCGGGTTCCTACGGCATGCTAACGGGTAAGGGTAACGTTGATTGCGTTTAACATGAGCCTGACCTCCGAAGACCTTAGGCGGACGGACCCTGCCTCTCTCTGGAAATGGTAATCTATAGTTGTTTTCAGATGAAGGTTGCCATCGGTAATACTCCGCCATTACCCATGTCCACGTTCATCTGCAGGTCTGCATCATCGATCTGGGGAATAATCTCCTGGTCTCCTGCGGGTGGCGAGGCCCTGGCCCGGCGTCGTTTTCTCAGAGGTTCCGGGCCTATCGAATAGATCAGCACATGGAGGAAATACTGCGGAAAACCTACTCTTCTCTGTCACGTCTTGAATCCCCAATCTTGCATTAAATTGAGCCCTCAAGTTCTCTCTCCAAAACTCAACTATCTCTGGTGCCGTTACTATAGGGGTGGGGCCATTATCAAGTTTTCATGAACCTTGAGCTGTAGGAGCAAAACCTCACTGTCGTGCGGCACGGCCCAGAGCAGTTGATTAAAAAGCAACGTGACTTCTCTCTCCCTCCGTTTAATCTCCATCACACTTCGTAGAGCATCTTGCCTTTGGAGGTAGGTCTCCCGGATTTCCTTGAGTTCGTCGCTGGTGAGTTCTGTCCGTCCATCCAGAAGCCTCTCTT
>Ga0307517_10005581_pt1 | contig 18902 bp, 8 predicted proteins | sample 23_EM_MG_FD_194515 | JGI IMG/M metagenome (GOLD analysis project Ga0307517, IMG submission 194515) | Populus trichocarpa ectomycorrhiza microbial communities from riparian zone in the Pacific Northwest, United States - 23_EM | ecosystem: Host-associated > Plants > Roots > Unclassified | place... | reverse complement strand
CCCACCGGCCACAACCTTAGAACAAGAAGGTTAAGAAGAACAGGTCTCGCTTTGGTACATCCGTTTTATTTTCTTTAAAAACGCTTTTTGAACCACTACCCATATCCGCTTAAGAATATTTTTATAGTTGTTTCTGAACTTCCAATAGTTTAGGATACCCAGTTTCCCCTAGATTTAGGAATGATATAGCCAATGATCGAATAGGTTGTGGGGGTTTTTTATTAGTTTCGGGGGTAGCCTTTCTTGTGATCGCGGAATGAATGTACTTCCTGGCCACGGTCCGGGCTTAGGAGGGGGATACTGTTGAGTGTAGTAGGGTACGGGCAACTACCCTAGTTGTGTTGTGGAAAACATGGGACGGCGTTGAGGGTAAACCACTGGTTGCGCACACATGTTTGTTAGTCCTATTTAGTTAGAACTTAGCAGCGGCGCGCATCTGAGAATAGAAACAAGTTCTCTCACATCCACCACGTCCACCCATCCAACAGATACATGGCTACCGAGCGTCGCTGGCGGCTCACCCTCAAATCTGCAGCCATAAGGATAACATCCCGAAACTTAAGGGGGTCGCTAACGTTTGGAGCTGTGTGGAGGTGTCCAGGCAAGGACATGCCATTTACCTGCGGTATGATATCATACCCGCTGGTGTCCAACCAACGCGAACACTCGTACACAGCGACGGAACACCACGGCTGAAAATCGCTGAATTCATTTCCTTCGATAGCCACACCCTAAATGATATGGCCAATTTCCCACCCCACAGCAGCACACTTTCACTCTGGGAATAGGGCTAGGTGTATTTTATCTTTTGTTGTTGAGTTTGCCCCAATTATTATTGCTGGTATTAAGTTGGTATACTTGGTTGCCGGGCATGGTACAGGTGTTGGCGTTAGTTTGACACAGCTATCCGGCGCCCGGCGGAATTTGTTTGCAACTCACCTCCGAGGCAACTTCATGTTTGTCAATCTACGGGATAGGCGTCGCACGGAAGTAGACGATAGGCCAAGAGAATCCAGGTGGAACTTAGAATGTAACTTTCACCGCTCGCACTTCGCACTTTGGCTTGCCCATTGTTATCTAAAGCTGAACTAATCGTAAAGACAGGCGTGGAAGTAAACGACACTTTCATGATATGTGTACCGTACTAGTACAGTATTTCCCCCACCAGGCCTCTTGAGCATAGCAATAACGGAACGACGGATGAAGAGTTTACCCCTCCCGTGATTTTAGCCTCGCAGCCTCGGTTAAGTCTTTGCTTCATAGATTTAATTACAGATATCATAGTACAGTAGATGGATTTCGGAGCAAAAAGTTGGTTAGTTCTAGTTTGTTGCGACGGCAACGAGTCGGCGAGGGCTCAGGTCTCGCTTAAGAGATAACGTACGCCTAAAGTTCGGTTAGTTAGGCTAGGAGAAGACGTTTTTTTTTGGTGAGGTAAACAATGGCAGCCTGCCCAACAGTAACCACGTCGCAACAAGCAAACATCACAGCTAAGATAACTCTTCCAGAATCTCCGAAATCCCTATTTTTCAAGTTCGCTTGTTGCCATTTCCAATAAATTCGATTGAAATAGTAAACACTATTGTCACAGAGATAGCGATCCCTGACTTCGCACCCCGAAATCCCTCTAGTGCTGGGACTGATATGTTAGGGTTCGGAAGAGAGAGACAATTTGTGATGTTTGAATGGATTTAGAACTGGCTGATTGTTGGCACTTGAAGTCATACAAGGGCGAGCGCAGGACGTTCATCATCCGTATTCATGAGAGAGCAACGAGGCTGGCGAGGGGTTGTCGCCTTCTCCCGGGCCACAACACTCCAGGCGGCTACAGCGGCATGGCCACTCGCGATGGGCAGCATGGACGGAGGGCAAAGTGGAGTGGTTATTCGGGAGCCTTGTCCAGAGCGGCACCCAATAAAAATACGAGCTCAAGATTTTCAGTTTCACAAACTCCTGGCCCATTGATTGGGTTGCAATTACTGGTAGGTGGTTGCGAGGCTGAGCGATCAGCCCCCCTTTTCCCAAACTTACTCGAACTTTGTCAACCACTCTAAAGCCTCTCCAAGCACCAAATTCTCTACACTATTTCCAACAGCAAAAAGCCAACGATGTCTCGAGCTTTTGCAGATAACATCAATTCTTTCAATGTGTTGAATAACATTACCTTTACCGCTACCGATGATGAGCCTAAAATCCTGGCCTGGCTGTCACCCTTAGAACCCCAGGTGCGACACCAGGACATTTGCGAGCAGCGGGTGGAGAGAGTAGGGAACTGGCTACTGGAAACAAAAGAGTTCAGGGGCTGGTATAATGGTAGTGAGGATGGTGGATCTGATCATGCAGCAATGTTCTGCTATGGGGAGCCGGGAGTCGGGAAGAGCTACATCTGGTACGAGAGCCTACCAGCCAGGATCTAAGGACACGATACTGACAGGTCATGATGGTAGTTCTCTGGTTGTAGATCATTTATGCGACCAGGTCACAGAACAGGATATGGTAGTGGCCTGTTTTTACTATGACTTCGCTTCCCGGGAGGCCCAGTCTCCGATAAATATGCTGGGCTCTCTGCTCAAACAGCTTCTGAGTGGGTTAGGAGCAGTTCCGGCCGAAATCGTGCAGAAATTTCGGAGCCAGAAGAAGGCGATTGGCGGCCGGAGGTTGCAACTCCCTGATATCGTGAAAATGTGCGCAGCCGTCACATCTCTACAACGCACATTCATCTGTGTTGACGCCCTCGACGAGTGTGTTCCCAGGCATCAACTGGAGGTTCTTGGTGCATTGGGACAAATCCTCCGGGGGTCTCCAGGTACACGAGTCTTCATGACCGGAAGGTCACATATCCGGGGGGTGGTTGAGAGGGAACTAGGTGGGAGAGCAACAAGTGTATTAATATCGTCCAGAGAGGACGATATAGTCAAATACCTACGCGCGAGACTGGGGAGGGACACAACTCCCGGGGCAATGGATAGTTTCTTAGAAAATGATATTATGAAGAGCATTCCGGAAGGGATCTCTGAAACGTACGCACTAGCCCAGGATCTAGAAAACTGTTTTGAGTTGTATAGTGACAGGTGCAAATACAGATTCCTACTGGCTTCTCTCAAGGTCGAAACAATCCTGAGAGAAACAACAATCCATCGAAGGCGAAAAAGGCTGGATGCGATGGGAGATGGGTCAGGGTTGGGAGATGCATATGAGACAACTCTTGGACGGATAAAGGCTCAAGAAGGGGAGAAAGTAAAACTTGCTATGACCACACTGATGTGGATATGTCATTCGGAAAGGCCATTACGGGTGGACGAACTATGCCATGCGCTTGCTGTGGAAATTGGGTCTACACATTTCAATAGCGACAATGTCCCCCCTACGGAGATAGTGCTCGCCTGCTGCCAGGGGCTGGTCACGGTGGATAGGGAAGCCTCGACGGCCCGGTTGGCCCACTACACACTCCGCGAGTACCTCACTACTCATCGCAATCTTTTCCCCCGAGCGGACATGGAGATGGCGGAAACCTGTTTGACTTACCTGAATTCAGACCAGGCCAAGGCCCTCCCGGCAAAACGCCAACCTGACCTCTCAAGCATGCCCTTCCTCAAATATTGTTCGCGATATTGGGGCATCCACGCAAAGAGAGAACTTTCAGATGGTGTGATATCACTTGCAATGGACCTATTGGACCAGTACGAAAACCATGTAACCGCGAACTCACTTTTTGAGCAAATACTAGATCGGGATGATTCCTTGAAAGCCAATTCTCCTTCGCTGTTCAGTGGACTACACTGTGTATCTTTTTTCGGAATTGTTGATATTATGACTAGTCTGTTAGGGATGAACAGCTGTGATGCCAACCGGGGAGATTCTGCTGGCATAACTCCGCTGATATGGGCCGTGAGGGGTGGGGAGCCGGAGGCAGTGGATCTATTGTTGAGGCAGGGAGCTGTCAGCCCCGACAAGCCAGACAACGAGGGAATGACACCGCTTTCGTGGGCTGCAATTAACGGGCGGGAGTCAGTAGTGAGGAAACTCTTGGACCGGCAAGACGTCGACCCCGACAGGCCAGGCAATGAGGGTGGCACACCACTTTCCTTGGCTGCCATGGAAGGGCACGAGTCAGTGGTGAAGCAACTCTTGAGCCAGCAAGATGTCGACCCTGAAAAATCAAACCATCGCGGCCTTTCACCTCTCATCCAGGCTGCAACTAGGGGCCACGAATCAGTAGTGAAACAACTTTTAGACCGGCAAGACGTCAACCCTGACAAGCCTGACAACGAGGGCGGCACGCCACTTTTGTGGGCTGCAGCGAATGGGCACGAGTCAGTGGTGAAGCAACTATTGAGCCGGCAAGATGTCGACCCCGAAAGGCCAAACCACCGTGGCCTTACACCTCTTATCCAGGCTGCAGCTTGGGGCCACGAATCAGTCGCGAAACAACTTTTAGACCGGCAAGACGTCAACCTTAACAAGCCTGACAACAACGGCAGTATACCACTTTCGTGGGCTGCAGCGAACGGGCACGAGTCGGTGGTGAAGCAACTCCTGGACCAACAAGACGTGGACCCTAACAAGCCAGACAACGAGGGCAAGACACCACTTTTGTGGGCCGCTATGGGAGGTCACGGGTCAGTTGTGAAGCAACTCTTGAGTCAGCAAGCTGTCGACCCCGAAAGGCCAAACCGCCGTGGCCTTACACCTCTCATCCAGGCTGCAGCTGGGGGCCATGAATCTGTCGTGAAGCAACTTTTAGACCGGCAAGACGTCAACCCTGACAGGCCTGACAACGATGACGGTACACCACTCTCGTGGGCTGCAGCGAACGGGCACGAGTCAGTGGTGAAGCAACTCTTGGACCAGCAAGACGTCAACCCTGACTGCCCAGACAACGAGGGCAAAACACCACTCTCGTGGGCGGCTATGAAAGGGCACAAGTCAGTTGTGAAGCCGCTCTTGGACCGGCAAGACGTCAACCTCGACTACCCAGACAACGATGGAAAAACACCACTTTCGTGGGCGGCTATGAAAGGGCGCGAGTCAGTTGTCAAGCAATTCTTGGACCGGCAAGATGTCGACCCCGAAAGGCCAAACCACTGTGGCCTTACACCTCTCATCCAGGCTGCAGCTTGGGGCCATCAATCAGTCGTGAAGCAACTTTTAGACCGGCAAGACGTCAACCCTGACAAGCCTGACAACGAGGGCGGGACACCACTTTCGTGGGCTGCCGCCAAAGGGCACGAATCAGTGGTGAAGCGACTCTTGAATTGGCGAGACGTCAGCCCTAACAAGCCTGACGACGATGTCCGCACACCACTTTCGTGGGCTGCAGCGAACGGGCACCTGTCAGTGGTGAAGCAACTCTTGAACCAGCAGGATGTCGACCCTAACAAGCCAGACAACAAGGGCAAGACACCACTTGCTTGGGCCGCTATAGAAGGGCATGAGTCAGTTGTGAAGCAATTCTTGGACCGGCAAGATGTCGACCCCGAAAGGCCAAACTACTATGGTCATTCACCTCTCATCCAGGCTGCAGCTTGGGGCCATGAATCAGTCGTGAAACAGCTTTTAGACCGGCAAGACGTCAACCCTGACAAGCCTGACAACGAGGGCGGAACGCCGCTTACGTGGGCTGCAGCGAATGGGCACGAGTCAGTGGTGAGGCAGCTCTTGAACCGGCAGGACGTCAGCCCCGAGAGGCCACACCACTGCGGCCTTACACCTCTCATCCAGGCTGCAGCTAGGGGCCATGAATCAATCGTGAAGCAACTTTTAGACCGACAAGACGTCAACCCCGACAAGCCAGACAACGAGGGTAAAACAGCACTTTTGTGGGCTGCAACGAACGGGCACCTGTCAGGGGTGAAGCAACTCTTGAACCAGCAGGATGTCGACCCTAACAAGCCAGACAATGAGGGCAAAACACCGCTTTGGTGGGCAGCTATGCGAGGGCACGAGTCAGTTGTGAAGCAACTCTTGGACCAGCAAGACGTCAACCCCGAAAGGCCAGACAATGAGGGAATAACACCACTTTTGTGGGCTGCAACGAATGGGCACGAGTCAGTGGTGAAGCAACTCTTGGACCGGCAGGCTATCGACCCCGAAAGGCCAAACCACCGCGGCCTTACACCTCTCATCCAGGCGGCAGCTTGGGGCCATGAATCAGTCTTGAAGCAACTTTTAGACCGCCAAGATGTCAACCCTGACAAGCCTGACAACGAGGGCGGAACACCACTTTCGTGGGCTGCAGCTAAAGGGCACGAGTCAGTGGTGAAGCAATTCTTAGACCGGCAAGACGTCAACCCTGACTTCCCAGACAATGAGGGCAAAACACCACTTTGGTGGGCGGCTATGCGAGGGCACGTGTCAGTTGTGAAGCAACTCTTGGATCGGCAAGACGTCAACCCCAACAGGCCAGACAACGAGGGCAAAACCCCACTTTCGCGGGCTGTGGCGGAAGGACACGAGTTGGTAGTGAAGCAGCTCTTGGACCGGCAGGGCGCCGACCCGACAGACTAGACAACGAGGGCGGTATCATACGATTTCCAACACTCCCCAAATCCAAACCGTGCAAGCTATTCTTTTTTCTCCCTCGATTGATCGCAGACCTCGCCATCCTCGACTGCAGGCAAATCTTCCCATCATGCCGGGTTTATTTCTATTTATTTTTTTCCCATCTTTTGAAACGAGGCGGATGGTCACAGCTATTAGTTCAACAGCGAGACGAGGTTGGATTCCTACTGGCGGCGGTCAGGTGTGATGGCATAATAATCCCCGTAGTGGAGCACTGTATTGGGAGCCAAGATAGCAGAGGCAAAGGGAGCGCTCACATGTATGAAGGGACACTGAAGCGTGGACATCAGGAACATTCTAGGGCATAGGGCACATGGGGAGACATAGCGCTATCACATGTACGATCAGAGTTTTCACTACTTAAGGTGAACCGTAGCTAGCAACCTCCATAGAGAATACACACCAGAACCTCTCCACCCGTCAACACAGGAGCACATGATTGACAGCACCTCCATCAAAAGCCACATGAAGTGGCTGCTCGGGATCCCTGGGTGTCCCTAGTTCTGCAATGATGATTAGGTACCTGGTGGGCACCCGAAAGGGTCTATTGCCAACTTTCATAGCTAGTGGTAGATTTATAGGCGGTTTGTGACGCTCATTCCATGGGAGGCAGTGATAACGTGAGTTACCGCACAAACCAAATAATCGCATCCTTCCCTGAAAGTGATAACGTTGTTCACCGCATAACCACATTTATACCGTATTTGGTTGCCAAGTTGGTTGCCATGGAGCCATTTTTGATGTTGTACTTTTGTCATTATATATCACCCTAGTTTGGGATGGCTGTGAGTTGGTTGGCGTCCGGTGGGTGTGGTAATTTTTTATATTTCCTTTTCGAAAGAGTGTTCCTCCAATATGCATGATATATTTTTAATGGAGATTCACATAATCTTGTTGGAAATTCTGAAATAGTCAAGCTCTGTACAGCAAACTTAGGGGAATAGAAACCATAAAAAACTTCATTCTGTCTGAGGAGTTTGGAGGACCGACTATTTGTCCTTCCTAACGGGAACGAATATCCACAGTAGAAATGAAATGAAAGGTAACAAAATGAAAGACGAAAGAATCTGATGCGAATAGAGTTATATATATGATTAATTGATTGAGTAATGAAATGAATGAAAGATCCAAACAGAATGAGTTGAGTTTGAACTCTGACGGCATTGAAGTGAGACCAGTATGTACTGGGAGGCGTTGTCGTACTGAAAGACGTAGAAAGTGCATATCCGAAAGTCTAATTTCAACTATAGCCCTGTTAGTGATCGACGGTGATCCCGCGCGGCCAGCTCGGCCACACGATTTCAAAAAGCGCGGGCCAGTCAGGTGGAAACGACAGATGGAAATCCAAAAGGGTTGGGCTATGATCAGTCGAGGGTATCTTGGGATCCTTACTCTTTCTGCACCGCCAGCAGTGTCCTATATATACACAAAAACTAACTACAGGAAAACCCTTTCATCATCCTCGTTCACCTGCTCTTTCTCTCCTAACCACACCCCCAAACCTCCAACACAATACGTCCCATAATCGCTTGCCTTTGTTTCGTCTACTTACAGTTTTCCTAACAATTCTATTAAACATTTCTAATACCTTCGCCTATTTGGCTACTGTCGCTGTGTGACACTTGTTCGTTCCATCTCTTTACTAACCTTAGTTCCAAACCTTCAGCACCCCTAGTGCGAATTCCTGCATCTTCCCAAAACATCTCCGCTGCACTTAACCTCTCGCCCAGACAAACCATCGCTTCAACTCCCATATTCCGCAACCCGTTCCAAAACAAAACTCCCCTGATCCAAACATCCGATGTTGTAGTACGTTTCCTAGATATGGAATCCTCGTGAAAACCTTAACAGTCACAAGGGAGCGAGGGCAGAGCGGTGACCGAAGAAGGCAAATAATCAGAATTGCTGTAAAAAAGGCAAGAGATATAGGGGGGGGGACAAAATAAAGAAGAAAAAGAAGAGAAGAAGTAAAAGGTGGGCTTGAGAGAAAAGTGTGGGAATAGGTGGGCGACTCAAGCAGTCACCGGATGTCACTCCCGACTACCAGTGATACAAGAATACAAGTACATATCATATCAGCTAAACTTCATGGGCCAGAACCAGATTCGCCCGACTTCAGGAGCACCCGGCTCTGTTGCCTAATTCCAAGAGGGCTAGGATAACCCAGGTTTCATGCTGTGGAAAAATTAGACTTCTCTCCCAGTACTGACAGTATTTTTTTTATTCACCACTTTGCTCCTTTGTTCCTTCGCAGATGAATGCTGGGGCTGTTGGCAGGCATACCAACATCCCGCCATTCCACCAATGAACACGTCCCCCCTCTAGTGTAAGTCTTGGAAATCATAAGCACTCGTTTGGAGGTTTTGTAAGGGGTGGCGGCAATCTGAGTTGCCAAAGAATTATCATTGGGAGGAAGCTGGGGGCGAAATGCGAGTGATATTTGATGCTGCTTGAGAGTCACGTGATCATATGGATGGGGGATAAGTAGCGGGGGGTGAGAGTATGGCTAAGCAACCAGTGGCAAAGTTGGCAGACTAAAATGACAGAAATGGAGTGTCAGCGTCCGTGCGACCTAAGCGATTCCAGTCCCGCTTGGGGTGTTCGAAAGACCTAGGGTGTTAGAATCACGAGATCTGGAAAGTGTCCCTCTCTACTCCTTCCGGGCAAGAAGTGCTATAGCCGAGAAATGGGAAGAAATATACGGTAAAATATCTTTCAGTATCTGAACCCCATACGAAAATATACCCTCTCATTTCGGGGGACTTGTTGCCTCGGATGTGTACTCGATAGCTAATTACCCGAGTTCCAAACCAAGGAATCATCCCCTATCCTTCACCCAGGGAAAGGGGATAGGGCATTACCCATTGTTCAGTTTGTTTTAAGGCGCCAGGCTATCGAGTTGCGAGAATTGGTATAATAAGGCTTTGCTGTCTGATTGCTCGAGATTTATTTCCCGTGCCTATTTTTTGTGCCGATGTAGTTGCTAGTGGTGCGGGAGCCTCCTAACACACACTGGAGTCGGCTGGTATCCAGACCAGGTTAAGCGCGATTCGGCACCGGGGCCATTAACCGGACACTTTTTACAAAGCCTGGATAAGGTTGGGTAGGGTTTGTTTTTGAACCCCCAATAGTCCTGGATACCCAGTTTTCGCTAAATTTAGGAACGATATAGCGGATGATCGGAAAGGTTGTGGGGGACTTTTATCAGCTTCGGGGGTGGCACTGTACTCGGTTGTGGGGTACGGGTGCTCGCGTTGGTTTGACACCCCGCGAGTATGATATTAAACCGCGGATAAGCTGTATGTCCTTGCCTGGACACCCCCACAAAACCTCCAATTGTCAGCCACCCCTTCAAGTTTCGGGATGTTAGCCTTGTATTCCCCCTTCTAAGCCAGGACCGTGGCTGGGAAATACATTCATTCCGCGATTACAAGCAAGGCCGCGGCCGAAAATCAGTGAATGCATTTCCTTGACTGCAGGGCCTAAATGATATGGCCAATTTCCCACCCTCACAGCAGCACCCTTTCACTCTGGGGATAAGGCTAAGTGTATTTTCTTTTATTGTTGAGTTTGCCCCAATTATTATTGCTGGTATTAAGTTGGCGTACTTGGTTGCCGGGTATGGTACAGGTGTTGGCGTTAGTTTGACACAACTACTCCGCGCCCGGCGGAATTTTGCAACCCACCTCCGAGGCAACTTGACGTTTTTGTCAGTTTAGGGGATAGGCGTTGCACGGAAGTAGGCGATAGACCAAGAGAATTAGCGTGAAACCTAGGCACTTTGTAGGAAGGATCTGAAATGCAACTTTCACCGCTCGCACTTCGTTCTTTCGCGTGCTCCTAGCTACCTAAAGTTAAAATAATGGTATAGACAAGGTGTGGAAGTAAAGCACAAATACCACGCCCTAACCCTCCCATGGATCACCACACTTATCGCTATATTACCCCAAATGCCCCCGTCGTAGATAACAAAGGAAGGACATGTTGGTATAATTTATTGTTGAACAATCTCCCTTATCCGAACCATCTGCTTATCTCCTGAGTGATCCTTGACACTTCCGCCACAAAGCCTAGCACATCTGTCCAACAGTTTTTGACGGTCTGGCAACAAGATCTCGGGCGGTGGAATATTGGGTCAACACCCCTTTTTCATTGTCCACCGGAAAATTATGCCAGTTGAGACGCTAGCGTCAAGTTTTATCACCAAAACTGTCGGACTAGGGGGTTAGGTAACTGGCTCTTAGCCTTCCTGCATGCGAAGGACACTTTCAAGATACCTATTTCCTTTACTAGGCCTCTTGGGCATATCAACAACGGAATGACGGTTAAAGAGTTTAACTTTACCCCTCCGGGGATTCCAGCCTCATAGCCTCGGTCAAGTCTTTGCTTCATAAATTTAATTGTAGATAGTACAGTAGAGGGATTGGCTAGGTTCAGCTCCGTCGTGCACATTATGTTGCCATAGTGACAATAGGGGTTAGGTAGGGAACGGGGAAGGAGATAAAAACTTTTTTCTAACGTGCGCTACAGGCTCTATTGACGGAGACAACCCACACGAGCCCACAGAACCTCGCTATTTCGAAGCAAGAAAGTTGGTTAGTTCTAGCTTGTTGCGACGGTAACGAGTCACAGGTTAGGGCTCAGGTCTCGCTTACGCCTAGTTCAGTTAGTTAGGCGAGGAGAAGCCGAATTTTTTTGGTGAGGACAATGGCAGCCTGCCCTAACAGCAAACATCTCCAAGATAACTCTTCCAGAATCTCTGAAATCCCTATTTCTCAAGTTCGCTTGTTGCCATTTCTAATAAATTCGATTGAAATAGAAAACAATTGTCACAGAGATAGCGATCCTTAACTTTGTGCTCCGAAATCACTCTAGTGCTGGGACTGATATGTTAGGGTTCGGAAGAGAGGAACAATTTTTGATGTTTGGATTTAGAACTGACCGATTGCTCGCACTTGAAGTCATACAAGGACGAGCGCAGGACGCTCATCATCCGTATTCATGAGAGAGTAACCAGACTGGCGAGGAGTGGTCGCCTTCTCCCGAGCCACAACACTCCAGGCGGCTACAGCGGCATGGCCACTCGCGATGGGCAGCACGGACGGAGGGCAAAGTGGAGTGGTTACTCGGGAGCCATGTCCAGAGCGGCACCCAATCAAGAATACGAGCGCAAGAGTTTTGGTTTCACAAACTCCTGGCCCATTGATTGGGTTGCAATTACCGGTCGGTGGTTGCGAGGCTGAGCGATGAGCCCCGCTTTTCCCAAACTAACTTACTCGAACTTTGTCAACCATTCCAAAGCCTCTCCAAGCACCAAATTCTCTACACTATTTCCAACAGCAAAAAGTGAACGATGTCTCGAGCTTTTGCAGATAACATCAATTCTTTCAATGTGTTGAATAACATTACCTTTACCGCTACCGATGATGAGCCTAAGATCCTAGCCTGGCTGTCACCCTTAGAGCCGCAGGTGCGACACCAGGACATTTGCGAACAGCGGGTGGATAGTGTAGGGAACTGGCTACTGGAAACGAAAGAGTTCATGGGCTGGTATAATGGCAGTGGGGATGGTGGATCTGATCATGCAGCAATGTTCTGCTATGGGGAGCCGGGGGTCGGAAAGAGCTACATCTGGTACGAGAGCCTACCAGCGAGGAACTAAGGACACGATTGCTGACAGGTCACGATGGTAGTTCTCTGGTTGTAGATCACTTATGCGATCAGGTCACAGAACAGGATATGGCAGTGGCCTGTTTTTACTATGACTTCGCTTCACGGGAAGCCCAGTCTCCGATAAATATGCTGGGCTCTCTGCTCAAGCAGCTTCTGAGTGGGTTGGGAGCAATTCCGGCGGAAATCGTGCAGAAATTTCGGAGCCAGAAGAAGGCGATTGGCGGCCGGAGGTTGCAACTTCCTGATATCGTGAAAATGTGCGCAGCCGTCACATCTCTACAACGCACATTCATCTGTGTTGACGCTCTCGACGAATGTGTTCCCAGGCATCAACTGGAGGTTCTTGGTGCATTGGGAAAAATTCTCCGGGGGTCGCCACACACACGAATCTTCATGACTGGAAGGTCACATATCCGGGGGGCGGTCGAGAGGGAACTAGGTGGGAGAACAACAAGCGTAATAATATCGTCCAGAGAGGACGATATAGTCACATATCTGCGCGCGAGACTCGGGAAGGATACAACTCCCGGGGCGATGGATAGTTTCTTAGAAAATGATATTTTGAAGATCATTCCGGAAGGGATCTCTGAAACGTACGTACTAGCCCAGGATCTAGGAGAATTTTGTGAGTTGTATACTGATAGATGCAAATACAGATTCCTACTAGCTTCTCTCAAGGTCGAAACAATCCTGAGAGAAACGACAATCCATCGAAGGCGAAATAGGCTGAATGCGATGGGAGATGGGTTAGGGTTGGGAGATGCATATGAGACAACTCTTGGACGGATAAAGGCTCAAGAAGGGGAGAAAGTAAGACTTGCTATGACCACTCTGATGTGGATATGCCATTCGGAAAGGCCACTACGGATGGACGAACTATGCCATGCGCTTGCTGTGGAAATTGGGTCTGCACATTTCAATAGCGACAATGCCCCTGCGGCAGAGACATTGCTCGCCTGCTGCCAGGGGCTGGTCACGGTGGATAGGGAAGCCTCGACGGCCCGGTTGGCCCACCACACACTCCGCGAGTACCTCACTACTCATCGCAATCTCTTCCCCCGAGCGGACATGGAGATGGCGGAAACCTGTTTGACTTATCTGAATTCAGACCAGGCCAGGGCCCTCCCGGCAAAACGCCAACCTGATCTCTCAAGCATGCCCTTCCTAAAATATTGTTCGCGATATTGGGGCATCCACGCAAAGAGAGAACTTTCAGATGGTGTGATATCACTTGCAATGGACCTCTTGGACCAGTACGAAAACCACATAACTGCCGACTCACTTTTTGAACAAATACTAGATCTGGGTGACCCCCTAGAAGTCAATTCTCCTTCACTATTGGGTGGACTGCACTGTGTATCTTTTTTCGGAATTGTTGGCGTTATGACTGGTCTCTTGGGGATGAACAGCTGTGATGCCAACCGGGGGGATTCCGCTGGCATAACTCCACTGATATGGGCCGTGAGGGGTGGGGAGCCGGAGGCAGTGGAGCTATTGTTGAGGCAGGAAGCTGTCAGCCCCGACAAGCCAGACAACTGGGGAATTACACCACTTTCGTGGGCTGCAATGAACGGGCGGGGGTCCATAGTGAGGCAACTCTTAGACCGGCAAGACGTCAACCCTGACAAGCCTGACAATGATGGCGGTACACCACTTTCGTGGGCTGCAGCGAAAGGGCACGAGTCAGTAGTGAAGCAACTCCTGGACCAGCAAGACGTCAACCCCGACTTCCCAAACATTGAGGGCAAGACACCACTTTTGTGTGCTGCAACGAACGGGCACGAGTCAGTGGTGAAGCAACTCTTGGACCGGCAAGACGTCAACCCAGACAAGCCTGACAACAAAGGCAGAACACCACTTTTGTTTGCTGCAGCGCATGGGCATGAATCAGTAGTGAAGCAACTCTTGGTCCGGCGAACCGTCAACCCTGACAAGCCTGACAATGAGGGTAAAACACCACTTTTGTGGGCTGCAATTAACGGGCGGGAGTCGATAGTGGGGCAACTCTTGGACCGGCAAGACGCCAACCCTGACAAGCCTGACAATGAGGGCGGTACACCACTTTCGTGGGCTGCAGCGAACGGGCACGAGTCAGTGGTGAAGCAACTCTTGGACCGGCAAGACGTCAACTCTGACAAGCCAAACAACGAGGGCAAAACACCACTTTGGTGGGCCGCAATTAACGGGCGGGAGTCGATAGTGGGGCAACTCTTGGACCGGCAAGACGTCAACCCCGACTACCTAGACAATAAGGGCGGTACACCACTTTCGTGGGCTGCAACGAACGGGCACGCGTCAGTGGTGAAGCAACTCTTGGACCGGCAAGACGTCAACCCTGACAAGCCTGACAATGAGGGCGGTACACCACTTTCGTGGGCTGCAGCTAAAGGGCACGAGTCAGTGGTGAAGCAACTCTTGGACCGGCAAGACGTCAACCCCGACTTCCCAGACAATGAGGGCGTAACACCACTTTCGTGGGCCGCAGAGAAAGGGCACGAGTCAGTGGTGAAGCAACTCTTGAACCGGCAAGACGTCAACCCTGACAAGCCAAACAACGAGGGCGGAACACCACTTTTGTTTGCTGCAGCGAACGGGCATGAATCAGTGGTGATGCAACTCTTGGACCGGCAAGACGTCAACCCTGACAAGCCTGACAATGAGGGCGGAACACCACTTTTGTGGGCTGCAGCGAACGGGCATGAATCAGTGGTGAAGCAACTCTTGGACCGGCAAGACGTCAACCCTGACAGGCCTGACAACGAGGGCCGTACACCACTTTTGTGTGCTGTAGCGAGCGGGCATGAATCAGTGGTGAATCAACTCCTGGACCGGCAAGACGCCGACCCTACAAACTGGACAACGAGGGCGGTATGATAATATCATACAATTTCCAACACTCCCCAAAGTCAAACCATGAAAACCATTCTTGCCTCTCCCTCAATTGATAGCGAACCTTGCCATCCTCGACTGAAGACAAATCTTCCCAACGTGCCGGATTTATTTCTATTTTTTTTCCCATTTTTGAAACGAGGCGGAAGGTCACAACTATTAGTTCAACAGTGATGAGAGGTTGTATTCCCACTCGCGGCGGTTAGGCGGCGATATGTTAAATAATACGGCAGATAGGTATCTGACATGGGAGGAAATACTTACAGTATACTTATCTTCCCAGCAGGAAGACGCACCCAGAGCACTATTTTTCTCAGCTGATTATTTTATCGAATATTATGTACACCATTCAAATAGACCAACCCCAAATCCTCAACAGGAGTAATTTTTTGGTGCCAATGGCAGGCAGATAATCACGAGATCATCCAGCACTCAAAGTGCTAACCCTGCAGAGATGTTCCGAACAGGTAAGCAGAATGATGGCTGTTGAAGGGCGCTAGGGGTTTGCATGATACACCCTCCAGCGTGTAACAATCTGCTACGCATCATCCCCCCCCCCCCCCCAAAAAAAAAACAACAAAAAAAAAACTGCACGCTATCTCCATCATCTGACAAAGCCCATGCCATTTCTACGACTCAATGTTAAGCTTTCCCTTTTGCATGCTTGTAGTGGATACCAGCCGCTCATAATATACGCGGCAACCGCGATGACAGCAAAGGAAGAAATAGAAATCCTTGCATCTAAAAGAGTTATAAAAAAAAGCTCTGAAATAGCCGGACGCTAAACGTGGATATCTAGTGAGGAAGGACCCCGCGCGTGTGGGAGTCCCACCCCGTCATATCTTATAATAGTACGACTTTGAGGTTGCGCTTGACCTTGAAGCTGGGCACAATACTATCACGAGCGCCGTTGGCAAGTGAAAGAGGGAGAGGGAAAGCGGTGAGAGGGTTAGGATTAGTACCAAGGGTTGACATATATTTTCGACGAGGAGTATATACGGTACCAGGGCAAAAGCATTCGTCCGATGCCCTTTTTGCACCAAAAGTGCCCAGCTTTACCACCCTCTCTCATTGCCCAATAGCTATGATAATCAGCGAAAATTAATCCTTGAATTAACAAACCCGTAAATAACATGGAGAATGTTACAGAATCCTTGAATATTACCAAGTGATGGAGAAAAAGTCGTTTAAGAATCTGGTAGCGGTTGCCATATACTTGTTTGTATGGAGCCCAATACAAAAACTTAAGTCACTTTTGCACTTGGTGACACAATCATGAACCCTGAAGACAGATTTGTTTCCTTACACTTCTACTTTTACAGGTTTGAATGGATAGTGATTCCCTAGCTGGTGGAAAGATTTCAAGTGCTTTTATCTAAGCAGTGTTGAGAATTGTTTGTTTAAAAATGTCCATTTTTGGTGTAAAAAGGGTGTCGCACGAGTATCTTTGCACCCGTACCTTTTATTTCCTAGCAACCGTCCGGGCTTAGAAGGGGTAACTTTAATACGTGGCTGCTGGGCGTTGCTGGCGGCTTACGCTCGACTCTGCAACCATAAGGATAACATCACGAAAATTAAGGGTGTGGTTCACGATTGGAGGTGTGTGGAGGTGTGCAGGCAAGGACATGCCGTTTACCTGCGGTATCATACACGGGGTGTCAAATTAATTGCGGGTATTAAGTTACACCGGAGGACAAAAGTGCATGAGTTTTCGTACAACGCAACCATCGCTAAAAAAAAATATCTCCCCAACACCATCAAGGTCAAAATACAACATAATGCCAGCAACACAACCTACCGACACACACCAAAGAAACAATACTAATAAGGCTGCAGAGGCCTTACATTACCTTATAAAACCTAGTCTTCTAGGATAATGAATGGTGGAAATAGGTGCGAGTCAAGCACCTCAAAGTGAGTCTTCTTCTGAGAGCAAGTTAGGTTACCCGGCAAATACCATCAACATACCTGTATTGAAGTGCTGCACCATGGGCTCCACGATCCTAGCCCGACCCCCATTTTTGCCCGAAAGAATTGCTAGTTCTAAGAGAGACTTGACTTAAGCATACAGGGACACTATGTAAGGGGCTCATAGAGGCATGGTGGTGGTGGTCGGTGCCCTGTGTACTTTATTCCAGATGTGAAGAGCTTTTTCTTCCACTGGTTGCCATGCGGAAAAACTCATGCACTTTTGTCCTCCAGTGTAGTGTACTTGATTGCCGGGTATTGTGGAGTTACAAATTGTTCTAAGCGGGGTTTAGCTAGATAGTTCGTTTCTTTATAGTCGCGGGCGGGAGAGGTTTTTATTTAGTTAACGGGGAAGGGGGGAAGGTGGAACTCCCGGGTAGAGAATGATTTGTAAGCACTTGCATGGATCGTGCGATTGGAGTGGTGGGCTTGGCCAGGAAAACAAAAGCAAGAACTTAGAGCCTGTTTGGATGGAATGGTTCCGTTCCGTTGGCCCATACAACCGACGATTTCCTGCCATTTTGAAACGGAGTAAACAAAACAGCTGTTTGGCACAATATGTATCAACCATTCCGTTTCAAAGTGATGGCAACAAGATGGTTGCTATGTAGAAATATTAGACGAAAACTTTTTTCTTGTATCATGGTCTGGTAAGAAGTAACTGAACAGTTATTTAAGGTTAACCAGCCAAATATATCCCTGCCCGTTCGGGTTAACTGTTCTCCACTCTAGTAGAATAATTTGGTTTGAAATTTTTTCCTAGAGCAACCACTGGTTGACGTTGGCAACAACCCCTCCTATGGCTCAAACCACCCCACAACGGAAATGTTGCCACTTCTTCCATTTCTACCAAACAGGCTCTTAACCTTTGTATCTACACCGCGGTTCTTTAGTCCTGCGAGCTATGGTTTCCGTTCATTGAGGTTTCTCTTGATAGTTATCGACAAAAAGGTTAGTTCCGATTGGGTGAGCGGTGATAGACCGATTCTGTTTCCTTATTTCTTTTCCTCAAATTCAATCATTTCTTCCTGTTTGTTTCTTCTTTGAGGCACTGGGAACTCAGTCTGGGAATTATTGTTCCTCCGACCGGAAATCATCGTTTCAGTATTGAAAACAATAAAATCGGTGGAACCGTATCTACTTTACGGAAGTGGAGAAGTATGGGAAAACAACTGCCACTTTCAAAGAACACTCAAGTAGAAAACAAAACCACACAAGTCACGATCAATCTGAATTCACTAAGCTACGTCGGGGAACCAATCCGGCAAACGGCACAAAACAGAAAAATTCCCGTCGCAAAGAAAGTCCAACCCAGCAGGTTGTCCGACTAGCTAAGTACAGATCCAAATTTCCTTCCTCAAAACACATGATCCTTGTTGCTACTTCTTCGTTGCCGTTGTCCTCTCTTCGGTGGTGGGGTGACTTATAGAAGCCCCTGTCCGCCAAGCCTAGGCAACAGCCACCCCTGCAGAACCGCTAAACCTCCTAAAGCCAGGGTCGTGACAAACTATCTGTTTAGCATAAGTTAATCGCAGATAAGCTAGAAAACAGCAAGTTAAGAAAGTCAATTTTAAACCGTAACAGTATGGTACACGTGTTGGCGTTAGTTTGACACAGGTACTCCGCGCCCGGCGGAATTTGCAACTCACCTCCGAGGCAACTTGATGTTTGTCAATTTAGGGGATAACGTAATTTACGGGGATGTGGCTCATCACAGGGATCCGGCTCACCCATAGCAACCATTGGAAAATCAAATCTACATTTGATTATCACAACAAATAATTGAGAGACCACCCTGAGAATCAAGCCAC
>Ga0307517_10005579_pt1 | contig 18905 bp, 11 predicted proteins | sample 23_EM_MG_FD_194515 | JGI IMG/M metagenome (GOLD analysis project Ga0307517, IMG submission 194515) | Populus trichocarpa ectomycorrhiza microbial communities from riparian zone in the Pacific Northwest, United States - 23_EM | ecosystem: Host-associated > Plants > Roots > Unclassified | place... | reverse complement strand
TTATATGTATTTTTAACCCTTTAAAATTAAAAAAAAAATTTCATCCTTTGTTTGTTTTTCAAAGGTTTTTTTTATTTGACCTAAAAAAACTCCTTTAGTTATAAAACTTTTTAAAAACTAGAGCTACTTTTTATTCCAATCTCAGGCATCACTTCTATTTCTTTAAAAAAAAATGAAACAAATCGGTGTTTGATGTAAAAAAAATCTCATATACCTGGTTACAATATAATTAAATGAAAATTAATTTTAGAAATTAAAAAATTATTAACCAAGAAGTTTCATGATTTGGTTCACGAGTTTGATAAAGTAACTCTAATTATCTTTAAGTTCTTTTTTAATTTAATATTTTTATCTTTAATTTATTTCTTCAATTTGTTTTTTGTATTTGCTATTAAAAAACACATAGAACATTCTTATATATTCATTTTGTTTGTTGATAAAATAAAATATATTATATGATTTGACGCTTTGTTTGTTTTTGTATTTTAAAAATATTTTTGAAAAAATTTAATTTTTATTTATTTTTTTCTTTATTTTAAATTTAATTTTTTTTTGTATTTTTAGATTATTTTGATGTGCTGATGCTAAAAATAATTTTTTTTAAAATATTATTTTAATATATTTTCACATAAAAAACACTTTAAAAACAAAACGTAACCATTATAATATCTTCTTCTAGCTTACGATACCAGTTGAAATAAATTTTGGACGTCATAATTGTGAAAAGTTGAATGGAATATACATTGAAAGGGGATTGTGGAGATGCTTGTAATTAAGTTTGAACCAACAAGAATAACAATGAAATTTAAAAATGTAAAAGAAAAGTAAAACAAATCATTTAAATTTAAACCCCTGAAAATGAGCTCTTAAATCGATATATTTTAATTTTCTAACCACTAGGTAGGCATGTTCAAAGGATTGTATGAGCTCTACAATTCGCTATGTGTAAAAGTATCTTCTCAAATTGATGACATGATAAGAATGCAGCTCATAATTTACTAGCATAAAGCTTATAATATTATATAAAAATAATTTTATTATTAATTATTATGTAATTTACGTACAAGCTGTTAAAAAATATCAATTAATAAAAAAACTAAAACTAAAACTAAAAGAGACCCCTTCTCTAAAATATTATTCACTTGAATAATATCTTATTTTATTTTCTTTTTATTTTTTCTCTTTTTTCTTTTTTGATTTGAATTATATTTTTCAACATTAAATTTATTAGGGATTGACTCTAGTCGTTTTTATATATATTTTTTAATTAATTTTTTTAATTTTTTTTAATACTAGGTTAATTGAGAATTAAACTTTATAATTTGTTTTAATATGTTTTCTATTGAGTTATCTCATTTTCATGATCTAAATTAGAGATTTGTCATGTTAACCCGGGTTGATACAAATAATTTTTTAATTGATTTTTTTAATGTCATTATTCAAGACTAAGTTTATTGGAAATTGAACTTAATAACTTGTTTTAATTTAGTTTCTACATGGTTATTATATTCTCGTGACTTGACATCTAAATTGACAGGTTAACCCAGATTCATCCGAATCAATTTAATATGTTTTCATCTTAATATTTATAAAAAAAATCTCATCTTAAATGTTTATTTTAAATAAAACTAAGTTTTTACCGATCATCCAGGTTATTTTTAGACTTGTCAAGTCGTAATTTATTCAATCAAATCAATTCTCACATTGTTTAACTCTTTACTTTTACTCTTTTTTTTAACAATACTTGAATATTTTTTATATTAAAAAAGATATTTAATTCAACCCATAATGTGTAGCACCTATGATGAATTTGCATGGTGCTCAAATTCAAAAACCACCACTTTTGACTCTAAGGATTTCTTCATAAATGTTTTTGGAGTTTGGACACCAAGTCTTGACTAGAATTTTGAATAGTCAGCCACCCATACTGTTGAGCTGACCAGCCTTGGAAAACTAAGCTACCCGTCCATATTCTAACTAAAATGGAGATTACTAAATACCAAGGGGGGTTCTTCAATGCTGTATGCATGCTTGACAATCAAGAAAACTTAGCTTCTCAAGCAAACTATGTTGGCCAAGAAAACTAGTGTTTGATTTTGTCGTAATAATTGATTTTTTAATTTATATATGTGTCTTTATATATATATATATTAAAATAATATATTTTTTATTTTTAAATTTTTTTTATAATAAAGCATCAAAACAATAAAAAACAAAAAAAAATTAATTTAAAACAAAAAAAATTTCAAAAAACTTTAAATGTGAGGCATGACTGCAAAAATAATATTTACCAAAATCCCGCCTCCAAAATTCTGAGATACTCTCATTGTATAAGCAAAGGTAGTTAATGTTTTATATTTAGGTGAATGATTCTTTTTAAAAGTATTTTTTGCAATAGCTTTTTTATATTTTATTGATATCATCACATAAAAATCATTAATTTTTATTTATCAATTTATTGTTTTTAACATAAACAGCACTTTTAAAATGCATATAAAAAAACTATTGCAATTCGAAATACTTACTTAGATCCCGTTTGTTTCGTTTGTTTTTAAGGTTGGAAAACCTTTTCGCAAAAGTTTGATTTTTTTATTATTTTAAATTATTTCTTAAATATTTTTATATTGTTTTAATATGCTAATATTAATAAATAAATTTTTTTGTTAAAAATATTATTTTAATATATTTTAAAAATAATTTTAAAAATAATTAATATTATAATACCAAATAAACTCTGTAACCTTGTGTCTCCGCATTAGCAAACTTAGCACGGATGCCAAGAATACTACAAGAAATACTTCAGTTAAACCGTGCAAGAAAACCTAAACAAAAACATTAGCTAGCATTCTCGAACCCAATAGATTTATAAAGATCCAAAAAGAAAAAAAAAAGACATTTAGAAAATAAAAATCCAACAAGAATAATTACTCTTCTAGCTACTAAAAAAAATAGGCTCATCAAGAGAGACGGGAGCCTTGTCGGCCTCCATTTATGAGCTCACCTACCCATGTATGGCTCGACTCGACAACTCATGCTGTTCGATTTACTATGATTTTGCTTTTTAATAAACCATCACTTGATATTTTAAAATATTGAACTAATATTCTCTGAATTTAAACAAATTAAAAAAAAAACATTCTTAAACAAATTACTAAATACATTAAATTAATTTTGTAAAATTACCTAACTAGGTAGCAAGTATTTTTTTTAAAATAAAAATTATTTATTTATTTTATTTTAAATTAATATTTTTTAATATTTTTAGATTATTTTAATGTGATTATATCAAAAATAATTTTTTTTTAAATTAAAAAAATATTATTTTAATATATTTTTAAGTAAAAAATATTTTAAAAAATAATCGCTATTAAAATTATTTGCTGTGATATATTATAATTTTTATTTGTAAATATATTTTTAATATTTTTAATATTATATTAATTAAATATTTTTTTAAATAAATATATTTTCGAGAACGTATAAAAACAGAAGCCACCCCTAACATCCTATTAGCTCAACAACAATGAGGTAACTCAACATCAACAGACCTACAGTATTAAATTAAAGGAAGAACGAGGAAGGGTTAAAATCAAAATCAAATTCAAAATAAAAAGAAACGACAGACGTGAAAGGAGACTCCTTTTTCTTCTGTTTTTCTCCTTTACCAAAAACTAATAATTCCTCTTCTCATTATCCTTTCTCCCTCTCTCTCTCTCTCTCTCAAATTCTTCTTAAAAGTTAAAAATCCTAAAAAAAAACCTATCAAATTCACAAAATCAAATTCTCTGTACCATAATAATTAATTCAATTATTTTTTGAAACTATCAAAAACATTTATTCCTTTCTCTTTGTATATTCCTCCATTTCTCTCAATTGTTCTCTCAATTGGGTTTTCTTCGATCATCCCCCCCTCGAAACCAAAAAAAAAAGCCCGTTTTTTGAAGTTGAATCGGTGGCTCTGTGTATATTTATTTAATTTAATTTAACTTCTGCCAGTTTAAAAGAAAAAAAATATAAATTTGGAAGTCATGGACGCGGTTGAGACCTGAAAGATTTAGTTTTTTTTGGGTTACATTTAGTTTTTCTTTCCTGCTTGATTTCTATTAGGATTTTTGGATTCTTCAAAAAAGGAGCAGTCTTGTTTGTTATGCTGGAAGGAGAAATTGGAGAATCGGAGGTTAGCAAGTTGGGTGTTTGTTGCCATCGTTTTTTTGGCTTTTGTTACTACTATTATGAGGAAGAGTATTATTAGCAATGATGTTCAACAACAGCAGCAGAAGAATTTGCAGGGGAGAGTTAATGGTAATAAAAATGGGTTTTTGCCGAGCTCGTTTCGGGCGATTTCGAGTTATTTGAGGATTGTTTCATCTGGTGCATCGACGGTTGCCAGGTCTGCCGCATCGGTTGCTCAGTCTATTGTGGATAGGGACGATGATGCCAATCACGACCAGGTAAAAAAGAAAAAAAAATTTCGATGTTTTTTTGTTTATATTTTTGTCTATATTGTGTAAGATTGTAGAGAAGCGAAGGGGTTAGATTGTTGATTTTTGGTTAGAGAGATTGAGTGTGCAATTTTGTTGTAAAGCTATTGTTCTTTTCGAATTTTAGGGTGGCCCATGTTCATATTTTTTTTTATGGAAAGTCTTGTTTTTCTTAAGAGATTTGGGTAGATGTGTGTAAATATGTGAATCTGGAGTGCCCAAGTTGAGTTTGGGAATGGAGTGGGATTTTTGAATGGAAGCAGTTCATTTATGGTGTGTGAATTGGCTAGGAAATTTTAAGATGTTTGTGTTATATTTTAGCTCATTTATTGTGTCTTGATACTATTATATATCGATTTGTTCTTTATTAATTGGAGGTGGTTTAATTCGGGTTAAGCAGGGAAAAAATTGAACTGGTTTTTTATTTTTAGTTTTAAAAGAGGGAATGGTGGATAGTTAGTGAGGGAAGGAGAAGGAAGAGGAAAAGGAAAGGTGCTATCTTGCATGACTGAGTGGATTATTTACCTTCTCGAATCCATCCGTTCCTTTGTTTCTGACATTCTTTAAAGTGACTAATGTTGGAAGGATTATGAGAAAGCATGCATTCAGTAGGGTTTTGTTTTCTTGCCTTTTATCTTCATCTAAATACTCCTTTTTTTTTTTTGTCAAGTCAAACAAGAGAAGTTTGGGTTTGGGGTTTGGAGAGATGGATTGCTTTTAATCTTCCTTCCCTCTTGTTCTAAGCCAATTCATCCCTTTCATAACCAAATAAACTGTAAATTTGAAAGACATGCTGAACTCTGGTGCTAGCCATTTCAAACTTGTTGCATAAATTTTGTGCTTGGGGACTTCAAATTTACGTTTCAATTGATTTAGGGGACATGCATATAAACAGAAGTCTTCTGTAAATTTTTTGAGATGAAAAGGGCGATGGGCATTTTTTTTTTGTTCTCTGCTGCATTTCGAAAAGATTGAAAATTCTAGCAGGCGCATTTGTTCTTATCTTGCAAGTTAAATTACTGAAATTTGAACTGTTGATTGCATAATCCACAATAAATTAAATGGAATGTTGGTGTGTGATTTCTGGTCATTATGGGTAGAGGTTGAAATACTGGGTGCTCATAATAATAATGTGATACAAGTTGAAACTTCAGTTTATCTCTGTAACTCATTCTGAGAGTGTTGGACTTAGAGATACATGTTTTGTTTTTTGGGCCATTTGAGACTTGAGAATTCTACTCTGTCCATTTCAAATTGTCAGATAGTTGAATGTTTATGGTGTGATCTAAATTAATTGTTCAGCCTTAATGGAAATAGACCATCTAACTTTCTAGTTGGATGCCGTGTTAAAGACTAGTGAGATTTACTTTCTTGTGCAGACTGTGTATGCATTTGTTTGTTAAGATATTGTGTGCTAATTGTCGAAATCATGGATTTACCAATTGCATTCAACTTGATAAGCCCTTAAACATGAACATTTGATGGTTGTTTAGAATTATGGACATCATTAGGAAGTTATATCTTGTAAAGAGGTGCCAGGATACTCAGTAATGCAAGGATAATTTTTGATGGGAGATTAAACAGTTGCAATTTCATTGATGATAGATTGTACTAATTACTGATGTCTTGCATGGATGGTTTGTGATCATGTCTTTTTTTAATTTAATTTTCACAAGAAACTTCTTTGAGTTTTGTCTGAATGGGTCAGATACTTGAACCTGGATGGATGTAGATTGTCTTGGTTTATGTGGCAGTGTTTCATGAGCGAGTATATTTTTTCTAAGAGCTTTCTCCATTTTGATAATCTACTTTGAGATGCATTTTACTGACCGGATTTTAATGCCATCAGCTGTTTGGCATGATGGTAAACTGCTGATTTGTTTTCAGGGTATTTAAAATGCGTTGAAAGTGTTGTTCAGGGTATTTCATGCTGTTTTGTTCCAGATATTATTGCTGTCATTGTCTGTGGTTTTTCTATCTGGACCTGGTCATGGCATAAATGCATGAAATAGATGAGGTCATGACATAAGTACATGAAATAGATGAATTAAGAACTTTGAAATCACAGGTTTAATGGTGGACACAGAGTTTGATTTCTGCATTTGCCCGGGAAGGCTTGTTCTGGACATTGAAATGGTTTGGCTAAAGCATAGTTTGTGAAACTTGGATAATTTAAGTAGGAGGAATGATATTTGCTTAGCCAATTATTTGAGAACCTTTCCAATTTATTTGGGATTTGTACCTTTTTTGTGTGATAATCAGACTGTATAATTTGACCTAAGCTTCATATCATGGTAACCAAAAATTGACCACCTCTTTTTTCACAAGTTTCATCACATTAAGAAAAAAATCGACTTTTGGCCCTAGGTTTGTGTTTTTTTTTCTTTTGTCAGTGGAGATAAGATTATTGATATTAAACTCGTACGCATTTAGCAAAGGAAAGCTCTAAGTATAGAAAACCAGGATCTCCATTCTCGTTTCATGTTTTCCAGAGAGACTGCATTAAGAGTGTCAGCTTGAGAGTGGTCAGGTGTTTTTTCTTTCTCTTGCAAACAATCTCTTACTCCCCTCTCAGTTGGGAAGTTGCTAGTCAACTGGAAGAACTGGTATTACTAGCAGTTTAGTTCTTGAAGTTTTGAAAAGAATCTGATGTTTGGTTGAAAGATTCTGATTTTGTCTTGAATGAATTGTATGTCGTTTACAAGTTTAGTTTTATCCAGCATTCCTTACTAGGTTGGACTGAGGCTTTGAGTTGGTTTGAGCATCCTGCATTGATGTGGGCTTGTCATGTTCGTTGTCTTCTTAGAAGGAATTTGTTGGCATGTGCCTTTTGCATTCATCTGTTTCTTTCTTTATTTTTAGCTGTAGCTGTTATCCCGCATTCTATATCTTAGTCTTTGTATGTTCTTCTTATATTTCATTTTGTGCCTGATAGAATCACATCATTTCTGGACTTCCTGAAAGTTGAAATCAAGATTTGAGTGGTGATAGCTCTAATCCTATATCACCTGTACAATATGCAGGTTCGCTGGGCTGGGTTTGACAAGTTAGAAGGTGATGATGATGTCATTCGGCACGTCCTCTTGTTGGGATATCAGTCTGGTTTCGAGGTTTGGGATGTTGAAGAAGCTAATAATGTCCGTGACCTTGTTTCCAGACATGATGGCCCTGTGTCATTCTTACAAATGCTGCCAAAACCAGTAACATCAGAGGGATCACAAGACAAGTTTGCATACAACAGACCTCTTTTAGTGGTTTGTTCTGATGGGGCACAAGATGGGCCGGCTACTTCATGCAACGGGAATGTCTCTAACAACAATTATCCTGTTAATGGTAGCACTGTGCCAACTGTTGTCCGGTTTTATTCTCTTAGATCTCAATCTTATGTACATGTGCTAAAGTTCAGATCAGCTGTTTATTCTGTAAGGTGCAGCTCTAGAATTGTGGCTATTTCTCAATCAGCTCAGGTTTGTTTGCTTGTGCAATTTTTTTTTCAGGCACCTTTATTTTTTCTGGATGTGATACTTACATGTAATCTGCTACAGATACACTGTTTTAATGCAACAACATTAGAGAGGGAATATACTATTCTTACAAACCCTATGGTCATGGGGTCTCCTGCTTCTGGGGGTATAGGCTATGGGCCTCTTGCAGTTGGTCCCAGGTGGCTGGCTTACAGTGGAAGTCCAGTTGTTGTTTCCAATTCTGGATGCATTAACCCGCAGCATCTAACATCTTCTATGAGTTTTTCTGGTTTCACTTCAAATGGAAGTTTGGTTGCTCATTATGCAAAGGAATCAAGCAAACAACTTGCCGCTGGAATTGTGACCCTAGGAGACATGGGATATAAGAAGTTGTCCAGCTATTGCTCGGAGCTCCTTCCCGATTCTCATGGTTCCCTCCAATCAGGGAATCCTGGCTGGAAAAGCAATGGAACTGTTAATGGCCATTTTCCTGATGCAGATAACATTGGAATGGTGTGTATTGTGCTTCTCCTTTTGTTTTGTTAAAGTGCTTCTAGAACCTTTTTTTTGTTCTCCACTCTGCTTCTTTTTACCCTTAAGCTAACTCCAAAGTAAATGTGTTTTGTTTGCTTTAACGAGCTTTGTTGGAGAGAATGAATGAATATTACTTGATAGCAATGGCATGACAAGAGTATTAAGTTACACTCCTATGCAAGTAATGTTCATTTGTTCTGAGGGATGAGTTTCTGCTCATGCATGTTATGTTAGGAAGTAGTTGTGAGATTATGCTACTGTGTTTCATCTGCATTAGTTTTTTCTGCCTTGATTTTGATCTGGTACAAGCACAATTGTTCTTGTAGAATTTTGTCTCCTTCTTATGCACTCTCTGTTTTTCAGGTTGTTGTCAGGGATATTGTTAGTAAACTTGTTATTGCCCAGTTTAGAGCTCACAAGAGTCCAATCTCAGCATTGTGCTTTGATTCTAGTGGGACGCTTTTAGTGACCGCCTCAATCCAGGGTCATAACATTAATGTTTTCAAAATAATGCCTGGACTCCAAGGAAGCTCTTCTACTGGTGCATCTTATGTACACCTGTACAGGCTGCAGCGTGGATTTACAAATGCAGTAAGATCAGAACAAATGTTTTCATGTTTTTTTTTTAATTATTATTGCACCATTAGCAACTTAGATTCGATCTTTGTTTAATTTGTTTCTTCTGGATTTATTTCTCAGGTTATACAGGACATCAGTTTCAGTGATGACAGCTCCTGGATTATGATAAGTTCATCAAGGGGGACAAGCCATTTATTTGCTATTAATCCATTGGGAGGAACAGTGAACTTTCAATCTTCTGAATCTAGTTATGTCTCAAAACATAGTGGTTTGGGAGGAATGAATAAGCCAACTGTTAGTTGCCCTCCCTGTTTAGGTTTACAAATGCATAATCAACAGAGCCTTTGTGCAACTGGCCGCGCAGTTACACTATCTGCTGTCAGCAGAATAAGAAATGGAAATAATGGTTGGAGAGGCACCGTAACTGGTGCAGCAGCGGCTGCTACAGGCAGACTGGGATCCCTTTCTGGTGCTATTGCCTCATCTTTTCACAAATGCAAAGGAAATAATGATATGTATGGGGATGGGACCTCTTTCAAGTCAAAGTACCATCTTCTAGTGTTCTCTTCTTCTGGTTCTATGATACAGTATACTTTGAGGATATTGGATGGCATTGATTCAACACCAGTCGGGTCTGGACTTAATGTAAATTATGAGTCAGCTGCAGAAAATGAAGGAAGATTAGTAGTTGAGGCAATGCAGAAGTGGAATATATGTCAGAAACAAAATCGAAGAGATCGAGAAGATAATGTTGATATATATGGTGACAATGGGAATTCTGACAGCAACAAGATACATCCTGAAGGCATAAAGAAAGGAAATAGCATTTATCCTGAAGTTAGAGGTGCAGTCACAAATACAAAGATCAGTCCGGAGGAAAAGCATCATTTGTATATTTCAGAAGCTGAACTGCAAATGCATCAAGCTTGTTTCCCATTATGGGCAAAACCTGAGGTATTTAAAGAAACTGTTGATAAAAACGTGCACATTTTGTTTTGTCTGTAATTGTGTTAATTTCTGTCAATTGCTTGCCAGATATACTTCCAATCAATGATGACAGAGGGAATAGATGTGAATGATGCAGATGCAATGCAAGGGGAAATTGAGATTGAAAGAATTCCAGCTCGCATGATTGAAGCAAGGTCAAAAGACTTGGTCCCACTTTTTGACTATCTCCAAACACCAAAATTTCCACATTCAAGGTGCGCTGAAATTTTGTTTTAATTTGCTGATTCTGCGGATTGAAGTATTCAATTTTATTGAATAAAAACTCACTTGCCCCTCCAAAGAGGAAAGATCCCTCATTCATTGCTGCTTTCCTCAATGATGTTGAAAATACGTTGGATGATGGAATCATGCTTCATATCTATGACAAGGAAAACTGTGTTTAATTTTTTAGGTGCTGCAAGCTGCCAAGTTTTAGAACTTGGCGTGTTTACTAAAACTTCTTTATTGGAGTACACATCCTTGCATTTTCTTGGCATTGATTTATTTCTTATGATGTAAATATAATCTCACACATACAGGGTTCCGTCCTTAGATAGCAATAGTAATGGGAGTCTGCAGCATCAAAGTTCCGGGCTGTCTGAAAATGGCAGGCTTTCTTGCAGGAGCAGCTCTGGCTCCCTTGACTCCATGGCTGAGAATGGTGCTGCAGTGGCTGAACTTCGCAATGGTATTGAAGAAACTGGGTGGAATGGTTCTAGGATGCCTGTAGAAACTAGGGGCTTTGTAGATAGCAATGGCAGTCCTAAAACAAATACTGAGGTTGTAAATAGTAGAGAGAGCTCTAGAATGGAGGCTCAACTCAAGTTTGTAAATAGTAACAACAAAGGCCTGAAAATTGAGAATCATTTCGAAGATGAAGGTGATGAATTTGATTAGAGGTACTCTTCTACCCTTTAAATCTTCAGTTCATCAAAATGAGGAGTGCCTTTAGATTTTTCAGCTCTGGAGTATCATCAAACTGAATTAAGCAAGCACACGATTATGCTGTCATGCTCTAACATGAAATCCCCTCCCCTCCCCTCCTTTTTTTTCTTCCTTTCAGGCCTGCAGTTATTCTTTTATTCCGTGGAATGTTCGTTAGCCATGTTAATATTGTGGATGGAATTGTAGACAAGAGTGAGGCTTAGGTGGTTTGACTGTGAAGCGGAACTGTGGATACTATTATGTTATTGGGGTTTCGTACTTCTGTTGACATTGTAAATAACAGACGAATATTCCCAATACTCAGTTGTGATATGTAAATAATAGACTTTTTGTTCTTAATTCTGTTCAAAATCTTTTTTTTCTTTTTACCATTCTCGTCCAGATTTGTTGAGACATTTAAGTTTGCCATATATTATGACGATTGAATGTTTCAGTGCCCCCTTCTTCAAATAAACCCTGGAAATGTCTTGTCCAGGTTTGTCATCTAGCTTAGGAGTCATGGTGGTTTTTTCTGGCTGTGTAATACGATCAGGCATTATTGTTCTGTGGCATAAACTTCTGAGCTTTGGTCCGCATCTTCCCATTTTTCTTTCTTTGGACCCGGTTTTATCATTTAACCTCTTCAATTGTTGAGGTTCAAAGAAAAGACTGATGGTCCATTTTTTTTCCTTAATCTTCAGAGGAGGCTGGGGCTGACAAATCATGCAAGGGGATGTGCTTGTTTTTTCCGCAACAGGTCAGAGTAAACTGCCGGGGTTTCTTTCAAGTGCCACCGGATTTGGTTTCGAGAAGGGTAAGTCGGGGATTTGATCTCTCTTCCCTCTCAATTACCAAACATGTGAAGACATTGTCTGGCTTAAAGAACCTAGAGGAAGATAGATAAACAAGCACTCAAGTTTCTCCTGTCATGAAGTATCATGTAAGAAAGTTGTCTTGTTAAGGTTTGAAGTAAACTGTTACCGAATGAAAGTGGAATCACGACAGGCAAAGGCTATAGGATAATCGATCGATGTGATTGCTGCATGTCAAACAAACAAATATAGTTACGTCAAGAAGAAAGGAATTGCAAATGGAATTCTCTACTTAAATTCATGATAAATATTATTAAAACAATAGTTAAAACTATATAATAAATTTGACTTTTAAAAACAAGTATAAAAATGTTAAACAAGATTTTTTAACAAATCAAGTTATATTTTTTAGAGCAACAATTATAATAAATATTCCTCACTAAGCGAAGTTGTTTTCAAATAGTATACCATACAATATATAAACTAAAGAAGAAGAAGCATATAACATAAAAAGTCTTTAAGGTTGTTGTCTAAATAAAATTCACAGGTAAAAATATAGATGAGAGAAAAACCAGAACATCTTCTGCTGCTTAACGCAGCGAGGCGCTTCGAATGAGGTCGTCAATCTGGATTTTTGAGGCAACTACTCCTTGTAATATATGTTGTTGATAACATCATAGTTTAAAACCCTCACTACCTAGTTGCCTCTCTCATTAAAGCTATATCATAAAAGATTTCAGAGAAATACCGACTGGACAAATTCCAACGCAGAAACTTGTTTTTGTATGTCTGTGTCTGATGTAACCTCGTGGCCAGAATTCTGGGCTGTTTCTTGTCCTGTTTTCAAGCCCGTTAAAAAAGATTCACTGGATTTTCACTAATCACCATAAAATTCTTCATGAGTCATCTTCCAATATTTGATAAATGGAGAAGAGGAAGAGAGATTGGGAAAAAATATTACACATTCCATCTTCTGAAACCAAGACTTCTGATATTATTTGAGGTATAAACACAAACCTAAAATGTTTAGTGAATGCATTGTAGCTGCCTTCAAATAGCATTGCTCTTGGAATAGTACTCTCTCTCTCTGTTTTTTTTTTCCCAGTCCTCCAATTATTTTTTGTATTTTGTTTTTTAATTTAATCCTTTAAAATTGTTTTTTTTTAGATCGGTCTTCACAATTTGTTCTTCCACGGTTTAGAGGGGACTATTTAAGTCTTTGCTTCTTGATTTTGCAAAAAACTAGATTTTATTGTTTTACTTTACTCAAGCATTCAAAAAAACTTGCCTTACAGCCCGTATAAAGTAAGCTCTGATATCACTGTTGAAACTTCGGAGTTTGTGAAATAAAACTTGCAGGGAGCAAAATCTGATATAAAACAATAACGAAGACCAAGTCCAACTAAGCTTGTTTCAAACTTCAAAGGCAGATTCTCATGAATTCTAACAAAGACTCAAGACAAGTCCTTCAAGCTTTGTAATTGGACTCTGTCAAAAGCTTTATATCAAGTCCAGTTACACGACCATTCCATTCTATTCTGTACTACAGCCATTTTCCTTTACCAAAGGTGTTGCAACAACCATCTACCTCCCTTGTAGCTCCGCTACCATGTAAAAATAGCGAGACTTAAGTCACACTAACCCAAGACCATAAACAACTACGTGAAGAAAAATAAGCTGACTAAATAAGAGAATGATTCTTTTATTATGCAGAATTTTTACAAAGAACGAACACACATTCTCACAACACACAAAAGAGGCTAGAAGATAAATACACTTGGAGAGGAAACCAGAACAACTCATCCAGATAAGAACTCTTAAGAGAACCAAAAGACACTTCGACTAAACATAGGAAACTAAGGTCCAGGGATGTGCCTGGTTGTGCTTGCTTGGTGATTTGAAATGACCATGCCTGCATGAAAACTTCCAGCTTTCTGAAGCCTTTCTACCTCCTTGAGAATTTTCCCAACTTTCCTGCCAAGTTTATACTGCCGCAAGCATGTGCACAGATTTGTTTTATTGGCCATCATACCTTCCTGCATTGAATTTACTTCAAGTATTGCCTTTTCAATTCTTTGCAGCCACTCATTTAACTTGTTTTGTTGCTATTTTATCATTTCGATCAGCCAACTCAAGCTCATGTTTCAGTCTTTTCCTCTGATCAGGTAGATTATCCATTTCTTTCTCGAAGGTGTTAACATTTGATTGGAATCTAACAGTATTGTAAATGTAAGAGAAGACAGAGCCGTTTAGAAGGCGGCCAGTTTCCAACTATAGTGAACTCACAATCGAAGCAACACCATGGCAAAACTTTTGGTGAACAGGATGCCAAATCCTTGAGGAAAAAAAAAAAAATTCGAAGGCAAGGAACTACTGAAACTACAAAAGTGTATATGGGATTAATGATCTTAATTTTGAAGGTAGACCACTGTGACCAAGACTTTTTTTTTTCTTTGGGCTGTATGCTGAATTGGTCAATGTTATGATATGGCATAGACTAATGAAGAAGATAAGCAGAAATTCCATATGCAGAGAATATTTGAAGGCAATGTTTACTGAAGGCAATTTCATTATTTATCTTTCTACTTCTTACAGCATTAGTTTCTCTTCAGGGTTTCGCAACAGAAGGCTGCCCACTTTCTTTATCTTGCAGCTTCTTACACGAAAAAATTGAGAAACGAAGAAGGAAGAAAAGGGAAAAGAATATTTGACAGCCACACAACGAACCCTTTTTTGGTGGAGGGGAGTATTGAACTTCACATCAAGATTGCTTACCAACTTCTCTCGGGTGTTTCTGGTTCTTCAGCCCTGTAAACATTAAGAATAATCCAAAATGTAGTTAGGAGAAGGATAATTAGGAAACAACATTCTTCTTAAAGATACTACAACAATCTATAATCAGCAAAAATAGTTTCAGAACAAGAAACAAGGAAAAAAGCTGTTTCAGATGTAAAATGATCGACCTCTCTTCTTTTCCGAGTGATGTTGAGACTGCACATGCTTGGAATCGTCGCTGAACAAGCGATTTAATCTCATAATCTTGCCATGTGATATTATTCCACCATTCCAGCTCTCCTCTTATTTCTTTAATAGCTGCAGCGTTGTAGGCTGTGATAGGAAGCTTCACCAACAATGAGCAGTTGCTCACCCCAATCCTCTCCAGAACCGGCAAATGTACTGTTCTTGTGCAGACACCCTTCAGATTGACCATATCCCACATTTCTATTATTTTTAACTTTGGAAGCTCTGAATTAGACGCAGATCCAGCTATAAGACGTTTGATCCTTCTGCATTCACCTACCTTAATCTCTTCAAGGTTTTTTAGCTGTCGAAGAAAAGAAAAGGATATCAGCTGCTTCTCCAGTCTTCCGCAATCTACCACTTCTAAAGTCTTCAACATGCCGAGGCAGCCTCTTTTAGGGACAATTCCTTCCAAAATAGCTGACAGATTTTTCAAGCGTCTAAGTTTCAAATGCTCCAAATTAGGTAACATGCTTCTCAGGATAGTCTCCCCATTAATCAAACTTGTGATCCAATCACAACTTGATATCGTCAGAGACTTTAAGCCTGATAGGCCATGCAAATTATGCCTGACAACTACTTCAGATAAATTATCCATGCCTCCACAATTTACAAGGTCCAGTGCACTTGCATTGCAGAATAATCCTTCGAGCCCTCCTGTCATCAGATCAACCCCTCTAAGAATGACCCTCTTCTCATCATGTTGAGTAGGCAGATAATTTGAATGACAGCTCCTTGGACTAATCCTTATGTTGAACTTCCTCAAACGTTTCAACCAGTCACTTTCTAGGGTAAGGCAATTGGCAGAGTCTAGCCTCAGGTGAAGAACTGAAAGTTTCTGCAACGATAGTAACTCGTCAAATGCTGCTCTTGGTTCTCCTACGTTACCCATAGCATCCCATTTATATGCACTGGAAGACATGTCCAAGGCCTCAAGGCTAGATAATCCCCGAAGTGTTCCAGTTTCGATGTTTTCTAAGTAAAGGGTGTGAGACAAGTTCAAATATCTGAGATTACCAAGCATACCCCTTTTCCAGGGTAGTTCTCGCAGCCGTGTGCCAGAGAGATCAAGCATTTGGAGTTCGCAAAGATCTCCAAAAAGGGGTAGTTTTTCTAGATAACAACAGTCTCTTACAAGAAAGGCCCTGAGCTGGACTAGATGAAGTAGGGTAGAAGGCAATGATTTAATTAGAGTGCCACTTAAATTCAGGACTCTAAGTGCTCTTACTTCTCGAAATAAGTTATCAGGTATTTTCTCTAGAGGATTACCCTGGAGAAGTAACACGGTCATCCTGGAGCATCTAAACAGTTGGCTAGGAATCCTTGTAATGTTGCAGTTCATAAATGAAATCCTTGTGAGAGATTTCTGCAACTTCTGTGGTATGACAGACACTGAAGTACCTGCTTGGCAAAAGAATCCTGTTTCTATTGAAATCCATATGGCCATATCCCTCGCCAAACCATGCATCCTTACAGTTCCAACGCCTTCACCTTGTTCTAGCATGCAAGAATCCTTCAAATTTTCAATCAAAGAAATCCCATAATTGAATGACTGCTCAAGAGTTTGATGGTCATCAATTAAGCCATCAGCAATCCAGCATTGTATCAGTTCATTTGCTTCAATTGAAAAGTTTTCGGGATATAAAGAGCAGTACAAAAAGCACCACCGATGAATCTTACTTGGTAACGAGATGTAACTCAGATTCAATGGCAGATAAACTTCTTCCATAACACTTCTGACATGAAGCGTTGAATGTTGCAATTGGCAAAGCACGTTCTCCCAGAGCTCAGTCATGTTTTTGTTCCTCATCGAACTCCCCATGGTCTTGATTGCCAATGGCAACCCACAACATCTTCTAGCTATTGCTCTTGCTAGAGGATTTATTACTTCCAACTCAACCACATCTCCTGCGCTTTCTGCAAACAAATTCCAAGCTGCTGCTTCATTCAAAACATCCATTTTGATGTTTACAGTGGTCATCATTCCCCTGCACACATCAAGATTTCTTGTTGTCAATAGTATCTTGCACTCGGCATGTTCATCATCTTGTGGAATACCCACAATGTCCAGATCAAGTTTCTCCCAGACATCATCAAGAATGAGAAGAAACCTCGTCTTCATCAAAGTTTCATGCAGTTTTATAGCTCTTCCTTCTGTGCTCTCTCCAACGTCAAATTCTAAATTCAATCTCTCAGCAATTCGAGATTGAACCCTTCTCAAGTCCAAGTCCTTCGAAACTGTGACCCAAATGACTACGTCGAATGACTGCATCAAGGGAGGGGACTCAAGAAGGTTATTGAAGTTTTTTACTAGTGTAGTCTTTCCGATTCCCCCCATCCCCCATACAGCAATCCTTTTGATGGCACCATCATTCAAGCATCGCAGAAGCTCCTCTAACATTTCTTCTGCTGCTTTCTGACCTGCAAGAGATGGTGCTGTCATATTTTCCACTGGTTTTATTGGAGGCTTTCTGTCAAGCACCATGATATGCAAAGTGCATGAATCAATAAGAAGTTGTTTAACCTCTCCACACATCTTTTTCGCCGTTTTTCTGAGTCGAAGACCGGAATGCATACAACAGTCTAGATTGCTTCCGCAGACACAAGAATTGCCAGCATCCTCCATCATCAACTGCACATCATGCTCAATTTCCTCCACCCTTTTTATCCAATTCAAAGCTTGCGATGTTGGATTCTTCCCTTCTGTTATGGCTAGCCTAATATCTTCTTCTAACTCGTTCTTTCGGCTAATGAGTTTTTGTATTTCACTCTGCAGTGATTTCATATTACCATGGAGACTTACAAGGGTGGAAATCTTTCTAAAAAGAAAGATGGACATACATTGAGTAACTTCAGCAACAAATGCACCCACGATTTCCATGGCAAGTAAGGATAGGTCCAAGAGCTGAAGATGAAAAGACTACTTATAGGCTTGTGGCCAAGACAAAACCAAAGGGTTTGGTTAAGACAACAAGAACAAGGTTTACTCGAGCTTGTCACCACCTTATAACATTCCAAAAGAAGAAATTTCCACAAGCAGTTCTCTTCCGGCTTCGTTGAGTTCGTTACATGGTTATTAGCTACCAAATAAAGAAATCTTTGGAGTATTCATCCTCTGCAGGAAACACTCATATAAACTTTTTGTACTGACATGGACCAACCTAGATGCAGTGGTCCAGGCGCAGGTATCTTTTAAAATCCCTGACTGCTCATCAGCACCAGAGATTGGTCAGCATGCTAGTTCCTAGATTATTATATTGTAAATATATCAATGCATATCCCAAGAAATCAGATTGCTTGTGAATAGCATATTTGTCATTTTTAAGTGTTTCCCTGTATAGATAGCAAGCAATTCGCTGCGGCCAAGACAATTTTTTCTGCAGCGTAAAAAATAAAATTCAAGTGTTATTATTAGATTTTAGAGAATAATAAAAAAAAATTCATAACTCGATATCATAGGGAAAAAGCTAAAAAATAATGATAGTCAATTCACTAGAATTAAAATGTAGAAAAATAAAATCAGAAAAAAAATCAATGAAAAAAAATATTAAAAATTAAAATACTGACAAAACCAAGTGAGGTTGTCAAAATCCACGAGTAGAACCAAACGGGTCATCATTATTTGATAGGTGGCTTGCACAATGCTGCGGACCTATAATTTTTTATCGCAGAAAAGATATTGAGACAATGTAATTTTTTTTATAAAAAGAATAAAATTCAAGATTATGATCATTGATTCAAAATCCAAAAATATTAAAGAGCAATGAAAAAAATGGTCGAGCCAAACCTAGTGAACTTGCTGAATCCATGACTTGAGACATGATATTAGGATAACTCAATATAAAAAAAAAGTAAATAAATAAAGGATACTAATTTCAAAAAAAAAAAATTAAAAAAACAAAATTCCATCATATATTGCCTTAAATTAAATGCTAGGGATGCAATCAATAAATTAAATTTAATAAAAAACCAAAATAGGGCCAATCATATTTTTCACCAGAGAAAAAATATCAAAATGATGCAAATCTTGTAAATCCGGGTTAAACTCTCAAACTCGCAATCCATTAAATTCTTGACCCGGGCTCAACACCTAAAAAAATTAA
>Ga0307517_10005578_pt1 | contig 18906 bp, 26 predicted proteins | sample 23_EM_MG_FD_194515 | JGI IMG/M metagenome (GOLD analysis project Ga0307517, IMG submission 194515) | Populus trichocarpa ectomycorrhiza microbial communities from riparian zone in the Pacific Northwest, United States - 23_EM | ecosystem: Host-associated > Plants > Roots > Unclassified | place... | reverse complement strand
ACTTGAAATTTGAGAACGCGCTTTACGCTGGGTTAGCGTAATGGTTTGAGATGCATGTAAACCGAAATTGTAATTATAATATGCTTCCTCTCCAATTTTCTAAAAATTAAAGGTTCAAGTGATCACCGTCGTCTGCTGCAACTTGCAGTTCAACTTGAATATTCTGAACTCTGTTTCCGGATTTCAGTGACTTTGCGCATTATCGATAGCTAGGGCCATACCCTACATTTTGCTGACCATGTTGGTCTTTATCCTCACAACGGCATACCTGGGCTTCCATGTCATGTTCCATGACTAATTTGAAGCTGTTCAGCATTTTTCGGGATGGGTTTCCCTAATAGTATTTTGGATCCACAATGGATTTGCGACACATGATGCTGCAGCGCAGGGGGGGATTTCTACAGACCTATACACCCCAAGTTGCTGAACTTACGGTTCTTCTGCGTTCCGACCAGTTGTATCTTCCTCTTTTGGTCACAACTTCATCTCCGCGATGTCAACCCTGAAATCCTTTCTGATCGTGTTATCCGCCTCCGCTTCAAATACCGCCCCGTGGAAGCCTGCTATGGTCTCAAGTTTTCTAGCTGGCCCCTGCTCCAGTGGCACGCACTTGCAACGATTCTCGTCGACGAAGACGGGAGTGGCACGATCAATAGCTTCTCTGTGGTCGTTTCCAATGCCAGTGACTGGACGAAGGAAACTATAATGAACCCGGCTGCAAAACTCAGTACGTGGATTTCTGCTCCACGTCCTCCAACTTAAACATTTATTCATTATGATCCATCCTGACGGTGCGGTGCGCGTCTGGCTTCAGAGAATTAGGCATCTCCCCTCCAACCGAGAATCCAATCTTCTCTGCTGGCTCTCCGGAATCGCAGCATGCCACGCGCCCAATCTCCAGATCCAACGAACCTCATGCATGGATCGACAAACATTACCCCGTGATGAATACCCCCTTAGACAGAAGTCTCCAGGTCGTGGATCAAAACGGAACAGTCATTTGGGAGGCCAATCTAGTTGAAATCGCTGATTCAACAGACCCGGATGCTGGCAAGTATTTTGACGATGTACCTACTTTCCATGGTTTGAGCAAGGGGGGTGATGTCGTCGGCAAGCTTGTCGATGGAAACTATTGTACCAAAGAGGTGCGTATTTACCCACCTTCAATGATTAAATGATTCGAATAAAATCTGTAATGACAGGATTACGAGGGACTTGCCGAACAAAGTGAGCGGACCAATGGAACTCTTTTCTTGTTCCTTTTGTTTAGAACGGTTTATTAAGAGGTCACTCTGAATGGTTCCATCGTTCTTTGCCGCTATGGGGGCATTTTCCGTGGTTTGAAGGTAAGCTATTCTGATGTGTTTATTTGCTGAATCCAAGGCTGAATCCTCACTATGACAATGTTAGATCAAAGGAGGCCAAGGCAAATTAGCACTACTTATTTGCAGACCTTTTACTGACATCGCGCCTGAAACACAGAATTGGGTGCTGCAGGAGTTCTCATCTATTCTGATCCCCGAGACGACGGAACCGTCACAGTAGAGAATGGTTATTTTCCGTATGTTTATTCTTTCACGAATTTAAATCCCTCCTTACATTCAGGCTCATCTAGTTACCCGCATGGGCCTGCTCGAAACCCTACCTCTGTTCAGCGCGGAAGCGTACAATATCTCAGCATTTATCCGGGTGACCCAACTACTCCTGGATATCCTTCCTACGAAAATAGTACAAGAACAGAAGGCTCGAACATTCCTTTGATTCCCAGCTTGCCAATCTCGTGGAAGAACGCAGTCATGATGTTTAAGACTCTCTCAAGAGGGGATCCATGGGAAGGAAAATTTGTTAGACTTGTTAACAATGGTGCGCCTGAAATCTTTTTGCCGATCGATACAGCGACTGAATCTTCCAATAGTCGATACCAGAGTAATTCCTATCTGGAACACCATGGGCGTTATCCCTGGGTTTATCAGAAATGAAGTTGTTGTTGTCGGCAACCACAGAGATGGTTCGTCACTTACCTCTTTGTCTCCTCTTTTCGTCGAGGTCATGACTTGTCACACAGCTTGGGTATGAACTTCTTCAGGCTTGTTTTTTTTTTTTTTACTGAACGGACACCAGGTCATGGGAGCAACTGATCCTTCTAGTGGAACTGTCTCTGCACGAGGTAGTCCGTGGTATCGGATATCTACGGCGCAGTGGATGGAAACCTTTGAGAACTATCCTGATCGCCAGTTGGGATGCAGAAGAGGTAGCTAGCGTTTGCCGAGGCATTTGTTCGTTGCTGACGGTTTAAAAGTATGGCCTCATAGGAAGCACCGAATGGGGGGAGGATTTCCCGGATTGGGTCGACGAGCATGTCGTCGCATATCTCAATCTTGGTGACGTAATCCCCCTGAAACGAATGTCCTTCAATTTCTTACATCGCTACAAATCAGATTCGTCGGTTTCAGGCTCGCGTCTCAGCGCATCCGGCTCCCCTCTACTTGCCCACTTCATCCGCGAAACGGCGCGGGATATTCCACACCCAGCTGACAAAGGACGCAGCTTATGGGACGCAAGAACCGATGTTGGTGTTCTCCTTGGTCTGCGTGGAAATGGTACTGCCCCCATTAAAGAAGAAGTCCTTTCCATCCACGAAATGCAATTTGCGAATGAAGATAGTGTTGGCGTCTCACCTCTGGGTTCTGGAAGTGATTACACGGTCTTTTTGCAAAGGAATGGAGTATGTGATCCACAACTTTGTCATAATGTTCTCTGGAAAATTAACTAGTAACAGATTCCCAGTACCAACGGCGGGTTTAGCGCCACGCTTCATGACCCAGTCTATCACTACCATTCTGTATTTGATTCAGAGCGATGGCAAGAGGAATATGCTGATCCTGGATTTTTCCGTCATGTAGGTCTTGTCTTCCCTTGGTTGGAGGTGTTTCTGACATTTTTCCAGGTTGCTGTCGCGAAGCATCTTGGTTTACAGACCTTGAGGCTTTCTACCTCGCCTATTCCACCCTTCAATACAACTCATTATGCCTATGAAATTGAATTTTACCTAGAAAAGTAATTTCCTGATAAATTTTATATGTATTGCCTCTGAAGACAACTTTACAGGGTCAAAAGCTTAGCAATCAACAAGTTATTGGATGTTAATTTCAAACCCTTGAGCAAGTCCATTCGCCGCCTTCAGAAGACAAGCGTCGCCCTTGACAACGAAAGGGACAAGGCCCAAAAGGAACTCAAAAATATCGTGAAAAAATGGAAGAAACATCATTGGCCACGACATGGCAAGAAAACGATTGTGGGAACCAGACAAGTATACGATAACGGATCTTCTTGCCCTCACAAGGAAATGGAATCGGACGGGCAAACCGAGAACGAAAATTTACTTGGAATGCTTCTCCATGTCGGACTTAACGTTGGCATGGTCGAGTTGGAATCTCTTAGCCAATGCCACAAATTCCCTTTGAAACGCCTCAAGAAACTTGTGAAAAAAATCCAAGTTCTTAACAAGAAAGCGTCAGCCTTTGAAAAAGGCTTTATTTCCGAGGCAGGTATCAAGGATAGGGAATGGTACAAGCATTTAGTGGTTGCCCCTGGAAAGTGGTTAGGTTTGTGATTTCCATTATGTCGATTGGTTGCTGCCTCTTAGAATGCTCAACTCCCCTGCCATTAGGTTACGGTGCTACCACACTTCCAGCTTTGACCGAGGCCATAACTTTTGAGAAAAACGTAACTTTGGCCCAACATGAGGCTGGTCGTCTTCAGCTCCTCATTGATAAGCTGACGAAGAAGATTGAGGTTTAAGAATTCGGGTTTTCTCCTTTGTCTTGATTACAATTGAACTTCAACCTCTTCGCAGGCTGCCTCCATTTTACCACCTTCTTGCATACATCTTGTATATTACTACTGGTGCTGAGACTCTCTTTCTTTTTACTTATAATTGTGGGTCAACTCGAACCTGCAGCAACTCTGGTGGATCTAAGGATTTATTGAATCACGTGGCTCTGGTTTGCCGCGAACTTCGAATGTTGTTCAGAACTTCACTTGCATGTTAGCACCCTCAAAGCATGGTCCAATAGTGCTTACACGCATCTACGTCAGACATCACAGTGGACATTCAAAGGATTCATGTTGTATAAGAATCGACAGCTTGTTCTGAAAGCCATTCGCCTCATCTCGATCATTGTTCCTCTCTCACTCATCATCTTTACCCATGAGCGGGAAATAATACCACTCTATGGCTCCGCTCCAACCTCGTACTTGCTGGACAAGGTTGTCTTCGCAGCTGTAACTGCGTCAGCAATCCATCCAATCTGCATCTCGCTCTCCAGGAATCTTCTATATAGTGCAGTTGCCTTGACCCTTGCCCCGAACGCGACGTATTGGATCGCAGTATGGACTTCCCGGCGCAAAGACCCTCATTTTGGCCCCGCGTTAACGCATACTTTTGCATTAGGTCCCTTGGTATTCCTCTTGACGACGTTTATTGTTGAAATGGAGGACATGGATGTGAGCATTTAAAGTTGTTTTGCTATTCAGAGTAAGCGTCGCTGAGTGCATATTCATACAGCCACAAGGGAAGGCGATTAATTCAACCACCGAACGCCCCCGTATAGTTTTGAGGCTCATAAGGGCTGGTGTGACTTACCTCATTGCTTTCAATTTGAAGGAACGTGTCTGGGTTTCAAATCCCCTCCTGTACGATGTTTCTGACAGTCACATCGTAAGTCATCTTGTTTTCTTTGCTTTACCGCACCTGATAGGTTTTATCCAGTTCCTAGTGTTGGCCGGCATCTTCTATAATCTATGGATAGCTTCCCTCACATATCGAACACAAGATCCAAAAGTTCCTTCGCAGTTGAGGACGCAGATGAAAGAAAAATCTTCGTTCTCGGAAAACCAGGTTAAGGCGGCTGCTATCTTTGCGTTCAGTGCTTTCTGGTGGGCCATACACCCGAAATTTATGAACCCAATCTTGCCCCATCCTTTGCCCCACGTTTATACCCACCCCACATACCCACTTCGAGTTCTTTCTGCAGAACAGTCAGTCACTGGACTCATAACGGTCGTAGAATGGTTGCCTCCCTTAGATTATCAAGGTGAAAACGATCAGGAATTACACTCCGCTCGCTATATACGCGCCTCACATTCTATCCTTGGTGGTGTTTGGACCCATGATAAAATTCAAGTTTTAGATGACGAACAACCTCTTATGGATTTAGCTGGTGGGCCCCTGGGAGATTCTATCTACAGCACTTTTGTTCTGCAAGAAGCTGTACGCCTTGTTAATAGTACAAAAACGGGGAAAGCTGATGCTTGGCTGAACGCACTTGTCATGTAAGCCTTTTCATTTAAGTTGTTTGCTGTTCTCAGATAGAGAGGCTTTTATTAGTGGTCTTGGTTCTGGAATTTCTGCAACATCCTTCATGCGACACCAAATTTCAACGACCTTAGTTGAAATTGATCCAGCTGTCTATAGAGCAGCTCGCACTTTCTTTGGTCTGCCTGACCCAGGACCTGATAAAGTTTTCCTCGAAGACGCACGAGCATGGTCCACCAAGCAACGGCGCAGTATCGAGGCTGGTCGGAAGGAAATTCTTTTTGACATTGTCGTCCATGATTGTTTCTCAGGTGGCGGAGTACCTCAACATATCTTCACAGTTGAATTTTGGGACGACCTGAAGGTCACCATGCAGCCGGAAGGTATCCTTGTTGTGGTCAGGCCATTCCCCCTTTTATCTGAATAACACACGTTGACTTCTCCTCAGAATTTCGCAGGTATCCTTAGGTCCCGGGCTTCGCGTCTGGTGATCAACACTCTTGAAAGAAGTTTTGGCCAATGTCGCGCGTTCCATGATATGTTTGATGAGCTCACTGACGAGAAATACGACACTGAATTCCTCAACATGGTATGTAATCTCCATCAGACACCGAACCATTACCGATCACCCTGATCATCTTAGGTTATATTCTGCACCCAGTCTCCCGCAAGACTGACTTTCCGCAAAACACGCCGAACAGACTGGCTAGGTTCACCTTTGCGGCGCCATGTCCTTAAAACTCTGGAGGCACGAGAGGTCGACCTCAGCTCGATCAGAGACGCCCCAGGTGGCAATCGATATATTTTGACGGATAAAAACAATCCTCTGGGGATTCTGCAAGAACAGCAAGGTTCTCACCATTGGCAGGGTAGGCGCTTCTTCTATTTGTTTTTCTGTGTCTCTGAGATTTGTACAGTGATGCGAGAGGTTCTGCCTGATATCCAATGGGAAACATATTAGACAGTTGTATTATTACCTTGCTTGCAAGGTTTGTTGCATTGTCATATTGTGCTGAAAGCACCGGCAAACGCCGGAAGATCACAAGTTTTGACATTGCCTACACAAAACCAACAAAACCAAAACAAAACCACGATTTGACTTGGATCTAACTACCAAGCTTGACAATTGCACACCCATACCAATTTCTGATGCAAGCAAGGTATGAGCCGGCACTTCTCTAGTTGTAGACCAATTACATACAAGTTCGAATGAATGTTTCCAAAAGAGGCAGGCGACCTGTTGCCGGCCTTCATTGTTCTTAGCGAATGACCTGAAATTAATTGCTCCTTGGATGTCAGAACATCTGCGTTTGTCGTCATCTCCTGCGTCTTCCTCTCCTGGGAGACTGCCTTCGATATCTAGACCCGATTGGCCCTGGGCATTACGTTCTTATTCACAAAGGAATCAACAATCTTCCCCGCATCCGTCCAATTCGACTCTCCAAGGATCCAACCTACACAGTGGTTGGGATCCAAGAGCCTCGTTTTCTTCGAATAGCGGCATCAATCAAAGCGGCTTCTCCGGAAACCACCAAGCAAGGCATACCGTAACGCCCAAGCCTCTCACCAGCTCAACCATGGGATTCCTCCCAGGAGAGACGACGCGACAGTGGTCATTCACGGTAAGACTTAAACATTTTTTACATGTTGGGAGTGACGTACAGGTTCATTTGACTTATTTGATTCCTTTCAGGGATTTGAATGGGCTATCCGTGACGTTTCCAAGCTCAGAGACTTTGTAGAAGGCGTAGAACCCGTGGCTCATGAAGATGGAAGCCCAGCTCTTGTTTCGGAAGCTGGAGAATTCGAAGTCCTTAAACAATCACCGATCCTAGGAGACCACAAGTTTAAGTTGGAGATAGGTATGTCGACTTTGCTACCCCCATCTTGTCGCTCACCAACAGAGTCCAGCCCCAACCCCAACTGTTGTCGCCGACGGCTCCGCTGCCTCCACACCGAACACATTGTCTCTTTACATCACTTCTTTGATGTTGGACTACGCTCAAGGCGACTACGAGACCTCGGCCTCGATGATGGCTGCCATTAAATGCCAAGACGACCGTGTTGGTGAACGTGGGGCGCGTCCAGAGTGGATATGGGAGTTCTGGCAGAATGATTGGGTTTTCCGACGAGAAAGTGAAGTTTGGGGTAAATTTCCCTCATTGTTTGCTTGCCTACAACTCACACCGCCTTGTAGAATGTCCTTTGCCCTCTCTCAGTCATTTACTCGAGAATCCTAGAGTTCGAGATACAGACTCGTTGGTAATATGTGTACAAATACATTGCCCAGTAGGGCCTTCTATCCCTCAACAGCCATCTGTCTACTACGTTCCCCGTGATCTTCTTGATGGACTAGAATCGTCGTTGGATAACCCCAGTGTGTTTAACCTTTTTTTATATTCAATATTTCGAGCTAGCTGAATTGTGTCTACGTTCGTTAGATACTGGTGACGTCCGGTTCGTTTGTCTGGAAAAATACGCGGGCCATGATGGATCAATAACCCTCGATGCCTCTTCTACCCAATCTACAAGCGCCAATTTGTCTGACTCCATTTCACCCTTCGGTTCTCATACCATAGCGCGGAAAAGAATCATTTACGCCCACTCAGACATCTTGACTCGTCGCTCGGAATATTTTGCGACCATGTTATCGTCATCGTTTGCGGAAAATTCCGCTATATCAACCGGCGAAAGGAAACTCTACACAATCGTCGTCGAAGAAGCCGATTTCGAGACTATTTACTGGTTGCTAAAGTATTGTTATGCGAACTGGTTGCTCTTCAAGCAGGATGACGACCCTCGGTTAGCAGTAGAGGGTGTGGGTGCAGGTTGGAGTGCTCGATGGCTGAGTGGCCACCAAGGAGAATGGGACTGGAAGGCTGTTAATAAGCGTGGGCCAGGCGAAGATGAAACAGGCGACAGTAGAAGTGCGACCAGTGGAGAGAGTCTACCTTTAAGCTCTGCTGTCAGCCGATCGACGAGTCGGAAGTCAGATACCTACCATCCCAACCCAGTCCAGAATAATTCTTCTACTTCAACTCCTGTGGCTCGAACCATCCCCGCAAAGCCAGCTACCACATCGAGCACATCTCGTCCAACAAATTCTACGGCCGCTTCGTCTCGTAGAACTGCAACGGTGCATTCAACATCAAATCCTGTTGCCATGAGCGTTGGCGGCTCCTCACCCAACCTCCCCAGAATAAAACCCGGTGCTGTTCCCAGCTCGAGCACATTCCCTCCATCCCCTCAATACCCTGTCTCTCCTCGTAACAACCGCCACCCAACTTCAATGGCATCGAGTTCCGATCCGCACCCTCACCCAACACCAGCTCCTGCGCCAGCATCGGCCCTGTCCATTTACCAAGTGGCCCATCGCTACATAATGCCGAACCTTGCCACGCTTGCCCTTGAACACATCATGTCGACGATTACTCCTCAATCTAGCTTTGCTCTTCTTCTCGCTACATCGTCTTGGGATGAATTACATCCATTGGTCGAGGTTGGCTATATAACACTTTCTTCATTTAATCCCTACTAAATATGTCTTTCTAGGACTTTGTGGTCGAAAGGTGGGACGAAGTTTCTGCTTCTGCGGAATTCGAACATTGCTGCAAGGAGGTCGCTGGTGGAGAGTAAGTTTCATGACAAACCTTTCTCTCTCTCAATCTCTAATTCGATCAATAGATGGGGTCCAGACGGTGGTAACACACTAATGTCGGTTTTCCGGCGCCTGCGTTCTCCAGCCTCAATGGGGTCGTGATTCAACTCCTTCCTCTGTTGTATATTAAATGTCTCAGCTACGTTGTAATATCATGGACTTTCTTTGATTGACAAATGCATGCAAGAGCATGTCACCTTCTCCTTCAACAACTTGAATCGTCCAAGTCCCAGATACCGTATATACCCCAAATTCCCTATTGACAAAAAAAGTGAGCAACAAACACCACAGCTTGATCCCAAATGAAGCTGATTCACCCGATCATCGCAGAATGTTGGTTTTTTAAACACTTTACCAGCGATATTTGCAGGTGCTGTGCTGCAAAGCGCCATCCAGTCTTCTCCGCTCTTGATGTCCCATAGACGCGATTGGAATCGCTAAAAGAATGCTTCAGTGGGGTGTTCATTTTTGAAATATCAAAGCTACCCGTAGTCTTGATCCCTGGCCAACACACCCCTGATCGCTTGTGTCAAAGTTAAGCATTCGTTTGTGAAGTTCGATTTCCCCACCTTATCTGTGATTTCCCCCCAGCTGGGGAGACAATTTGGCTCGTCAAAGTCGATAATCCAGTAGCCCTCTACCCCTCCAAATGGCCACTGGCAAGCCGATAAGCAGTCAGTCATTCGTTCGCTCTATATATAACGGAATCAGTGACTCACTCTTCTCTCGCAGCGAGTAGGACGGGGTAGCATGACACCATGAATCGATACTTCTGTTTCTTCACAAATCTTCATCCCGTTCGCATAAAAAGGTACATTCCGCAACTTTGCGGTGTACTTTCTGGTCCCATATCCCAAACAATGTACATCTCCTTGTGGCTTCTCCCAGTATATGGAGTCAACACGTTCTTTATTCTCCTGTGTGGGTAGTTCTGCTCCCGTGGCCTCAGATTTTGATATGTCAGAATCCGCCTGGCCAAGGATTGTCGCCCTCGCCTCTGCCTTATTCGAAGTGGGCGACCAATCGAGAACACCAGATCCTTGGACAGATGGTTCCAGAACACCTGGAGATATCGATTGTATCATGGACTGAGAATACGACCATGTAAACATGGATAACGACACTGCGGTGACGAGAAGGAAGATCACGACGACTGCGATAATACCACGGGAAGTGCCTTTGTCTTCGTCAAATGTCACAGTAATCAAGCTTGATTTTTCATTAGCATAGCTGCTTCGCATTAGCAGAACCCTCCCCCGAGAACTTGGCCGAATGGGAACCACGAACCTTGTTGCATAATTTGGAACATGGTAAGTTCGCCCACCCGATCTAATGCACAGCGCATTCGTTAAAAGAAGGTAGGTTTCTTCCCGTGAGAAGACATTCGATATCACGAGGTAAATGCGACCAACCCGCTGTCTTGAGAATGACTTGAATTCGAGCCGTGGAAGGAGTATGAGCTCGGAGAACTATCCGACATTGAGTTAGGTTTATGTGGAAAGTAGGTTTGGGGAATAAGGTTTGCCTCTTGGATGTAAATTTCTTGGGAGGCATAGCGTGCCGGTGATACACCAGGCTTTAGAGGTACCCAAATCCCTTATATGCCTTAGAGTCGCACGCAAGACACGCTTTCCTCTATGTTGTATATATCTCGCTGAGCTAGAAATGAGAATAAATATCATGGATTTGACGAGGGGCTAAGTAATTGCAGGCACATGCATGTCGGCGCGTCTGGACAGGTTTGGATCCTATTACGGTATTTGTGTCCCAAATGGTTGTATCTCCCAGGTTATCCGATAACCTCATCCTCTTCTCGGTACAATGTTCATCTATCGGTTTAAAGTGCTTGTACGCCCAACGGTGTTCAAGCGCAATTTATCCAAACCATCTGCTTCCTTCAGTATTCCTGTGGTCAACTTTGCGAAATTCCAGACCACCTCCTCCCTTGAAGAAAAGAAAGAGACTGCCGCCGAAATTGTCTCTGCATTCAAAGAATGTGGCTTTGTTTACCTCTCAAACCATGGAATCTCACCCCGTAAGTGAGCCTGACTTCTTACTTATACCGGCAGCTTCACAACACCTTCCATGGACAGCTCAGGTGCTAAGCACGTTCCGCAAGGTGAACATAATTTCCATTTACGAGTAGGCAATGTGTCCTGACATCTCGAGCAGAGTGCAGATTTTTTCAAGTTACCATATGATACCAAGGCGATTACTCACTTTATTCAAACATTTAATCCAATTCAAATAACTGTTTCCTGCAGCAAAAGCTCGCGTGGGAGGACCCCCGTTCCAACCGAGGATACGTTGCGGTTGGTCGGGAACGTGTTACCCAGTCTGCAGACCCGGAAGAAATAAAGTTACTTCGAGAAACGGCCCCCGATTGCAAAGAGACCATGGAAATAGGGAGAGATTGGGATACCACTTGGAAGAACCAATGGCCTTCGGAGACGCAGGCGCCAGGGTTTAAGCAAAATATGTTGGATTTCTACGAAGTGAGTTACTTGTACACTGGTTATTCCTACAAGCTAACTGTGCCCAAAAGACCTGCCATGCACTTCACGTTCATGTAATGCGATCCATTGCAATTGGCCTCGACCTTGGCGAGCATTTCTTTGATGAAAAAATCGACGAGAAATGTCACACTTTGCGGCTTTTGTCCTATCCACCAATCAAAACAATGCTTTTGAACGATGGGCAGGCACGAGCAGGAGCACACAGCGGTTCGTCATGTCTTCTTTTCATATATCGGACCCATTTTGAAAGACCCGATTTCAGATTATGGCACATTAACACTCCTGTTCCAGGACTCTGTTGGTGGTTTAGAAGTTCAAAACCCTCATACGGGAGAGTTTGTGCCCGCCGTTCCCATTGTGAGTTATGGATGGGATTTAATGCCAATACCGATCTCTCAGGTTATTTTCCATATATAGCCAGACACCATCGTTGTCAACGTTGGCGACCTCCTAGCTCGATGGAGCAATGATATACTACGCTCGACACTGCATCGGGTTGTTGCTCCTGCAGCTGAAAAAATCAGTGAAACCGAGGGACTGACACCACCTCGGCAGTCAATTGCCTTCTTCTGTAACCCTAACTTCTCTGCTGAAGTATCTTGTCTGCCAAATTGTGGCGACATTCCTAAATACCCTCCAGTAATTGCTGCTGATTATATTGTGGGGCGTTTGGCAGTGACCTATACCTAATTTTCATGGTGTGTCTAGGATTTTTTTTGACGGGTTATTAATGGCACGATTTGGGTTTATGATTATCTCGGGATGAAGAAAGTCCAAATACTAATTACAAAGGCAACATCATAATCAATCATCTTCATCATCCATCGCATCATCATCCATCGCACTGAACTCGAATGGTCTCCTCTCTGCAGCAGTCCACTTGCTGATATCCCACTTGGCCGGCCCTCGCAGGGGCAGACTGGGAGCTCCTGATATATACTCCTTGTACTCTTTCCAGACGCGAGACAGCGTGAAATCAGGATTTTTGAGGTTTTCGTCGCAGATTTTCCCCTTGAAATACCAGGGCTTGAATCCTGGTGCTTTCCTCTCTTTCTCAAGCGCCTTCAGCTCGGCGCTGGCCTCCTCTTTGTCCTCGTCATCAAGACCATCAATCCACTCTTTCATTTGGCTGATTTCGAGAGCAAATTCTTTCTTGGCTTTGTCATTGAAGACGCGTCGCGCGATGGCATTGCATAATGGGCCGTAGCTTGAATCACACATATCGTCCACGAGGTTCTTCAGGAGAGTTTCAAGACTCGGGAAATGGGCGGCGTCGAGTTTGTTTTCCTTGTCAAGCCCACGTAAGACCGCAATTGCAGAAGCTCCAATGGCTTTGTTTGTGACCTCGACGCGGTCTCCATCATCACACTCTGCAAGGCAATTGAAATCAGATGACTCGTATGTATGCGTGGTTCAACTTGACGGCTTACGCGTCCAGACAGACTCGATTCCGACGAATATTATTAACCCCTCGAGGATAGTGTATGCTTCTTCCCATTCCTTCTTTTTTATCTTCGTTTGCAAGCTCGACAACGTTTTGTCAACAAGGTCGATGACACCATAGGCGAAAAAATCTGACGTTTTTGGACGCGTCAGTCGGTATATTAAGGATGATCACCAACGCTCACCGTTATAGATATACATATCGAATGAATCGGGGCATCTGTTGTCTGCTTGCTTGAGCAGTTTTTCTGCAGCTTCTTTCCCTTCAACGGAAACAAGTTGAAGCTCGAAGAAAGTATGTCCTGCTGGGATTGTCTGGGGGGGCGTAGGAAGGGTAAACGACGCGTCGTTCAACTTTTACAATAAAGATTCACTCACAGATGGCATGGTCGGGCGGAGCCAAGGTTAAAGAAGTCGAGCCCTTAAATACCTTAATTTATATAACTCATCAAAAATTAAACTCCTTTACATAAACTTTGGCCAAGGATCAGGGAAGAACATGGAGAACATATTACTAATTTAGCATACAACTAATGACGACAGGCGTAACAAAATTTCAATGAGAACAAAAACATGGGAGTAGTAAAAAAAAATCGAGAGTTGCGGTAAATCTATCCATAAATGCATTGAGAAATAAGAGTAGTTCATGGTTGTTGGATGTGTCGATTAGCATATTGTGGCCCAACGAGGGAACATGTTGCTGAATCATTTTTTTCGGAAGAGCCCTACTGTATGCTGCCCACCGCACGACACAGCAGCAGCAAACCAGGCACCACCATCCTTGCGTACTACAACGCGTGGCGTCCTCACTTCTTCCACATCTCCGAGGCCCAATTCACCTTGGACTCCTTGTCCCCAAGAGTACAGTGCGCCACCCTCTGTTACGGCTGCACAGTTGTGACTTCCGCACGATACTTGGATGATAGGATCTTCGGGATCTGGGAATGAAACCAAAGCAGGCTCAGCGACGAAGTCCGGGTCGACTTGATCCTTAAATGCTTCGTGGTCTTCGGAAAGTCCAAGCTGGCCAGCGTTGGAGCGACCACAAGCATAAACGCTTCCATTTGCAGTCAAAAAAAGAGTGTGGTGAGTTCCACCGTCGATCTGAACAACACGGTCGCCGTTAAGTTCTTCCTTGCTGAGTCCCTTCACCTTCTTGGGTAATTGGACTACAGAGTCTTCGGACGATTGGTAGCCTGTTCCAGTTTGACCCATGCTATTCAGGCCCCAGCCCCAAACATCACCCTTGTCATCGACAGCAAAAGAGTGGAACGCTCCAGCACCGACGGTGGTTGCCTTCCGTGCGCGCGTTCCCAGTGTAACTTTCTCTGGGACGGTACCGTGAATTTTGCGGCGTTCCAGAACTCTCCTGCCAAGTTGGGCTTGCTCGCCAGCTCCCCATGTATAGATGCTACCATGGGTGGTGAGGACGACTAAATGATTTCCTCCTGATGCAATCGAAGCGACCTTTTCGATGTCGCCATGTTTGTGGCTTAGCTCCAATATTGATACTGGCATGTATTGATGTTTCAGGCCGTTGGAGAAGCCCAATGACCCTTCGTTGACCTAAAAAGAGCAGGGAGTGAATTTATGGATTTTTTGGAAGAAATGATGACTTACTCGGAAAGAGCCCCAAACGCGCAGTTCCCCCTTGTCGCTGACGGCGGCACAAATACTGTCACCAGCGACAACTTTGACGGCGCGGAAGCCCTCGTCAACCAGAGTCTGCAAGGGGTGAGGAATTGAAGTGAGGTTATCGACGTTTAGGAAGGCTCCAGGATTGTTTGGGTCTGGAACGTCCTGAGTAATCCGACCGAGAGCTGCGTCGTCGTTCACGCCGCATGACCACAGCTAGAGCCCATAAGCGATACAATTCAAGGGTGAGGAGATTCACGTACTGTTCCCTTTTCGTCGATGAACACGGTGTGTAGTCCGCCTGCGGCCACAAACTCCATTCCAGCATTATTGTCACCGAATGCATCATCCTCCATTTGTTCTTCGGCCCATGTATTTCTTCTAGGTTTGGGCAGTTCCTCAAGAACATCAGGCCCCATGCCGAACTGACCAAAATTGCCTGTTCCCCAAGCGAATGGGAGTAGTCCAGGCCTCTGTTTCTGGGGAGGTACAGGGGGGTCGTTAAAGTAGGGTTTCAATTGCAACTGATTGAATGCCTGCACAGGCGCATTTTCGCGAACGGGGGAGAGCTTTCTAGGCTTTTTGGTGGCAGTTTCTGACGCAGCGATCTTTGAACGAGGCTTGCGACTGGCAGGGGGTGCAGGAGGATCGTTTTCAGATGGCTGGGAGCCAGAGCGCGATCGCTTCGCAGGAGGGGGATCCTGGTGTTCGGGCGATGCAGCGCGCTTAGTTGAAATGCCATTCGGATGTGGCTTCGACATCGGTTTATCTGGCCCTGATTTAGAGGCGGGTTTGGCAGATGGAGCGCGGGAAGAGCGACGGGTAGCCATCGTGCGTAGGGCGGGGATGGTGGTGGTTGGAGAACAGGATGGGACGTTCGCGAGTCAGCGTCAGTGTACAGTGGCTGTGTTAGACCTTTTTCTTAAAAACAAGACACGTGACTCACGCGTTCTTTGTGCTTGTTGTCCTCAGTCCCTGTTCTCTCATGCCGGCTTCTTGTCTGACTTTTTGTTAATTTGGATCCTTGGAATTTGGACAGTTATTCTCCTTTTCCCGTATGGTCGAGATCACATTGGGTGGACCCCAACCCCACATGGCGGAGTATAGCGCACTCTCTTAGAAAAACGGCAGTCAAAGCCCAATTAAAGAAGCTATCACTAACCTTAGCAATTAATCCACTACTAGTAGATTTCATTTCACCTCTTTGCCCTGGATCTTTTCAGGCCACTTTAGCTTTTCTCTAATCTGTCTTACTTCGTCACCCTTTCCGTCCTTGTTCATTTTTATGTGCATATCGCCTGCGTCTCATATTCATAGCCTCTGCTTCAATCGGCATACTATTTATAAGCCTAGTAATGGATGACGATGTCTTGGTCGGATTCCAAGAATGATGTGTAGATGATCTCTACTATTTTGCAGCATATTTATGCCCCTCAATTATAAGATTTTATTGCTGCGATGATGGAAAAAGCGGAACCGAAAACTAACTTCTACGCTTCAGAGAATAGAACACATGAACAACAAAATAATCTGTGTGATCAAAACGTCTGGACGTCCATGAAACCACTAAGCCCAAATCCAATAAACGCAACACCGAAAATCGACAGTCCAGCAGCAACATTGGCAGTCGCGGCAACGATCATCCCCACGATACCAAGAAGGAAGAAGAAGATTATACAGCGTGTCCAGAACCCGCTTGGAGAAAGGGAGTGAGACCTCCGCCCTCGACGACGGATTTTTGTCATGAATGCTTGTAACAGCCGACGGAACTTCCACCACATCTGTCGCCACCGGCTCCTTCGACATAACTCGTAAAGACATCTTTCCTCAGCGGGGGAGAGATGCGGCCATCTAGAGGCCAGATGTTGGATTGCAGTGCTGCCAAAATTCAATGCATCTATATCGGCACCGCTGTCCATCAGCAATGCAACCATATCAGCATGCTGGTTGCAGACTGCGAGGTATAGCGCAGTCCGGTCAACGTAGGGACGTGCGCACAACGGAATTTCGTGGCGCGCAGCGACGAGGCGAAAATTAGCGTCAACTCCGTTCGAAAGGAGCAACTTAGCGACCTCAAGGTGTCCCGAGCTTGCAGCTGAAAGAATTGTCCACCAGTCCTGGTGGTTGAGCTTGGTCCCTTGACGAAACAATATCTTCAAGACGCCTGGATGGTTGAAACGCGCGGCCTCGGTGAGTGCCTTTTCCATTTCCAAATTGATATCTAAGACCGCAGCATGGGCGATAAGATATTCTATGACATCCTCACGGCCGAATTCGCATGCGCATATCAGCGGAGAGAACCCTCTTTGATCGAGGGAACCGACAGCTGCTCCAACTCCCAAGAGGCCCTTGATAACACGGATGTGGCCATTGGCTGATGCCCAATGCAGCACTGTCATGTTATTGGAGAGACGATGGTGGGCCGCCTTGTGCATAAGAAGTGGAAATGCGACGTCATAAAGTCTATGGCAAGTCGCGGTTAAGGAGGCGAGGGTGCTAAGTGTGGTGGTCTCGTTAGAGATTATGACCCAAACCTCAGTTGGAAGACTGGGTCCTAGGCGGTCACCGAGGGCACATGGTTTGAAAGAATGCGCGTCAGGTGAACCGCGAGATTCATGGTGGTGGGTTTGGTCATCGTGAGATTGATACTAAAGCATAAAATCAACTTGAAGCTCAAAAAAATGGCCTGGTAAGCTGTAACACTCGCCTTTAGTGGGATTGGGAGGAAGTTAGCCATCGCGTCATAGGCTCATAGCGAGTGATCAGGTATGGTAATCAGATTGGAGTGCCTGAATTGGTTAAGTAGTACCAGGGCTTGAGAGCGTCGGTGACAAAGGTAACCTCATTAGGGATCACCGCCCCATTGTCAAAGTTGTTGATAGCCATCAAGTTGACGCAGGCGTGCGCATTTCGGTCGCAATCTCCCGGGTGGATACCCAGTGAAAACCCGGCCGAGAAAATTGAACATACTTAGTCTATAAATGTTCCATCGCTTCATATCAGTGATTGATCATAGGTTCGTTCCAAGCCGCCGTTCTTCTGCCGGTATTTGTTTGCGTCGCTTTGTTCTGTAAACAGAACCTTTTATGGTGCGCATTTCATGCTCCGCAACACCCCGCTCCGCGGCCCGGAGCAAGGGGCTTGCTCCGAACCTAGTGATTCACAAAACGCAGTCACCAAAAATAGATGAAGTCCACAGCCGGCCCGATACCAACCATATCTTGTCCAACAGTGAACACCCTGATGTTCGCCAGACCCCGTCCCCATGATATTTTATAAGGCATTGCCACTGAGGGCATGCTATGCCCTTCGTGTAAGCACTCTATCTGTCCCCAGTCGTGCTGGAAAGGCCACCCACTTATAACGGGTGTTCAGCCAAGAGCCTTTCACAAAAAATCGTATGGCCCTCCAGGACACCACGCAAACACCAATCCAAATCATGAGATGTACGGCCCTAGAAATTAATCTATCGCTTTGCCAAACCATCTAACTTAATACACTACAGGATACCGGTCTTTAACCCTGCCACCGGAGAGGAGATTTGCTCGTAAGCATAATATTGCATGACCTGCTTAGACCTCTCACACCTCCTTTGTTCCTTTTAGGGTCTTTTCTTCCTCCTCCGAAGATGTTAAAAACGCCATACACAAGGCGCAAGATGCATTCGACTCTGGTTCATGGTCCAAATCGTCGAGTCTGCTACGTTCCAATGTCCTCTCCCGACTAGCGCGTGTCCTAGAGGAAAAGCTCCCTGAACTTGCCAAATTGGAGACTATGCAAACAGGGAGAACGATTCGGGAAATGAATGCTCAGTTGGGGCGTCTTCCAGAGTGGCTGTAAGCCCTGTTTTGCATCGAACCTGTACCCTTGAAATTCATAACCTCCCAGCGATTACTTTGCGGCTGTCGTCCGAACCCACCAAGGATTTATGGCACCCGTGCAAGGGAAACTACTCAATTACGTGGGTCGAGTACCGTTGGGGGTTGTTGCTCAAATTACTGTGGGTGTATCCTATTATTTCCTCGGGAAAAAGCTCTATAACTCGCGAGCCAAGATAGCCATTTAATCATCCACTGTTGATAGCCGTAAAGAAGATTGCTCCTGCTCTAGCAGCGGGAAACAGTGTGATCGTAAAGCCTTCAGAGGTGAGAATTATTCATTGAAGCGACCAGGTCGCCGCCATAATCTTTACTTGTCAGCTCGCTCCTGTGTCTGTCCTTGAATTTGCAGAAATGGCGGAGGCCGCTGGAGGTATGAATTTCCTCGCTGGTCGTGCTCTGGGAAAAGAACTCAATCTCCAATAGTTCCTCCTGGCGTTCTAACGGTTTTGCCTGGAA